>LSQX01390739.1_pt1 | contig 10350 bp, 9 predicted proteins | sample 654561 | NCBI WGS metagenome assembly LSQX01 (sample SAMN04489861, study PRJNA283612) | anaerobic digester metagenome | isolation source: 4 biogas reactors fed with cattle manure at either 37C or 55C with and... | place: Denmark: Kongens Lyngby | collected 2014
CGCTCGCAGCCCATGATCAGGTCGAGGTTACGCAGCCCCACATCGAAGTCGATGATGACCGTCTTGTATCCACGCAGAGCGAGCCCGGTACCGATGGCAGCGCTGGTAGTGGTTTTGCCAACGCCCCCCTTGCCTGAGGTAATGACTAGGATCTTTGCCAAAATGACCTTCCTGACTGATCTTTGAATGTTTGATGGGGCGCACAAAATGCTGTGACTGGGCGCCGTTGCTGCTGACCGGCCTGGCCCGGTAACAGCGCTCCAGGCCACGGCATACGGGTGTTTCCGAATGGGAAAACAGTATCTGTCAAAGGGCTGTTATCTTCAAGCTGTCCCCCTCAAGTGCGATCTGCGACGCCGCCTTCCACAACGGCTGCCGGCGCAGGTCCTCGGCGACCTTGTACTGACCTGCCACCGAGACCAGTTCGGCCTCCAGCGACTGACAGAAGATCCGTGCCCCGGTATCCCCACGCACCCCGGCCAGGGCGCGGCCGCGCAGCGGGCCGTAGACATGGATGTGGCCGTCGGCAAGCAGCTCCGAGCCGGCGCTCACCGGTGCCAGTACTATCAGGTCTCCACCCGGTGCATATACCTGCTGCCCGGAGCGTACCGGCGTGGTGATGACCCTGGTCGGCGTCGGCTGGGCGGGAGCCACTTCCGGCGCCGGCGGGTTGGCGGTTGGTTGTTGGGCAACAGCCTGCGGCTGGGGTTCCGTGGTTTCCAGCGGTTTGTCGCGGCCGCCCCGTCCCGGGGGCAGCAGCACCAGACTCGACTGCTGCGCCAGCGGGCGGTAATCCTCGGGGCCACGCAGGGCGACCGGCAGCAGTCCATGGTCGCGGCAGATGCGCAGCAGCGCAATCAGGCCGGAGATGTCCAGCCGGTCATCAAGTTTTTCCAGGCTGATCAGTACCGGGGTGTCCTGGAAGAAATTCGGTGCCTGCTCGACCTTTTCCGCCAGCTGAATGGCGAAGCGTTCCGGTGCCTGGCGCACCAGTTCCACCACGGTCATGGCCAGCATGCCGCCCTTGAGGTGGAAGACGGGGTCGCTGTCGAGCAGGTCGAGGTTCGAGTTGGAAGTCATGATGGATCCATAGAGCATTGGGTGGGCACACTTATATAGTCTGCAAGAATTGACGGCAAGCCGAAACCGGAATTGATCTTCCTGCCGGGATTTTCCCTCCCGGCGACGGGCCGGGTAGAATGGATGCCCCGTTTCTGTCTGCATGGTTCTGCGATGACTCGTCCCGGCTTCAAGGCTGCACTGCTTCACCCCCGCTACTGGCCGATGTGGTTCGGCCTGGGGTTGCTCTGGCTGATCATCCAGCTGCCCTATCGGGTGCTGCTCCTTCTGGGGCGGGTTCTGGGTTGGCTGATGTACCTGTTCATGCGCGAGCGCCGTGAAATCGCCAGGATCAACCTGGAACTGTGTTTCCCGGACTGGAGTGCCGAGCGCCGAAAGACCGTGCTGCGGGAGAACTTCGCCTCCAACGGTATCGCTCTGTTCGAGATGGCCATGGCCTGGTGGTGGCCCAAACAGCGGCTGGCGCGGCTGGGCCGAGTCGAAGGTCTTGAACATCTGCAGCAGGCGGCGGCGCAGGGGCAGGGCGTGGTACTGATGTCGGCGCACTTCACCACGCTGGAAATAGGCGCTGCGCTGCTCGGCCAGAAAGCCACCATCGACGGCATGTACCGAGAGCACAAGAACGCGGCCTTCGACTACGTGCAACGCCGGGGCCGCGAACGGCACAATGCCGACGCCGTGGCGGTGGAGCGCGAGGATGTGCGCAGCATGCTCAAGTCTCTGCGCAAGGGGCGGGCCATCTGGTATGCACCGGACCAGGACTACGGTCGCAAGGCCAGTGTCTTCGTGCCGCTGTTCGGCGTGACCGCTGCCACGGTGACGGCGACCGCGACCTTTGCCCGCCTCGGCAAGGCTCTGGTGGTTCCCTTTACCCAGACCCGGCTGGCGGATGGGAGTGGCTATCTGCTCAGGGTGCATCCGCCACTCGAGGACTTCCCGAGCGGGGATGATGAAACCGACGCGCGGCGGATCAACCAGTGGGTCGAGCAGGAGATACTGCAGCAGCCGGAGCAGTACATGTGGGTACACCGGCGCTTCAAGACACGCCCCGAGGGCGAGCCCCGGCCCTATCCCAAGCGCAGTCGCAAGCGCCGCAAGCGGAGGAGCGCGGCCTGATGAACCGGCCCGGCAGGGAGGCAAGCCAGCGTCTGGCGCTGATTCTCTCCGGAGGCGGCTCCCGGGCCGCCTATCAGGTGGGAGTGCTGGCCGGCCTGCGCCAGCTGACCGGGGCGAATGCGCCCAATCCGTTTCCCATCATCACCGGTACTTCCGCCGGGGCGATCAACGCCCTGGCACTGGCGACGCACTCGGCCAGTCTGCATACCGCGGTCGACAGCATGCTGGCGGTCTGGGCCGGCTTTCGCAGTGACCACGTGATGCGCACTGACTGGCCGGGGCTGCTGGCCCAGGCCTGGCGCTGGTCGCACACCAACCTTCTGGGCACGAGCGGTGGGAATACCACCGCGCTGCTGGACAATAGCCCCCTGCGCTCCCTGCTTGCCCGGCACATGCGTTTCGGTTGCATCGAGGAAGGGCTGCAGGCCGGACGCCTGCAGGCGGTCTCGGTCTGCGCCTTCGACTACCATGCCTCGCGCTCGGTGTACTTCTATCAGAGCCACCACCGTATCACCCCCTGGCGGCGGCACCGACGGGTCGGGGTGCAGACCCGGCTGGGGCTCGACCACCTGATGGCCTCGGCGGCGATTCCCCTGCTGTTCCCGCCGGTCTATCTGAACCGCAGCTGGTACGGCGATGGGGCCGTGCGCCAGCAGGCGCCGCTGAGTCCGGCGCTGCACCTTGGAGCCAATCGGGTTCTGGTGATAGGCGTTACTCACCGGACCGGCAGCGGTCCGTCGTCGATGCCCGCGGCTGCGGCCGATCAGACGCCACCGCCACCCACGCTGGCACAGCTGGGCGGCCATCTGCTGCACAGTACCTTCATCGACAACCTGGAAACCGACCTGGAACAGCTGGAGCGCCTCAACTTCCTGGCGTCGCACTCGGCACTGGACGGGCGGGACACCGGTCTGCGGCATGTGGACGTCATGGTGATATCGCCCAGCGAACCGCTGGATGTGATCGCGGCGCGTCACCGGCGCGCGTTGCCGGCGGCGCTGCGGCTGTTTCTGCGCGGCAGTGGTGCCACCCGAAGCTCTGGCAGTGACCTGCTGAGCTACCTGCTGTTCGAGGCGGAGTACTGCAATGAACTGATCGAGCTGGGCCGGCGCGACGCTCTGGCCCGGGCCGATGACCTGTGCAACTTCCTGGGTCTGGAGAGGGTGCAAGCCGGGGCCTGACGTCGGTGCGCCAGACCCCGGGGCGGATCAGCCGACCACCATGATGCGCAGGGCATCCAGGCGGATCTTGGCCTGGCCCAGCACTTCCATGCCCTGTTCGCGCTGGCTCTGCAGCGCATCGATCTCGCTCTGGCGTACCAGCGGGTTGACCTGCTGCAGGGCCTTGAGTCGGGCAATCTCCTCATCCAGCTCACTGGTGAAACGCTCGCTGGCCTGCTGTACCAGCTCGGCATGCTGCAGATCGGCCAGGGCCTCGGCCCGGTCCAACAGCTGCTCCACGGTATCTCGCTGGCTCTTGGCGATCTTGCTGGCCAGGTGCTTGGGCAGACTCTCGAGCTGGGCATCCAGCGTCTCGAAGGCGACCTTGGCAGCCAGGTCGTTGCCACCCACATCCAGCAGCACACGCACCGGTGTCGGCGGCAGATAGCGCTGCAGCTGCAGCTGGCGCGGGGCGATGGCCTCGCTGACGAACAGGCATTCCAGCAGCATGGTGCCGGGCTTGAGTGCCTTGTTCTTGAGCAGTGCCACGGCGCTGTTGCCCATGCTGCTGGACAGCACCAGATCCATGCCACCCTGCAGCATGGGGTGTTCCCAGGTGATGAACTGCATGTCCTCGCGCGACAGGGCGGTGTCCCTGTCGTAGGTGATGGTCACGCCCTCGTCGTCGCCGAGGGGGAAACCGGCATCCAGCATGCGTTCGCTGGGACGCAGCACCAGGGCGTTGTCCGAGTGGTCCTCACTGTCGATGCCGAAGACGTCAAACAGGCGCTCCATGTAGATGGGCAGCTGGAAGTCGTTGTCCTGCTGCTCGATGGCGTCGATCAGTTTCTGCGCATCGCCGGTATGGCCGCGCGAATGCAGCTCCAGCAGGCGGTCGCGACCGCGCTGCAGTTCTGCCTCCAGCTCGCTGCGGGTGCGGGCAGCCTCGGTGAGCAGGGACTGCCATTGCTGCGGGTCCGGATGGTCGAGCTGGCGCAGCAGGCTGGCGCCGAACTGGTGCTGCAGGGCGCTGCCGGCGGGGCAGGTGGCGCGGAAGGCGTTCAGTGCCTGGTCGTACCACTGGAACAGATATTCCTGGGCAGTGCCTTCCAGATAGGGGACATGCAGCTGGATGGTGTGGCGCTGGCCGATACGGTCGAGACGACCGATGCGCTGCTCCAGCAGATCCGGATGGGCGGGCAGGTCGAACATCACCAGATGGTGGGCAAACTGGAAGTTGCGGCCCTCGCTGCCGATCTCGGAACAGATCATCACCTGGGCGCCGAATTCCTCGTCGGCGAAGAAGGCCGCCGCGCGGTCGCGCTCGACTATGCTCATGCCCTCGTGGAAAACCGTGGCCGGGATGCCACTGCGCACGCGCAGCGCATCGTCCAGATCCAGGGCGGTCTCGGCATGCGCGCAGATGACCAGTACCTTGCTGTGCTTGAGCATCTTCAGGGTGTCGATCAGCCAGTCGACCCGGGGGTCCAGTTGCCACCAGCGGCTGCCGTCCGCTTCGGTCTCATCCTGCAGGCCGTTCTCCGGATAAAGCGCGGCGCGCCCTTCCAGGTCCTCATAGATGGCCGGACAGGCCAGCGGGTAGGCGTGCAGCTCCCGCTCGGGGAAACCGCTGATCACCGCGCGGGTGTTGCGGTAGAGCACTCGACCGGTGCCGTGGCGGTCGAGCAGCTGGCGGATCAGACTGCGGCGCGCTTCCTCGGCGACAGTCTCATCGGCGTCGTCCAGCCTGTCGATGATGGCAGTCGCGCTGGCACCGAGCCAGTCGATCAGTGCCAGTCGGTCACTGTCGGCCAGCTGGCGGGTATCGAGCAGGCGCTGTACCGCATCGGCAATCGGCTGATAGCGCTCGTTTTCCTCGCGGAAGGCCTGCAGATCATGGAAACGGTCCGGGTCGAGCAGGCGCAGGCGGGCGAAATGGCTGGCCTGGCCCAGCTGCTCGGGGGTGGCGGTCAGCAGCAGCACGGCGGGAATGCGTCCGGCCAGCTGTTCGATCAGCTGGTATTCGGCGCTGGCGCCGTCCTCGTGCCAGACCAGATGGTGCGCCTCGTCCACTACCAGCATGTCCCAGTCGGTGGCCTGCAGCCATTCGGCGGCGCGGGCATCGGCCAGCAGATACTCCAGGGACACCAGTCCCAGCTGTTCTTCCTCGAAGGGATTGTCCTCGGCGCCCTGGCAGCGCTCGCTGTTGAACAGGGCAAAGCGCAGATTGAAGCGGCGCAGCATTTCCACCAGCCACTGGTGCTGGAGGTTCTCCGGTACCACGATGAGCACCCGGCGGACCCGTCCGGTCTGCAGCTGGCGGTGCAGGATCAGGCCGGCTTCGATGGTCTTGCCCAGGCCGACCTCGTCCGCCAGCAGCACGCGAGGGGCGATACGGTCGGCCACGTCACGGGCGATATGCAGCTGATGGGCAATGGGCTGGGTACGTACACCCGCCAGTCCCAGCAGCGGCGAGCGCTGGATGCGGCAATAATGGCGCAGGCTCTCGTAACGCAGGCCGAACCAGGGCAGGGGGTCTATCTGGCTGGCGAACAGCCGGTCGCTGGCCAGGCGGAACTGGATGAAGTTGTCCAGCATGGTCTCGCTGAAGTCGGCCTCGCTGCCATCCTCGCGCAGTCCGCGGTAATGCAGCAGCCCGTCCCGTTCGCTCACGTCGCTGACGGTCAGGCTCCAGCCCTCGTGATGGGTAATGGTATCGCCGGGACTGAAACGCACCCGGGTCAGCGGGGCGGTGCGAATCGCATAGTGACGGGTCTCGCCACTGGCAGGGAACAGCATGACCACCAGGCGGCCGTCCTGTGATAACACGGTACCCAATCCCAGCTCTGCCTCGCCGTCACTCACCCAGCGCTGTCCGGGGGTAAATACTGTCATGCCTCACTCCTGCGGTACCGAGAAAAGGGCGCTATGGTAACTGATACATGGGTGTGTAAAAACCGCTGGCTGGCGTTGCAACCCAGCCGTACGGGGATAATTATGAACCCGAGCCGACCAACGCACTCTACTGAGGCGATAAGCCGCCGATAATTTGCCTTGAGGCGGTCATACGGGACAGAGCGGATCATTCGGTAGCGAGGCAGGCGATGCAGATTCCAGGATTACCCCCGGCGGGCACCCAGCAGGAGGTGTTCAAGCCGGACCGGCAACCCCGGCCTACCGGGGCGCAAGCGCTGGCACAGGATCCGCTGGCGGATCTGCCAGTGGATCAGGACACTTCCGGTGGTACAGGCCGGCAGCCCCAGCCGCAGGCCGAAACCGCTACGGCTGATGGTGAGACCGATACCGTCCAGACTCAGCCGGACGCTGCCCCGGTCGCAGCGGAGCTGCCGCGCAAGGGGCTGCTGGTTGACATCAGGGCCTGAGCTTTTCATGCTTGGTGGGCCAGATTTCCCAGGAGCCGAGATGTCCGATCCCACCGCGCCCGCCACTGTCATCGATCTTGCCGAAGCGCGCCGTGATCGGCTGCACGATATCCACGAAGCCCGACTGCTCGAAGTGCGCAAAGCCTTCGAGAAGGCATTTCCCCTGCCTGAACCCCCGCCGAAAAAGCCCCGCTCGAAGAAGAAGTCGCGCAAGCGCTGAAAGTCGCTTTAATTGATCCCGGTCAATTACCCTGATCGACCATATGGGTATTCTCTAGCCATACACGGATGCGGAGATGCCCAGATGTTTATTGATGACGCAGTGATTGCCGGTCTGCTTACAGTCGGTCTTATGGTTGTGTTCCTCACCGGGGTAGGCGTGTTCATCTACAAGGATGCGCAGAAGGCCCGCAACAGGAACTCCTGAATTCTCGATTTTCAACGTGCATGGCTCGCAAGGCCTTTAAGCGGTTACTCCGGTAACCGCTTTTTTTTTTGTTTCAGCGCCAGCCCCGGCAGTCGCCGGGTCCGCTGAAGTTGAATGCGCCACATTCGGGACAGTGATATTGCTGTTTTCCGCTCCTCCAATACCCCGCAGCCCGCTAGACTGGCAGCATCACCTGACTGAGACAGATAACAAGAATGACTCGATGTCATCGGGGTGGAAACTGGAGGCGGTATGACGAAGAAGATGCGAGTGGTGGTAACCGGAGCGGGCAGTGGACTGGGGCGCGAGCTGGCGTTGCGCTATGCCCGGGAGGGCGCCTGGCTGGCCCTGGCGGATATTCAGGAAGCCGGTCTGGGAGAGACGCTTCGCCTGGTCGAACAGGCCGGTGGCAGCGGTTTTACGCGGCGCTGCGATGTGCGCGATTACAGTCAGCTGGCGGCGCTGGCGCAGAGCTGCGAAGAAAGCATGGGTGGCATCGACATCCTGATCAATAACGCCGGGGTCGCCTCCGGTGGCTGGTTCGAGGATCTGACCCTCGACGACTGGGACTGGCAGATCAGTATCAATCTGATGGGTGTGGTCAAGGGCTGCAAGGCCTTCCTGCCGCTGCTGCAGAAGGGCGGGCGCATTATCAATATCGCCTCCATGGCCGCCCTGATGCAGGCCCCGGCCATGAGCAACTACAACGTGGCCAAGGCCGGGGTGGTCGCGCTGTCGGAGAGTCTGCTGTGCGAACTCCAGCCCAAGGGCATCGCCGTGCATGTTGTCTGCCCCTCCTTCTTCCAGACCAACCTGATGGATTCCTACCGCGGGCCGGATTCCGGATCCAAGGAAGACATTGCTCGCTTGCTGGAAAGCTCGCCGATTTCGGCAGCAGATATCGCCGAGATCATTCACCGCGAAAGTCAGGCCGGCACCTTCATGATCCTGCCCCATGACAAGGGGCGCGAAGCCTGGGAGCTCAAGCAGAGCAACCCCCGGCTGATCCATGAGGAGATGGTGAAGCTGGCAGTCAAGAAGCTGGCCAATCGCGCCTGATCCCTTTCGGGGGGAGCGTCTCTGCTCCCCTCTGGCTTACCGTTCGTCGCGTGAGTCAAGTCCGTCTGTCTTATTTTTTCCTCAATTTTTGAGCTAGTTCAAATATTTAGCGCATGTCATGGCGATATCGCATTGCCTTTACGTCAAGAATATGTCTTTCTGCAATTGACTTGTATCAATTCGCTGGTAAATTGACATCTGCCCCGGTTGGTGGGCAGGGAGTGCCAATATGGAAATCAGCGTTTTCGGTACGGGATACGTAGGACTGGTTCAAGCCGCCGCTCTGGCGGATGTAGGACATCAAGTCGTCTGCGTCGACATCGATCCAAGGAAAATAGCCCAGCTGCAACGCGGCGTGCCGACCATTCACGAGCCCGGTCTGGCGGAGATGCTTGAACGCAATCTCGCCGAGGGCCGGCTGGGGTTCACCACCCAGGCATCGGACGCCGTCCTCCATGCAGACATCATCTTCATTGCCGTAGGTACGCCGCCCAACGAGGACGGTTCCGCCGACCTCGGTCACGTCCTCGACGTGGCTCGGGAGATCGCCCGGCTGATGGACCGCGACAAGACTCTCATCATCAAGTCCACTGTACCAGTGGGTACCGCCGACCGTGTGCTGGCGGTGGCTCGCGAAACGCTGGCCGAGCTTGGCAAGGGCATGTTGAACGTCAGCATAGTCTCCAATCCCGAGTTTCTCCGTGAAGGCTCGGCGGTCAACGACTGCATCCGCCCGGACCGTATCGTTGCCGGTTGCCCGGACGAGGCAACCAGGCAATGCATTGCCAAGCTCTATGCGCCCTTCAACCACAACCATGATCGTATCCTGTTCATGGATAACCGCAGTGCCGAGCTGGTGAAGTACGCCTCCAACGCCATGCTTGCGACCCGTATCAGCTTCATGAACGAGATTGCCCTGCTGGCGGACCGCCTCGGGGTGGATGTCAATGCCGTGCGCAAGGGGCTGGGATCGGATTCGCGCATCGGCTATCACTTCCTTTACCCGGGTTGCGGGTTTGGCGGCTCCTGCTTTCCCAAGGATCTCAAGGCACTGATCCGCACCGCCGAGGAGCAGGACGTGCCGCCCCTGCTGTTGCGGGCGGTCAGCGAGGTGAACAACCAGCAGCGACTGGTGCTGTTCAGGCGGTTGCAGGAGTTCTTCGAGGGTGATCTGCGTGGCAAGGTCATTGCCCTGTGGGGGCTGGCTTTCAAGCCCAATACCGATGACATGCGCGAAGCCCCCAGCCGCTATCTGATGGAGGCGCTGTGGGCGGCCGGGGCCGTGGTCCAGGCCTATGACCCGGAGGCCATGACCGAGTGCCGGCGCCTCTACGGTTATCGCCCGGACCTGCAATTGTGCGCCACCCGCGATGACTGTCTGCAGAATGCCGATGCGCTGGTCATCTGTACGGAGTGGAAGACCTTTCGCGTTGTCGACTTCGACCTGCTGCGGGACAAGCTGCGCTCCCGCCTGATTCTGGATGGCCGCAATCTCTATGATCCGGCCGAGGTGGCCCGCGCGGGGTTGCACTACCGAGGCATAGGGGTTCCCTATCAGGCGCCTGCAGCATGAGAATCCTGGTTACCGGAGGTGCCGGGTTCATCGGCGCTCACTGCGTTCATCGCCTGGTCCGTGAAGGACACCAGCTGTGCGTGGTGGACAACTTCAACGACTATTACTCGCCCCAGCTGAAGGAGGATAGGATCACCTGGCTACGTCGGGAAGTCGACAGCTTCGACCTGCACAGGCTGGATATCGCCGACAGCAGTGGTCTGCTCGAACTCTTCGAGCAGTTCCGACCGGAGGTGGTACTGCATCTGGCCGCTCAGGCCGGGGTTCGCTATTCGATCGAGCGTCCGGATGTCTACCTGCAATCGAATCTGGTGGGCTTTCTCAATCTGCTGGAAGCCTGTCGCGCATTCATGCCCCAGCATCTGATCTATGCCTCGTCCAGTTCGGTTTACGGCGCCAACGAGCACATTCCCTACTCGGAAAAAGACAACGTGGACCATCCGTTGTCGTTGTACGCGGCAACCAAGAAGGCCAACGAAGGCCTGGCGCACGCCTATGCCCATCTCTACGACATTCCCTGCACCGGCCTGCGGTTTTTTACCGTTTACGGTC
>LSQX01021458.1_pt1 | contig 10349 bp, 11 predicted proteins | sample 654561 | NCBI WGS metagenome assembly LSQX01 (sample SAMN04489861, study PRJNA283612) | anaerobic digester metagenome | isolation source: 4 biogas reactors fed with cattle manure at either 37C or 55C with and... | place: Denmark: Kongens Lyngby | collected 2014
CCGAGATCACCGCCTCCTCCATCTGAGGGCAGATGATCTTCAGTTGCAAACACATCCAGGCAAGCTCCTCATCAAATGGGCGATTGAGCAGGACAAAGAGCTTTTGTCCATAATACAGCGGGCCGAGGGCATGGTCGCCCATGTGGGCGGTGGCGAGCGTGTGCGCCGCGATACGATACCTATACACGGTGATGGGGCTTCTCATGCTCCTCGCCTTGCGGTGCAAGGACCTGCTCATCGTCATCGCTTCCCCGGCTGTCGCGTTGCCGTCGGCCCAGCGCTCTGCGATCTTGAGCGCCTCCTCAAGCTCTGCTTCACATTCATGGGGGCAGTGGCCGAGCAGATGCCACGCCGAGGCGACGGCCCACCGCATCAGGGCGCGATGGTCTGAGGCGGTGAGATTCCCACCGCGGTGCACCGCGACGAATCGCAAGTCCCTTTTGGGTGTTGCTTCGGGTACCTTCATACCAGCTCCCCGATCCACCGGCTCCGCCCGTCACGGCCGCTGATGTAGCCGCGCGTGATGCCCAACTTTTTGAGCAGTGCGATGAGTTGGGCGTACTGTGCGTTGGAGAGCACGAATGAGCGCCTCCCGTCAGTGGGATCCCAGAAGTGCGTCAGCAGGGAGAGCCAGCTGTGGGAGGCGAAGGATTCGGCGTACCAGTGGAGGAAGCGGACGGTGGCATGAAAGGTTGTCGGATAGATGAGGTGGCGCACCAGCGTGCCGGTCAGTGCACCCTCTGCATCGATTTCTGTTTTTGGGCGACGCTCGCAAAGCCAATGGACCACCCTCTCGATGACCTCGGGATACTCCTCGCTCGCGCACCAGAGGCGCGCCACGTCCCGATCCAACGTCTTGATGTCCAAGAGGTAGAGGCCCACCAAGGGGTCGATGAGCGCCAACGATTCGACCCGCTCATAGCCGGAGGTGTTGTACACCAGCGGGATGGAAAGGCCGTGCCCGTGTGCCAGAGTGATGGCGGCGGCGATCGAGGGGGCGAAGTGGGTGGGCGTCACCACGTTGATGTTGACGGCGCCTTGGCTCTGGAGATCCAGGGCGATGGCGGCCAGGTTTTCAATGCTGACCGCCCTCCCATGCGGCGAGCGCGCCCGGCTGATGTCCCGGTTCTGGCAGGTCGGGCAGTGCAGCGAACAACCGGTGAAGAAGATCGTGCCCGATCCCCCGCCTTTGACGATGATCGGCTCCTCTCCCTGGTGCAGGCCGTATGAGGCGATCCGCATGGTGGACAGTTCCCCGCAGATGCCGTACTCCCCGATGAGTCGGTTGATCCGGCACCCTCGTGGACAGAGATCGCAGCTGGAATAGTGTCGCCATACGTCTTCGTGTTTCATGGTCCCCGTTTGTTCTGCACTCTTGGATACGTGCTTGATTATACCACACCGCTTGGTTGCCTCATCCAGAGATGTGTTGAAATATGTTGAAGATTCCGTGGGAATGGGAAGATGGGATTACCAGTGGTAAAAGGAGATACTTCATTGACTATTGCTTAACATTGCTGAAAAATCGTATTTACTTAATCTCTCTATGGTTAGCCGCCAAATGTTGGAATATCGTCCAGGATATTGGGACAAATTGCAACAAACGACGGAATTTCCTTTTGATTTGTACACGGTATCGGCTATAATTTAAACGCTTCATCGACTCTGGTACCGATTTTCCCGCATATGGAGGGATGTTGATAGTGTTGTCACGACGCTCGAAAGCCGATAAGAAAACCCCCACGTTGCACCGTAATCCAATGACGAGACGCGCGAAGCGTGATGCCCTCACCTTCGCGCTCTTCACCTTCCCCAACTTCCTCCTCTTGACGGTCTTCGTCTTCTGGCCGATCTTCTACAGCCTCTTCCTCAGCTTCTTCAAGTGGGATATGATCGCGCCGAAGAAACGCTTCATCGGACTGGAGAACTACCGGGTGATGTTCACCGACCCGGTCTTCTGGTTGGTCACCAAGAATACCTTGATCCTCTCCGTCTGGGTCGTGGTCCTCAAGTTGGTGATCTCGCTCAGCCTCGCGCTGGTGATGAACCGGGATCTGAAGGGGCGCTCCTTCTACCAGGCCATCATCTTCAGCCCGACCTTCACCACCAGCGTCGCGGTGGCGATGGTGTGGCGATGGATCCTTGAACCGGACTATGGGCTGCTGCGCGTCTTCATGCGCCCCTTTGGCATCGCCCCCATCAACTGGATCGAGTCGACCACCCACTCCCTGCCGGCGGTCATCATCGTCCTGATCTGGGTGGGCATCGGCTACGACATGGTGATCTTCCTCGCCGGGCTCAAGAACATCCCCCCCGAGCTCTACGACGCCGGGCTCGTCGACGGGGTGAGCCCGATCCAGGAGTTCATCCACATCACCTTCCCCCTCCTCTCCCCGACGACCTTCTTCTTGACCATCACCGGCTTCATCAGCGCGCTCAAGTCCTTCGACATCATCTCGATCCTCACCGGAGGGGGGCCGCTCAACACCTCAAACGTCCTGGTGCACTTCCTCTACGAGAATGCCTTCCGCTGGTTCAAGACCGGCTACGCCAGCGCCCTCGCCCTCTTGTTGTTCATCGTCATCATGACGATCACCCTGATCCAGAACCGCCTCTCCAAGCGGTGGGTCCACTACTAGGAGGCGGTCATGGCACGCATCATGTTCGGAAAGAAAAAACCCTCCTGGATCATCGGACGCTCCTTCACCCACCTGGTGCTGATTTTCTTCACCCTGGCCGTCGGCCTTCCCTTCTTCTGGATGCTGACCACCGCACTGAAGAGCCCGGTCGAGGTGGCCACCTTCCCGCCGATCTGGTGGCCGAAGACCATCAAGTGGGACAACTTCTCCAAGGCGTGGGCGGCGGCCCCCTTCGGACGCTTCTACATCAACAGCTTCGTCACCGCCATCATGGGTGTCCTCCTGGAGGTCTCCATCGCCGCCCTCTCGGCCTACGCCTTCGCCTGCATCCGCTTCAAGTACCGCGACTTCTTCTTCCTCGTGATGCTCGCCGCCCTGATGATCCCCTCCCAGATCGCCCTCATCCCCAACTACGTCATCCTCTCCAAGCTGAAGTGGATCAACACGTACAAAGGAATCGTCATCCCGTATGTCTCGAGCGTCTTCGGCACCTTCCTGCTGCGCCAGTACTTCCTCTCGGTCCCCTCCTCCCTCTACGAGGCGGCCGAGATCGACGGGCTGTCGCACTTCAAGACGCTCACCTACATCGCCTTGCCGCTGGCCAAGCCGGTGCTGGGTACCCTCGTCCTCTACATCTTCATCGGGAAGTGGAACAACTACCTCTGGCCCCTCATCGTGACGACCAAGCAGCGGATGCGCACCCTGCCGGTGGGCCTTGCCATGGTGCGCGACGCCGAGTACGCCATCGGGCCGGAACACCTCATGGCCGCAGCGATCTTCGTCCTCGTCCCGGTCCTCATCGTCTACTTCTTCAGCCAGAGAAAACTCATCGAGGCCATTGCCGCCGGGGCGGTCAAAGGCTGACCTTTCTATATGATTGTGCGCGATGCGGTGCATCGCGATAACTAAGGAGGTATTGTTATGAAGAAAAAGAACCTGGTATGGATTCTTTTACTCGCTCTTCTCTTCCTCTCTTCCCCCCTCTTTGCCCAGGCAAAGTCGGAGGCGAAGCCGGAAGGACCGATCAAGATCGTCTACTGGAGAAGCCTGACCGGAGTAGCCGGAGAGGCGCAGGATGAGGTGGTCAAGCGCTTCAACGCGAGCCGCAGCGACATCATCGTCGAGGCGGAGTTCCAGGGCGCCTACGCCGAGATCCTGCAGAAGATGACCGCGGCGGTCGCCGCTGGCGACATGCCCGATGTGGTCCTGCTCGACTCCCCGCACATGCCGATCTTCGCGAAGAACGGGGTGTTGGCCGACCTGGGTCAGTACGTCAAGGATGAGCCGAAGGGCTTCATCGACGACTACATCCCCGGCCTGCTCGCCGACGGCTACTACCACGGCACGCTCTACGCCCTGCCGGCGATGCGCTCGACCCCGTTGCTCTACGTCAACGGCGACATGCTCGCCGCTGCCGGCCTGCCGCGCCGCGCCCCGGCTACCTGGGACGAGCTGCGCGAGTGGGGCAAGAAGCTGACGAAGATCAACGCCAAGGGCGAACTCGAGCAGAGCGCCGTCGGCCTGACCACCGGCCTGACCACCGCCCACTGGTACTTCCAGGGTGCCGTCTACGCCTTCGGTGGCCTCGTCAGTGACGAGGACTTCGGCATCCATCTGACCGACGCACCGGCACTCGAGCTCGCCAAGCTCTGGCAGGACATGGTCTTCAAGGATCGCTCGGCCATCCCATCCAACAGCCACGACGACTTCTTCAACAAGAAGGTCGCCATGGTCTTCGGATCGACCGGCTCGATGGGCAACGTCTACTCACGGGCTGACTTCCAGGTCATCCCCGCCTTCCTGCCCGGCCAGAAGCAGAACCTCGTTCCCGTCGGCGGCGCGGTCATCGCGATGCCCAAGACCGGGGACACGTGGAAGCAGTGGGCCGCCTGGGAGTTCCTCAAGTACTTCACCGGCACCGAGAGCCAGGCCTATCTTGCCCGGCTGACCGGCTACATGCCCAACAGCTACTCGGCGAGCAAGGATCCGGAGCTGGTGGCGTACTACAACGCCAACCCGCAGTGGAAGGTCGCCATCGACCAGCTGAACTACGTCCGCCCGCAGGCGAGCGTCATCAGCTTGCCGAAGGGAACGGCGATCCTGCAGCAGATGGTCGAGAAGTTGATCATCGCCAACCGTGACGTGAAGACGGTCATGGAGGAAACGACCGCCGATCTCAAGAAAGAGTACAATGACAACTACTAAGCTGCATCGTATTCACACAGTGGCCGCTTCTGCGGCCACTGTGCTTGTCTTATCACTGATGCTCATCCTCCTCTCGTGTGTCACCACACACGAAGGTGCCAACGGCGGAGCCATCACCAAGGTCGCCCACCGCGGCGGCAGCCTGCTCGCCCCGGAGAACACCCTCGCCGCCTTCCAACGCGGCATCGACGAGGGGTGTGACGCCATCGAGCTCGATGTCCACCTCAGCCGTGATGGTCGCCTCATCGTGATGCACGACCCGTCCCTCTTCCGCACCACTGCAGCGGAGGGGTATGTCGGGCAGTGGAGCGTCGCAGCCATCAAGGAGCTTGATGCGAGGGCGAGCTGGCGCGGGGAGGGGGAGTATGGAGTACAGCGTGTCCCCACCCTCGAGGAGGTCCTCGACCTCATCGTCCGCCAAGAGCGGCACGTTGCACTGCAGGTGGAGATAAAGACCGACCAAAAGGACCGACGGTATGCTGGGATCGAGGAAGCGGTCGTCAACGCACTGCGCTCCTACGGCCTCATCGAGCGGACGGTCATCATCAGCTTCGATTTCCCCACCCTGCTCAGAGTCCGGGAGATCGAGCCCGCCCTCAGGCTCGGGGCCCTGGTCAACCGCAAGTACCTCGAGACCATCGGGATGGGCGGCCCGGCTGCGGTGGCCGCCTCGATCGCCGATCTCGGCGTCGAGTACGTGGCCATCAACTACGCGTATCTCTCACAGAAGCTCTTTGATGAATTTCGCCGAAGCGGCCTCCTCATCGGAGCGTGGACGGTCAACAACGAGAAGGACATCAGGCGCATCAGTGCCATGGGGGTGGATTTCATCACCAGCGACCGCCCCGATCTTTTACGGGAGTTGTTGCCCTGATTCTGCTGTAATTTGTACACGTGTCTGGTGAATTTCTCGTTTTCGTGTAATTATTGGCTCTTCAATTTCTCGTATTCGTGTATTATAATAGGGTATCAATTCCTTGAAATCGTGAAACGAATGGAGTTATACCATGAGAAGAAAGATATACGATGAGCTGTTGAAATGGAAACGTGAAGAAAGAGGTCAGACGGCAGCCCTGATCAATGGGGCCCGTCGAGTTGGCAAGAGCTATATCGTAGAGGAATTTGCGAAGGCTGAGTATACAAGTTACATCATGATCGACTTCAATCGTGTAAATCAGCATATCACGGACCTGTTCGTACACTATCTTGATGATTTGGATACGTTCTTTCTCTATCTTTCCAACTACTACAATGTGACATTGCATGAACGAGAGACGTTGATCATCTTCGACGAGGTGCAGCTGTTTGTACGGGCACGGGCAGCAATCAAGTATCTTGTCGCTGATGGCCGGTATGACTATATCGAGACTGGCTCCCTCATGAGCATCAAAAAGCATGTCGAGCACATCGTCATCCCCTCAGAGGAACGTCATTTCAATCTCTACCCCATGGATTTTGAAGAGTTCCTCTGGGCTCTTGGTCACGAGACGCTGATGGACCTCATCAGGAAGTGTTTCAACGAGCAAAAGCCGTTGGGGCAGGCCATGCACCGAAAGGTAATGGACTATTTCAGACAATATCTCATTGTAGGAGGAATGCCCCAGGTAGTCAGTGCATACGTAAAAGAGCGTGACTTTGCCAAGGTGGACCGGGTGAAACGAGATATCCTTACCCTCTACCGATCCGACATCGTGAAGCATGCCAAAAGGCATGCGAAGCGGGTGGAGCAGATTTTCGACGATATCCCTGCGCAACTGGCAAGGCATGATCGAAAATTCAACGTGTCTTCATTGCAAAAGGAGGCACGGATGCGTGACTATGAAGATGCTCTGTTCTGGCTCGATGATGCGATGATCGTGAACATCTGTTATGGCTCAAGTGCGCCGAATCTTGGGTTGAGACTTAATATGGACCGTTTGACGCTCAAATGCTATATGGCTGATACGGGACTTCTCATCAGTCACGCCTTCGATGAGAACGGCATCGTGAGTGAGGAGATCTACAAAAAGATCCTCTTCAACAAACTGGATGTCAATCTGGGGATGATCATGAAGAACAGCGTGGCGCAGATGCTGGTGGCAAGCGGTCACAAGTTGTATTTCTACTCCAACCCATCGCGTGATGACGCCTCATCCCGCATGGAGATCGACTTTTTGATCGCAAAGAGCACAATCAGCAACAAGCACAACATCTCCCCGATCGAGGTGAAATCAAGCAAGTACTATACGCTGAGCTCGCTGAGGAAATTCAGGGCAAAGTATGCCCAGCAACTCCACACCCCCTATGTGCTCCATACCGGCGATGTGAAGGAGGAGGACGGGATCGTCTATCTCCCCCTCTATATGACACCGTTGCTGTAGATGAGATTCAGCCCAGCTTCGCTGATTATTCAGAATTTCCCCATCGTATGAGACGTATCCAATGCCTGATGATCCTCTCTCTTTGAGTACCGGAAACATTAGAAATAGCGAGCGATCAGGTCAAGGATTTCCTGTTTGATTTTCGCTCTATCCTGTTCGTCGTCAAGGAAAAGGACCGCGGGGTTGACGTTCAAGGCTTTGCAGAGCTTCAAGAGAGTCCGCAAGGTAGGAGTACGTTTTCCGGTTTCGATGTAGGTGATCATATTCTGGGATACGCCGGAGCGCTGAGATAGCTCGAGTTGAGAGATCTGTGCCCTCTCCCGTATCTGCCGCAACCGGATGAGTGTCTGTTCCTCTTGCTTGTCCAATATACTCATATAGGTAAGGATGACTAAATTCTGTGTGTAAATCAAAGAAAGATAGTACTTGTAAACGATGGAACATAGTATATAATCAATGTATAAATCTCGCCTAATAGAAGGAGTATCAAAATGAAGAGAAAACATTTGGCGGTCATCAGTATCTCTCTGATTCTGGCGATGTTGCTTATCGGATGTGCTACCGACACCGGAGCAAATGCAAAACTGTACATTGAGAAAGCTGCTGTCCCCGGCGACGGAAGCGGTCTCATGCCCGGCACGTTCACCCTGCCCAATGGCACGAGAGTTCCCCCAGGTGCGGTCATCAGGGAAGGTAGTTGGCTCTATACCGCCGCTACGGCAAAAATCACCGGGGGAACCCCAGGAGAGGCAGCGGCAGCTTCTGGTGAAGAAGCACGCGAACAAGGCCGAAGATACTTGGCAAACTACCTCGATTCAAATGTCAGTACCGCAAGTGGCAGCTCTTCTTCTGTTTCTTCTGGGGCGAAGACCTCAAGTTCTGCCAGCAAATCCGCCTCCTCCAGCAACGCAATCCTTCAAGGCATGGAAGATGCTGGCTTTATGTACGGAGATGATGGAACCGTATACCTACTCTTACGGGTCAACGTCAGCAATGTAGAGGGACTGGGTACTTCGAGTAAGGAAGTTGTGGAAACGGGCGGCAAGTTGCTCAACAGCGTACTTAAGATTTTCAAGTAAGTGTGTTGTGCTCTGATTAGGTACAAGTAGGAGCGCCGGCTTTTACGGTACAGAGTCAATCGGATCGTAGTGCAACAGAGAGTAGAGTCCATAGGTTCAGCGCATGACGGCTCGGTCCCCCGACCGCCAAGAATATACTCCTTCGTCTTCTCATCAATGCGTGATCCTACTTCAATACCCTAGCTCATGTTGAGCTAGGGTATGTTGCTCATACACCCGACGAAAGCAAAGAGTATGTCCGTACGGAAGGCTTTGTCCACGAGAAAGCGTAAAGGTTATGGGGAGCTACCCCAAGGGAGTCGGAAGAATGAAGAAAAGAATTGGGTTGATTTGTCTTATCGTGATGTTCGCAGTGCTTCCCGTATCAGGAGGAATGAACAAGGTATCCGTTACGGGGTTTTATGCATTATCAGCAGGAAAAGAAGCGGTCACACTCTTGGGGGTTACCACTCAGGGACAGAGAAAATCCCAGGCCATAGGGCTCAAGATACAGGGTACCTCGATTTTTTCTCCGTACAGTGATACCGGTATCTCGTACAAGGTGGCCTTGTCAAAAACTCTTTTGGCATCATTTGATGGCGTCTCCCACGACCCGATAGACGATCCGTTGATGTGGGAATTTGGTGTAGGCGGAGCCTACCAAATCCGTCCATCACTCAACATGCGCATCGAGTTGGGTGGGGGATTGGATTATTCAATCCAATCCCAGACTGAGGGTGGGATACAGGCAGCCTACAACCTGTTCTCCATCACTGCATATGGCGAAGTCAATTACGCCATTCGGTTCAATATCTTCCTCAATGCCGGGATATCGATCAGCTATCCATTGGGAGGCTCGGTCAGAACAAAGGTTGGAGGGACGACCATCTCTGGTGACGTCCATTCCAGTGTATTCTCCTTCGCCCCCTATGTTGGCGTCGCCTTTTCGTACTGAACAGATCTCCAACAGCTTTGTGGCAGGCGATCTTTATACCCAGGAGTCGAAGATCACTTGCCCAACAGCAGAAGAATCTTGTCCTTGACCCGCTCCACCACCACGGGGTTCACGCGCTCCTTCAGCTCCGCATTCCGTTGTTTCCAAGCGAGGCTTTGCACCTGGTCGGCAAGAGCGACACCGACCGTTGCATTGGCGAACGAACGGATCGGCACTTCGAACGGGTACCCCTTCTCTTTGGATGTGATCGGGCACATCAGGGCAAGCCCATGCTGGTTGTATGATAGAGGGGTCAACACGAGGGCCGGCCGGACTCCACCCGGTTCTTTTCCGTGATACCCTGAAAAACTCAACCAAACAATATCCCCTTCTTCCGGAACATATCGATCGCTCACCATGCTTCGTCTCCCACCTCATCGTTAAAGAAATCAACATGGTGAAGATTGTCCACAGTGATTGCTGACAACAGCTGCTCCAGCTCTTCTTTCCTGGAGCGCTGTATCGGTACTAGTTTGATGCATCCGTCTTCCATGCTGCACTCCACAACCGACCCTTGGCTGAGACCGAGTTGATCCAGCATTCCTTTCGGTAACCGTATGCCCAAACTATTTCCCCATTTTTGGATTGTTGCACGCATCATGCTGCACTCCTTTGTATACGTGAAGATCATGGTCCCAACCTCCTCAATGTATATACAATTATATATACTCAGGCAATACGTTGTGTTCTCTCGGAAAACTACCTCAATAGGGGCCGATACAGCCTTTTTGCTTCAAATTGCGTCCAGTGCGATTATTTTGTGATTCATTGCATAAATATACAGTTCTACGCATAACAAATTGACAAAAGATGTAACAACGTCTAGATTGGGTGGAACACGACGGGGGTGACCATGAGTGATAGTGGGATAACGGAAGAGACGCTCACCAAAGAGGCGATCATCGCCCAGCAGATGTTGGAAGAAAAAGAGGCCGATGGGAAGCTGCGAAGCTACCGGGGCTTCTTGGGGCAGGCCATCACCGTCCTCTTTCTCATCTGGTCGATCTATCAGATCTGGGCCAACACCATCGGCATCGTCGATGCCATGGCCATGCGCACCTGGCACCTGCTCTTCCTGCTGGTCTTCACCTTC
>LSQX01222361.1_pt2 | contig 10349 bp, 10 predicted proteins | sample 654561 | NCBI WGS metagenome assembly LSQX01 (sample SAMN04489861, study PRJNA283612) | anaerobic digester metagenome | isolation source: 4 biogas reactors fed with cattle manure at either 37C or 55C with and... | place: Denmark: Kongens Lyngby | collected 2014
TTTACACTTTTCTGCCGGAGGGTGAGACGTTGCCCGAAGCAGAAGAAAGCGGCATCTACCTTAGCGATCGCGATCTCTTGCTGGACGATTTTGAGATCGTTCCGCTAGAGGGAGCGGATGATATTTTAGTCATGCAAACTACAAGTGCTTTTGAGGAGTTTTTGGACGTGCCGATTCTGCACGATGTTGACTTGATCGTTAGAAGCCATTCGGGCTTGAAGGTTCCGCTTCAAAGCCTATATGATTACTCCGAGACGGATAATATTGCCAAGCTGCTGAAAATCAAAGACGGAGTCAGCACAGAGGTGATAGTTTTTGTGCGTGCTCAAGACGATACGCACGCCATTGTGGAGGGGAGAAGCGGCGATAGCGAAGCGCCGCTAGTGAATGAGCTTTACGTCTTAAATCCTTGGACTAATGAGCCGGGGAGTCTGCTCGAGTAGACCGAACTAATTTAAGAATGCATTTTCGTTTTTTTACGGAAATTTGCGAAATATATTAAAAAAAATGATTTGATGAAATACGAATTTGTGGAGGGAGTAGGTTTTTGAAAGATGATCTTTTGACAGCTTCACAGGCTGATGAGTATAAAGAGCAAAAATTGAGGATTCAGAAAGCGTATAAGACTTTGCAGGAGGATATCCGGCAAAGCGCCGTCGCCGCGGGCAGAGATGCTGATGCGGTTCAGCTCATTGCAGTGAGCAAGAACTTTGCGCCGAGTGATATCGATGCGATTTTGGAGCTGGGGCACGTGGATCTGGGCGAGAACAGGGTTCAGGAAATGAACAGTAAGATTGAGCATTACTCGTCTGAAGGCAAGTTTTTGAACTGGCATATGATTGGGACTTTGCAGCGGAATAAGGTGCGGCAGATTGTGGGGCGTGTGGTTTTGATTCACTCCGTGGATTCTTTGCGCCTGATTAAGGAGATTCAGAAAAGGTCTGCTCAAGCAGGCTGTATTACTGAGGTTCTTTTGCAGGTCAATATTTCGGGAGAGGAAAGCAAGCACGGCTTTAGTAGCGAGCAGCTTGAGGCGGTTTTGCGGAAAAGAGATAAGTATCCTCATGTTCGCTTCCGGGGTCTGATGACGATGGCGCCGCACTATGAGGATCCGGAACTGACCAGGCCGATATTCAAAGAGACACGCTTGTTACAAGAGGAGCTGAGCTCAAATTTGGCTATGCCGGAGTTTAATCACTTGTCGATGGGGATGACGAACGACTACCATCAGGCCATTGCGGAAGGTAGCACTATGGTGCGGGTGGGGAGTGCGATTTTTGGCTCTAGGTACCAGTGAAGTCCGATTACTGGTACACTTATAGCAATAAAGGACAAATGAAGAGGCCTGTGTTTCTTGAAACTCAGTCCGAGCGAACCTATAATGGAATTTAATCTTAATTTTGGAGGATGAACGTATGAGCTTCCTGACGAAAATACTCGGAAAACCCCCTGAGGATGATTTCGACGATTTTGACTATCACGACGATGAATATGAAATCGAGAATCGTTCCTATGAGGAACCCCTCAGCAACCGCCAGCAGCCTAAGCGGAGCTCTCGCGACGGCCGGGTTGTTGACATTAGGGAAGCGCGCAATGATTCACAACACGTTGTGATGCTGGTTGAGGCTGTTGATATCGATTCAGCTTGGCCCGTTTGCGATCACGTGAAATCCGGCCACACAGTCATTTGTAATACTGAACGCCTGAGCCAGGAAGTTCGTGTCCGCTTTCAGGATATTGTCTCCGGTTCAGCTTATGCGATTGGCGGCATTTTGCAGATGGTCTCTCAATATATTTTCGTTTTTGCTCCACGCTCTACACGAATTGACTTTGATGATGGGCACTTCTCCACTGAGGTTATCAGTCGAACTGTCAACGCCGGCAGAGCAAAGACATATAATGGTCCTGTGATGCGATGAACCCTATACTATCCTTAATAATGACCATAAAAACTGAAGAAGCTCAGTCGGTTGCTGATGCCTTCTCTTTTCTGGACGAATTGTGTGAGGCAGATAGGGAGAAGATAGATCTTTCTTTAATCTGCAATTGTGAAAGCACGGGTTTCGCTCAGTCTGCTCAAGCCTACGTGACTGAACGCGGGCTGGAAATGCGTTTGTATCAGTCACGCCACAAGGGCATGGGTAGTGAGATTCACTCCTCAATCAAAGATGCTGCGGGCGAATGGTACATGCTTCTTTCGGGCGATGACAGACTTAATGCCGGGGCTTTTTCTAAATTCTTACACGTGTTGCGACCGGATTATTTGCCTGCCACCGTCGGGATTGTTGCCTACAATGTCTTGGAAGAAGAAGTGGATGACGAATGGCAGACCATGTCCTTGGAAAGAATTTTCCCCATGGCCTTCAAGCCATACGAATGGGAAGAATTGAAGCGCTTCAGTCGCTCGCGCCTTTTCACGATGAACAACTCGGTTTTCCGGACTAAGCTTTTGAAAAAAGCTCCTCTACGCATGCCGGAGGGTTCGGATCTGGCTGAGTATGTCTATTCATATTTGCTTTTGCCTTATGTCAAGCATCTTTACTACGCGAATTATGACGTTCGCTATTCCGTCCCGACTGCGGGAAACGGAGGCGGTGAGGACATCACGGATAAGGTAGACGATCTGCTGCGCATTACCCGTATGCTCTACGACGTATATCGTTTAGAAGATGATGTGCGCGATGAGTCTCAGCGCGAATATATGTACACTTACCTGACGGCCATAGTTTCTACGGCGGCCTTATCGCTTTTGGAAAAGGAAGATGAGGAATATTACGATCGCTTGGAAAAACTGTGGCGCTGGATGAGGCGGGTGGATCGTGCTATGTATCGCCGCGTTAGAAGCAATATCCTTTATATCATCAACCATATGTCAAAAGATCGCTGGCGTATTTTGCGGCGACAAGGCATAAAGTTGTCTAAACGTTTCCTCACGTTGAACCACTAATAGTTTCAAAAAAGCTCTGGAGGCTCTTTATGAACAATGCTGATTTTATTAATTTGATTGGACAGACGGCCGGCGTCGTCATCGGATTGGATATCGGCGGCACAACTACTAAAATTGTAGGTTTTGCCAACGGAGAACTGCTGACGGAAAAGTTAGTTGAGGCGAGCGATCCTGTTGCCTCAGCCTATGGGGCGCTGGGCAAATTCTTGCGCGAGAATGACCTCAAGCTGGCCGAGGTGCAGGAGATTAGGACGACCGGCGTCGGGTCTTCGGCTATCAGCGGCAATCTCTTTGACTGTCCGACGCGACGGGTGCCGGAGTTTAATGCGACCGGACTCGGCGGTCTCTATGTGGCTGGCCTCGAGCGCGCGGTTGTCGTAAGCATGGGCACGGGTACTTCTATCGTCTATGCAGATCAGGAAACAAGTAGACACATCATCGGCTCCGGGGTCGGCGGCGGTACTTTGCTGGGCTTGGCAGTTCGGATGCTGAATGTGCGGGATTTCACTTCTTTGGCAGAGATGGCAGATCAAGGTAGTTTGGAAAACGTGGACCTTACCATCGGTGACATTTCCTGCGAAGCCATCGGCAATTTGACGGCCAACACGACGGCCTCTAACTTCGGTAAAGTGAACGACAAGGCCCAGCCCAATGATCTGGCGCTCGGCATTGTCAATCTCGTCTTCCAGTCTGTCGGCACTGCGTCGGTTATGTCAGCACGCTTGGCTGATGTGGACAAGGTTGTGTTCACAGGCAATATGGTGCGCATGACCCAGGGCAGAAATACGCTGCAAACCTTCTCAAAACTCTACGGCATCGAGATGATCGTGCCGGAAAGAGCGGAGTTCGCGACAGCGATCGGTGCTGCCCTACACCAGAAGGACGAGTTGACTCACAAAGTATTCTAAGAGATTTTCGCCCGGTCGGAAATTTTTCTCGAAAAAAATCGCTCGCGGGGGAATACCGCGAGCGTTTTGCTTTTTCGGATTTAGCGTTGTGCTAAGATATCAAATTCTCAAATTCAGCTACATAGGGTTCGAAGGATTCTACGCTCTTGATCCAGGTCTGTTTATCCGTCAGATCTAAGCCGACCAGTGCGCCGGTTTCCTCCGAAGTAGACACTGTGGTTGCGGTCAGCATCTGATCATACTTCTCCATGAAATCGCTGCCTTCTTTTTGGGCTTTATCATAGAGGGCGGCAGAGAAGAGGGAGCCGAAAGCGTAAGGGTAATTGTAATAACTACGACCTGCAGAATAGTAGTGACCCTTACAGGCCCACATGTAGGGGTGGAGGCTCTCAGCGTCTAGGCCGTCGCCGTAAGATTCCACTTGAGCTTCGTGCATGATTGTTTGCAGATCTTCGGAGCGTAAATTTTCGTTTTGCACACGCTCGAATACTTGCTGCTCAAAGAGGAAGCGCGAGAGAATATCGCAGCAGGTTTGGCCGATGTTCATCAGGAGACTGTCCAGGAGCCCCAGCTTTATTTCCGGATCGTCGCTGGCTTCAATCTGCTCCAACGCGAAGTGAATTTCGTTGAAGGTCGAGGCTGTTTCTGCCACCGGCATTGAGTAATCTTGGCTGAGTGGAGCGTGATCTTCGATGCGTGCGCCGTGATAGGCGTGCCCCAGCTCGTGTGCCAGGGTGGTGATGGCGCTGAAGGAGCCGTCAAAATTCGACAAGACCCGGCTCTGCTTGATGATGGACAAGTTGGAGCAGAAAGCTCCGCCTACTTTGTTCTCTCTGGGGTAGAAGTCGATCCACTGGTCTTCGTAGGCGCGGTCGATTACTGCGGCAATCGGCGGGTGTAGTTTTTCAAAAGATGAGACCAACATTTCTCTGGAATCTTCGACGGTGTAGCCGCTAGGCAGTTTACCGATCGGTGCGAACATATCCGCCCAGTGCAGGCTTTCTTGCCCGAAATACTTCGCCTTGGCTTTATAGTAGCGGACAAAAATATCCTTCTTCTCAATGAGGGCGTCGATCAGAGCGTCCAGGGTTTCACGGCTGGTACGGTTGCGGAAGAGCGACTCATCCAGAGGGCTGGCGTGGCCGCGACGTTCTGTCAAATAATTGACCTGGCCCTTGATTGAGTTGAGGGCACCGGCAAGTGATTTTTCGATTTGAGGATAAAGCGAGAGTTCAGCTTCGTAGGCTTTATGCCGCAACTCTTGATCAGGGTCGTAGGCCAGATTGCGCAGTTCGGTTAAGGTTTTGCTTTCGCCGTCCATTTCGACGCTGGCGGTGGATGTCAGTTGATCAAAGAGGTTTTCCCAGGCACCGACGCCGTAGATGTTTAGGTGGGCGATCAGTTCCTCCAGTTCGGCGTCCAAGAGGAAGCCGGCTTCGGCCTTTGATTCGTGTAGCATGAACTCGTAGTGTTGCAGCTCATTTTCTTTAATCAGTTCGTCAATGTCTTGCGCAGCTACTAGGCGCTTGAGACCAACCTCGAAGGGTTGGAAACCGGCCATAATTCCTCTGATTCTATTCAAGAGGGCGATAGTTTTGCTAATGCTGGTGTCTGCGTTCATGCGCAGAACGAGGTACGAAGCCAGCTTGGTAACGAGCTCGCTTAGCTCTTCAGACAATTTGACCCCTTCCTTAATCTGCTCCACGGCACCGGCTTCTGTTTCAAAAAACGTGCGGCTGTCTTCTACTATTTTGCTTAGCCGTTCAAAATCCTTCTCTATCTGAGGGTCTTCTAAACTGTCGTAAAGTGGACTTAGGTCCCATCTTCCTGCTTCTTTCATCGTAGCCTCCTTTTTTTGCTTCAAAAATCATTCTAACATTACTGTTCTCACTGGCACACTTAAGGCGCAAAAGCGAAACGTCCTAATCTGCCGGAATTTTACGGTAGGTACGCGGCCTGCTCCAGAGAGAGCGCGCCTTCTTTCAGTTCGATTCTCTCCAGTTTACTGCCGTCGGCGCGTAAGAGATAGGCCTTTCTCGCTTGATCCGCTTTGATTATGTGGTACTCGTCGCCGATTCTGACGAGGGCTACATTGTCTTCCAACGCAACGCCGACCGTCTGATCTTCCAGAATCATCTCGTCGAAACCTTCGCGACCTTCCTCATTGTAGTGTGGGCAATGCGCCGCCGGGATCAGACCTAGACCATAGACGCGGATAAAATCCCACTGCCCCTGATTACGAAAGGAAATGCTGTCGCTATGACCGAATTGAAACCAACAGATTGAACCTGCGCTTAGGCCGGACAACACGACACCCTGTGCATAGGCTTCGCGCAAGAGAGAGTCGACGCCCAAGTCTCGCCAGCGCTCCATCATCATGTCCGTGTCACCTCCGCCAACATAGATAATATCTGCTGAGAGGATCTTGTCGCGGATCTCCGCAGTCTCATAGTCCTGGCTGATCAGGCAGAGGGAGTCAACGTTGCAGCCCCAAGCAGTAAACTTTTCTTCGACGGTCTTGATGTAACCCGGGGCGTCGGAGCTGGCCGTAGGTATGAAGAGTAGGTTTGGATTCTCGCATTCCGCTAAAGAGACGATGTAGCGGTCAATTACTTGCGTTTCGCCTAAGGCGATCTCGCCACCGCCGATAGCAACGATTTTTCCCATGTCTGCACCTTCTTCCATATATCTTTCTCAAAGTATAAAACAATGTTTGTGCTGCTTCTACCTTCTGTGCAGATCACGCTTGACAAGGAGAAAACAGTTTACTTATACTGGGCGGGTACTTAAAATAATTTATATAATTATTTTAAGAAACTAGGGTCGCCTTGGGAGAGGGTCTTGAATAAGTAGGCCTATGAGAAACAAGAGATCCTTGGATGAGGTGGATTAATTCTATTATGGATAAACAAGAAATACTAGAGCTCATGACTGCCTTTCGTAGCAGCAAGCTTAAGCACATGACCCTCGAAGACGGAGATTTCAAGCTGATTTTAGAAGCAGCCGAGCAGCCGTTGGTTTCGGGAGCTACTGTAGGGTCAAGCGCAGTTGACGGTGGTGCAAACTTCGCCTTCGAAGATATTGAAGAGGCTACGGAAAAGGAAGATGATGATGACGATCTGATTCGCATAACGGCACCCTTAGTGGGCACTTTTTATTGCGCTCCGGAAGAAGAGGCTGAACCCTATGTCACTGTCGGCGATACTGTCAAAAAAGGGCAGACCCTTTTTATTATCGAGGCGATGAAGATGCTGAACTATATCGAAGCTCCTAGTGACGGCGTAGTGCACAGCATTAAAGCCGAAAACGGATCAATGGTTGAATTCGATCAAGTCTTGCTGGAGCTCAGACCCCATGTTTAAGAAAATATTAATCGCCAATCGCGGCGAGATTGCAATTCGCATCATGCGGACCTGCCGTGAGATGGGCATAGAATATGTATGCGTGCATTCGACGGCGGATCGCGAAGCCTTGCACGTTCAGCTGGCGGAGGAGACAGTATGTATCGGCGGTCCGAGGTCGGAGGATTCCTACCTCAACATAGCCAACATTCTGCAAGCTGCGCTGTCCACAGGCTGTGATGCCATTCATCCGGGCTATGGTTTTTTGTCTGAAAATGCAGACTTTGCCGAGCTGGTGGTGGCTGCCGGGCTTACTTTCATCGGTCCGACGGCTGCGACAATTAGGCAATTGGGCGACAAGTCCAACGCACGAACGCTGATGATAGAAGCGGGCGTGCCTGTGATTCCCGGATCCGACGGCTTGCTGTCTTCGGTTGAAGAAGCACTCGACTTGGCGGCTGAGATCGGCTACCCGATCCTGCTCAAGGCTACGTCGGGTGGTGGTGGCCGCGGTATGCGCCGCGTAGACAACCCGGAGGAAATGGAAGCGGCCTTTTACTCAGCCAAGAGGGAGAGTCAAGTTAACTTCGCTGACGATGGCATTTATCTGGAAAAGTTGATCCAAAAAGCTAAGCACATCGAGGTGCAAATACTGGCAGACCGCCATGGCAATATAATTCAATTAGGTGAACGCGATTGCTCTTTGCAGAGAAAACGTCAAAAGCTAATCGAAGAATCACCCTGTGCCACCTTGCAGGATGCTTTGCGCAAAGACTTGTGCGACGCAGCGGTCACAGCGGCGGAAGCGGCTTCTTTCCTAGGTGCCGGCACCGTGGAATTTGTTGTAGAGCCCGACGGGTCATTCTATTTCATGGAGGTCAATACACGCATCCAAGTGGAACATACAGTAACGGAAGTATTGACCGGTATAGACTTGATCGCCGAACAGATTCGCATAGCCAACGGGGCTAAGCTGTCTCTCAGTCAAGACGAAGTTCAAGTGAGAGGGCATGCCATTGAGTGTCGTATTAATGCAGAATCACCGGCGCTGGGTTTTCGTCCTTCACCGGGACAAATAGAGAGCTTTAATTTGCCCGGAGGCTTCTTTGTTCGCGTCGACTCCTCCATGTATGCGGGATGCAAAATCCCACCCTATTACGATTCTCTAATTGCCAAGATCATCGTCCACGGAAGCTCGCGTCGAGAAGCCATGCGCCGTATGCGCCGATGTCTGGAAGAGTTAATCGTTGAGGGAGTGGACACCAATGTAGGACTGCTCTACGTTTTGCTCTTTGAAAACGACATGATCAAGGGCACTTATGACACCAACTATGTCGAGACGAATATGGAGCAATTGCTCGATTACGCCAGTTTGATGGAGACAGAATGATACAAAAATCTTTTGGTCAGCGCAAGCTGCAAATTAAAAAGCTGGATCAGCTCACTCGCCTACGCAAGCCTGCGGTGGCGCGCCCTGTGGAAGTGGATTTGTTTGACCTCTGCCGCAGCTGTGCTTGTTCTTCCAGTAAGAAACAGTGGGAAGAAGCTCAAAGCTGTTGTCCAGTTTGTGGTTTTCACACCCGCATTTCATCCCTGAAGAGAATCCCTTATCTTCTAGATGACGACTATGAGAGCATAAGCCCGCCAGCCGCTTTCGTCGATCCGCTCGACTTCCCCGGCTATGAAAAAAAGTGGCAGGAAGCTGCAGAAAACAGTGGAGTAGATGAAGCCGTTAGCTTTTATTGGGGAAGTATGGAGGGCAGCCCGCTCATTCTAGGGGTTATGGATCCCTTTTTCATGATGGGATCTATGGGTTCGATCGTCGGCGAGCGCATTGTTGCAGCCTTTGATTTAGCGGCAAAAAAAGATCTACCCGTAGTTATCGTGGCTTGCAGCGGCGGAGCTCGCATGCAAGAAGGCATTGTCAGTCTGATGCAGATGCGACGTACTGCTGCGGCAGTCAGCCGTCACCGCCAGGCCGGACGCCTCTTCATTTCGGTTTTGACTGACCCGACTACCGGAGGAGTCACTGCCAGCTTTGCCTCACTGGGAGACATCATCTTGGCTGAACCGGGAGCGCTCATTGGCTTTGCCGGGCCACGTGTCATTAAAGAAACCATACAGTGCGATTTGCCTCAAGGTTTTCAGTCTGCTGAGTTTCAGGAAAAGCACGGCTTCGTCGACCGCATAGTGGAACGCACGGAATTAAGGGCCGAGATTGCCCGTCTCCTGCGCCTGCACGATAAGGCGACGTCTGGTGCTGAGACAGAGCGGACTAGCTCCGAAGGTGCTGATATGGCAGACGGATCTGCTACTCTGGAGCACGCGGAGGTTACAGCGAGTGCGCTGACCGAGACAAGCGAAAAGCTGAACCCTTTTGACAGAGTCCGTTTAGCACGCGATCCTCAGCGCAAGAAACCTCGTGAGATTTTGGAAGAGATGTGTACGGACATTGTCGAATTGAAAGGAGACCGCTCTTACGCCGATGATCCAGCTCTGCGCGGGGGGCTGGCGCGCTTGGGTATAGTGCCGATTACATATTTATATATTGAAAAAGGCGACAATCTCAACAGCCAGATTTATCATAATTTCGGCATGCCCCAGGCTGAAGGCTACCGCAAGGCCGCACGTCTGATGCGCCAAGCGGAGCAGTTCGGCCGACCCATCTTGACGCTCATTGACACACCCGGTGCCTATCCCGGAGTTGGGGCAGAAGAGCGCGGTCAGGGCGAAGCAATTGCATCAAATTTAGCTCTAATGGCTGAGTTGAAAGTGCCATTTATCACGGTTATTACAGGTGAAGCAGGGAGTGGCGGCGCCTTAGGTTTAGCCTGTGCTGACAGATTATATATGCTCGAGAATGCAGTTTATACCATCCTCTCTCCTGAAGGCTTCGCCACTATTCTCTGGAAAGACAGTAATCGAGCCGAGGAGGCTGCCAGCGTTATGAAGTTGACAGCGGCGGACATGCTGGATTTCGGCGTCTGTCAGCGCGTCTTCCCGGATTCTCTTGACGGTTTGAAGGAGCAAATCCTTCATGATCTTAGCGATCCGGAACTGAAGCTTTAGCAAGCTTTATTCTAATGAAAATGAGCATAGCAGGTATTCTGCTATGCTCATTGCATGGATTAGTAATAAATGTTTAGATAAACA
>LSQX01274960.1_pt2 | contig 10349 bp, 4 predicted proteins | sample 654561 | NCBI WGS metagenome assembly LSQX01 (sample SAMN04489861, study PRJNA283612) | anaerobic digester metagenome | isolation source: 4 biogas reactors fed with cattle manure at either 37C or 55C with and... | place: Denmark: Kongens Lyngby | collected 2014
ATGGTATAGGTTGCCCCTTTGATTTCTGGAGATGTTCGGTCCCAGTTCCAATAAAGATGGGTTTTAAACCCAGCAATTGATAATCCATCCTCAAAAAATCCTGCTGAGTCCGGCTCGTAAAGTGTGTAGTTTCCAAAATTATCAGCGGCTGCGCTGGAAAGAAGCTTTAGATAGGGCTCTTTATTGTCTGCATCCCAGCGGGCTATCATGTTACGCTGTTCTCTGGTCAGTTTTATATCAAATCGGTTGGGAGTGGAGCTACTAAGTTTGGCTCCAGTAAGCCATATCATGCCGTGTTCATAATCAATATCATCATATATTACAAATCTTTCCAAATCTATACTTTCAAAGTCAATCACAGGCTCTGTATCATCGTGGTGCTCTCCGATAAATGCTAGTTTCATAAGGGAATTTTTATGGCTATAGCTGAGGTCTGCAGTGTTTTTTAAGAGGAGAGGTCTAGAGTTATTCAGGAGAAATTCTTCTGATAGAACAAATTGGCTATCTATTCCTGGTCTTATGCCACCACCGTCATTTGTTTTGATTCTCAAAAGAACATTCTCTGAATAAAGTCTTCCCACATCTTCCATGGATTTCCAGTTGAAGTAGATAGAATTTGTAACTACCTCACCATCGTAGCGCGTTAGGATCCCGTTTAACTGGTAATAGTCCTCGGGATTTGACGATACGGTAACAGCCCCGTAACTGGAGATGACCACAGAATCGATACTTGCTTTTTCCCAGTTTTGTCCATTAAGAGAATACTCTATTCGCATTCTTAATAAATCGCCATCTTTGTCTGTGACTTCTGTTAAAACCTCAAAATAACCGCTTCCGTCTTCAGCGTGTATCGGAGTGTGAGTGAAGGAAGCTTCCGGAGGATATCCAGTCCTATCCGAGTCTGTTGAGGAGTGGTTTTCGTAGCCGAATGTATCGTACACCCAGATAACGCCCCAGTAATTGGACATCTCGGAGAGATTGAATGTTGTAGTTGAAATTGTAGTTCTTTCAGAAATTGTAAGATAAGATGCGTTTTCAATATCCTTATTAAGAACACAATCCACCCCAATCGAGGAGTACCAAAGTTCGTAATGACTGAAATTTTGCTCCATAGAGTAGTTTACCTCAGTCCACATCCAATCTATAGAATTTGCCGAGGGATTTGTTGCATTCAGGGCTCCTGTTATAGGCTTGCTGGTATCTGTCCTAATCGCTCCAAACAGGGGAGACGAGCTGATATCTATCGAATTGTCGGATATGGAAAGGGCAACATATATATCAGAGTGATCTGAGTCTGGAATATCAATTCCAGCATTCCATACAAAAGTAAATTGAGATGCTTCGGGTTTTAAGGAGAGGGTTGTATCATGAAAAGGGTCATCCTGGACTGGAGTCATCGAAATATTCGTTCCTTCGGGGCCTATCCTGTAGTAGCATTCGTCAAGCAGGTAATTAGCAGTATCCTTATCATTATCGTATGCCTCAAACACTATATCCACAAGTCCAGAACCATCCCGCCTCTGGTCGGCAGACACAATGCTTATTATGGGGGTATGGTTTGTTTTTTTGAGTCTTGCCGGAGAAAATGAAAAGTTCCCGAACGAATCGTAGGAGAAAAGAGAGAAATAGTAAGTAGTGTCTGAAAGAAGCCCGCTAATTTCTATGGTCGAATTTCCATCGAAATCCCTTTCACCTAGCGGGGAAAAAGTTTTTTGATCAATATATCCGTCATAATTTTCTGGGGTATGCGACGGGGCTACATTAGCTTTCCAAAAGAGAATATATTCAACAAAATTAGCGTCTTCTGCAGGGGCGCCAAAACCAAGGGTGATGGTAGTAGAAGTGAAATCTTCAGTCGCTGTTAAAGTCCCTGGCGGTCGAGGGTTTTTGTTGTCAATACTAAATTCTCCCGATGTAACAATTGAGCTTGCCCCGTGGATATCTGAGACCTTGAATCGGATCCTAACAGAATCAGACTTAAGACCTTCTCTTAGACTTTCAGAAGTTTGCCATACAAATGAGTAATTTTCTCCCCACTCATCTGAAGCTTGAAAGTAGTCTCCTCCCCGGTCTGGCCAGTCTCCCATGAGGCTAGCGCTATCATCGTCGATCCCCATCCAGTCTGCTGTGGAAGAGGTAGAATACTCAAATTCAGTTAAAAAACAGTCGTTAGCCTCCAAATCTCTGATAGAAAAACTTATGTTTGTTAAAAATCGTGATGATTCAAGATATTTTAACTCTGGCTCAGTCTGGAAATGAGAGGCCAGGTCGCCTTGAACTAGCGAACTAATATTTCCCTCTGGAGGCGTATTATAAATCTGTACATCTGACCATTCTCCCTGTTTTTTAGAGGTGTCTATTGATTGAACCTGCCAGAAATAAGTCTGTGGGGGTATGGAAAGGTAAACATAGGTGGATCTTCCAATGTTCCCCCAAAATGACCCAGCATGATCGCTTGTGCCAATTGCTCCCGAAACCACATTCCACTTGACGCTTTCTGGTGAGGTTCTGGCGTCTGGGTTGGTAGAAATTCGGATATTATATGCCAGTTGATTTGCTGGGGTATGGGCGTCGGAACCGTCTCCCCAGGAAAGTTTTAGTTTTGCTGTGGTCTTAGAGTAGTGTGAACTGAAATTATCCCTTGGTGGTGAAGGGGGAGTGTTTGGTTCTACCGAGTTGTTAATCAATAAAATATCGTTAGCGCCTTCAATTCCCCTCAAAAGATCCATTCTTCCGTCTCCCGTTAAGTCAAATAGAAGAGTTCTGTAAACCTCTGTGAAAAAAGTACTGGCCATATAAGGATTGAAAGGAGAAGAATTAGAGTTATCATTGTAAAAGATATCATTAAGATAAACTCGGTTTTTTTCTGAGGATTTGCCATTTCCCGTAACATAATCTAATTTTCCGTCAAGGTTTATATCGCCTGCTGAGATTGCCAGAGTAGCATCGAGTTTATCTGTAGAATAAACTAGATCAAAAGTTCCGTCACCATTATTTTTATAATATCTGTCCGTGCATCCAACCTCACTTTCGCCAGATTTTACATAGTTTCCTTCGATGAAATCCCATAATCCATCTGAATTGAAATCTACAGGAGTAATTGCGTATGTATTATCTTCTTCGTCGGATGTCCAACTTAGTTCAAAAGTTCCATCTCCTTTATTTAAATAGAGCTGGTTTGAACCATTGCATCCTATAAGAATATCAGGATAAGAGTCATTGTTAAAATCAATCAGTGTGAGATCATTGACTTTTTTTCCATTTGCATAAGCTACTGGTTGTTCAAAGCTACCATCTTTTTTATTAATGTAAACTTGTATTCCATATGTACCCCCACTCATCCCCTCAACCAAATCCATATAACCATCCCTGTTTAGGTCAGCAGCGGAGAGAGCCTTGCTAGCTACGCTTGTATAGTCGGATAGTTTGCCAGAATATGTGAAATTCCCGAATCCATCATTTAGATATATGTCAATTTGCTCATGTGGCGACTTAACATTAGTCACAACCAAGTCAAGATTTCCATTGTTATTTGTATCTATTAACAGAAGTGCCTCGGGGTAGGTCTGGGTTTCATCGGCTATAAGCTGTTGGTGAAAAGTGCCATCTCCTTGGTTTATGTAGGCGTATATTCTTCCTGGGCCGTAGGAGGCAACAATAAAATCAGTTAGTGAATTATTGTTGATATCACCAGCAGCAAAGGCTGCCATATCATTTGAGTGACCGTCAAATTCCAAGGCTTTAATAAAATGGTTCATCTGAAAATTTTCATAATACAGTTTTTCTGATGAATCCTCTGGAAAAGAAGGCGTATCATTTTCATCCCAAGTTATGACTGACCAGTAATATACTTTATTCGATTCAAGTGGGTCACCCTCATAAATAGCGGAAGTATTAATGGATTCTATTTTGGTAGAATCCCACATATTCCCTATTCCAATCTCGACATTAAATGAACTATCGCCCACTATTATCCGGTAGGCAGTTTGATTGCCTGTTGGCACCCAGGAAAATGTGGGGTTAGGGTTTTCTAGGCCGCCATCGTTGAGATTATCTTGTATCTCAGGGTCGAATATAAAATTAGTAGGTTTAACCATACCATCTACAAGTAGATTTGTCGGGGGGGACATAGCCCAAGTAAAAGGTGATACTAGAAGAATCACCGCAAGCAGAGACAATAATATTGGATATAGTTTTTTTTCCATCAAAATAAAGCAGTCAAAGTAGCGTTTTGGTTTATTATAATTGTTTTTAATTTAATAGACAAGTGGACGCACATTTTATTTTATTTGATTTTTACAATCCTGAGTGATATAATTTTCTTGAAAAAATTCAAATGTTGGCTAGCACTTATTGGCAATCCGGCAGGTATCTATGCCGGAGTTTTTATAGAGGACTACAATTTAAATGAATTACGATAAGGATATCAGAAAAAAATTCCGCGATTACTTCGATGAGAAAGCACATTTATGGCATGAGTCTATGAGTCTCATTCCCGATGATCCGACTATGCTTTTTACAACTGCTGGTATGGTTCAGTTCAAAAAACATCTTCTTGGTGAAAGCGGAAAACTTAAAAGAGCCTCGTCCATTCAGAAATGTCTTAGGACAACTGATATCGATGAGGTTGGGAAAACTACAAGACATCTGACCTTCTTTGAGATGTACGGTAATTTTTCTTTTGGTGATTATTTTAAAAGGGAAGCGATTGCTTGGGCCTGGGAGTTTTTAACTGATCACTTAGAACTTGATAAGGAAAAAATCCACGCTACGGTATTTGAGACCGATGATGAAGCTTTTGCTCTATGGGAGGAAATAATACCTTTTGAAAGAATACATCGGCTTGGGGCAGAGGATAATTTCTGGAATATGGGCGATACTGGTCCATGCGGTCCCTGTTCTGAAATACTTTATGACCGAGGTGAAGAGTATGGGTGTAGTTTGCCAGAATGTGCTCCGGGTTGTGAATGCGACAGATATCTGGAGGTTTGGAACCTTGTATTTGCCCAGTATGATAGGCAGAAAGATGGTAGTTTGAAGGACCTCCCAAAGAAAAATATTGATACTGGTATGGGACTGGAGCGCTTAAACCAAATTCTAATGAGTGGAGATAGCGTTTTTGATACCCCAACTTTAAAGCCACTTATTGAAAAGGCCCAGAGCGAAGCTCCTAAATTTAATCTTCTTTCGGCAAAAATACTTGCGGATCATTCTCGTGCTGCGGCTTTCATGATAGCAGACGGACTATCCCCTTCAAATGAGGGTAGGGGCTATGTTTTAAGAAGGCTTCTTAGGCGGGCCGCTCTAGAAACTAGGCGTCTCGGTTATAAGGAAGCTTCTGTTTGGAACTACGCCTCGTTTGCCATTGATATGATGTCGGATTTCTATCCTCTTCTAAAGAAAAGAGCAGACCACATATTGCTTGTCTGTAAAAAGGAAGAGGAGGCTTTTTATTCAACCATTGAATCTTCTGGGAAAATACTCAATGAGTATATAAGTCGGATGAAAGAGAGTGGTCAAACTGAACTTTCTGCAGATAAGGTTTTTAAGCTCTATGATACTTATGGTCTGCCCGCGGACATAACCGAAGAGATTCTTATGAAAGAATCACTAAAGATGGATCGGAAAGGTTTTGAAGTTTTACTAAAAGAGCGCTCGGAAACTACCGATTGGAAGACACATGAATCGAAAGAATCCTACTATGAAGAGATTAAGGATTTAGAACCAACAGAATTTGTTGGATATACCTCGCTTTCCTCGGAGGCTCGACTGATGAAAATTATCGATGGTGGAAAGGGAATTGTTCTTGATAAGACACCTTTCTATGCTGAGGCTGGTGGTCAGGCGGGAGATATGGGAATAATTCAAGGGGAGCGGGGGGAGTTTATGGTTGAAAATACTCTTGAAGAAGAGGGCGTTTATATTCATAAGGGATCTTCTACTGGAGACTTTAAAGAAGGAGACTTGCTGAGGGCTTTGGTTGATTGCGATAGTCGCCGTGCATCTGAAAGAAACCACACAGCAACCCATATTCTCCAGAGCGCTCTAAGAGAAATTCTCGGGGATCACGTCCAGCAGAATGGATCCCTGGTTGGGCCCGACCGTCTTCGATTTGATTTCACCCATCCCGAAGCTCTGACTGATAAAGAAATACAGATTATTGAAGATAGAGTTAATGCCATCATACTGAAAAATCTCCCAGTTGAGGCGGATGAAATGAGTCGACATCAAGCGGAAAAGAAGGGCGCCCTTGCTTTCTTTGGAGGGAAGTACGGTGAGAGAGTGAGAGCCGTTAGCCTTGGAGATGCCGGTGATATAAGTATTGAGCTCTGCGGAGGGACCCACTTAAGATATACAGGAGAGGCAGGATTTTTCAAAATAATTTCTGAGAGCGGGGTTGCTGCAGGAGTTAGGAGAATTGAGGCCTTGACAGGTATTAAAGCCTTGGAATATGTCAGGAAACTTGAGAGTCTTCTGAATGATTCCGCTCGACTCTTAAAAACTCCATCTGAGGCTCTTGTAGAACGGATTGAGAAACTCCAGGAGGAGCTAAAGGATGCCCACCATAAGATAAACAGCTTAGAAAACAAAATTGCCTCTGGCGGTTCCGCTGAAGAAAAGAGGGTTACAGGCAAGGATGCAACTTTAATTATCAAGGAGTTTCCTTCAGTAAAGGCTGGAGTTATGCGGGGCTGGACTGATAGGGCAGTGAATGATAATTCAGCTGCTGCTTTTGCCTATAGTATTGCTGATGGCAAGGTTAGTATGATTTTAAAACTCCCCCTTTCCCTAAAAGATAAATATAACGCAGGAAAAATCATTTCCGAAATTGCTTCCATAGTTGGTGGTAAAGGTGGCGGCCGTCCCGATATGGGGCAGGGTGGTGGTAATGAACCCCAGCAAATAGAATCTGCACTCATCCGCCTCCAAGACATCTTCCAATCGGGGACGGATGTGAAAATGTGAAGGTTTTTTCTGGAGAATTGTTAAACCTGTCATTAAATAGTATCATTAAAGGATCAATTTAGTGCGCCCGTAGCTCAGTTGGATAGAGCGTATGCCTCCGGAGCATAAGGACACAGGTTCAAATCCTGTCGGGCGTACCAGATAACTTATCAAAAACCATGAAACAGAAAGAAAACAGAGAGATAATACCGCTGCCACCAAAAAAACTTATTGTAGGAGTAGTGGGGGGAAGCCGTGTTGAACCCGCAATATATGAAGAGGCCCGTCGGGTAGGCAAAGGAATTGCCCGTGCCGGATTTCTTCTTGTCTGTGGTGGAATGGGGGGAGTCATGGAGGCTGCTTGCCGAGGAGTATTTGAGGGCGGTGGCACTAGCATAGGTATACTTCCTGGTTCTCGGCGCGCAGAGGCTAACCCATATGTAAATATTCCCATTGCTACATCAATGAGCCATGCTAGGAATGCCATAATTGTCAGGACTGCCGAAATAGTCGTTGCCATAGATGGAAGGTATGGAACACTTTCAGAAATTGCCCTTGCTCGCTCCATGGGAAAACGTGTCCTCGGACTTTATAGCTGGGAGGATATACCTGGGGTTGAGAGTTTTAGGAATGCGGATGAAATTATTAGGGAGCTAAAGACCTTTGCGGGCTCTTATTCAGAGAGTTAAAGGAGCATCGGTAGAGATACCGGATAGCCGCTCATCCATCTCTCTTGGTCTTCTGGTGCTTCTTGGAGTAAAGAAGGGAGATGGTCGGGAAGAGGCCGAGTACCTTGCGGATAAGACATTAAACCTTAGGATTTTTGAGAAATCGTCTGGTCGTATGGAATACTCAGTTAAAGATATCAAGGGTGAGATTCTTGTTGTTTCCCAGTTTACTCTTTATGGAGATACCCGGCGTGGTCGGCGTCCGAGTTTTTCCGAGGCTGCCGAGCCGAGTCTGGCGATGGAACTCTTTGAGTATTACATCGAATGCTTGAAAGCATCTTCTCTCACTGTCAAGAAAGGATATTTTGGTCAACATATGCTATTGAATATAGAAAATGATGGTCCGGTAACTCTAATGATTGAGAAGAGTAAATGAAACACTTTTCCAAAGAGACTTTTTTACCAGTTCTTTTTCTGGTGCTTACGACCGTTCTTAGCATTTTTACTCACTTGCAAATGCCTAGGACAGGTATATCTTCAGAGAGGCTTATGCATCTGCACTATCATATGGGAATATTTAGAATTTCCGGTGATGAAAATAAGTTTACTGAAAATCCTACTGGGCGTGTTTTTTATGAGGATAAACCTGTTGTTGGAATTGGCGGCGAAGAAACTATAGAATTCACATACTCCAATAAAGATAAGGATTGGAGTGGAATTTTTCCTATACCCTGGAGCGCTCCTAATGGTTTTTATACCCTAGAACTTGATGACGGGTCCTCTCTTAGATTTCTGGTAAAATCGCGTCTGCCTTATGATTCAAAAGATAAGGTTCTTAAAGTAATGAATCTTGAGAATACACGCAGGATTTCGCGTTTAAATTACCCCCTTCCTTCTGGAGAACAAGTGGGGTATGGCTCGATATTTGAATGGGTAAAATATCTGGGAGGAAATACCTTATGGTATCTTGGCGGGCAGACCGCATCCTATAATCCAGGAGATTTAGATATTGACTTCCCATGGCTTAAACCGAATGTCCAAACTCTTGAGGAGTTTGCTTCTGCTGCAAAAGAGAGTGGTATTGATTTTGGGGCTTGGTTAATTTGCTATAGAGCATTTGGCCTTAGTAGGCTGAAGCCCGATCAATATAACTACAGCATGAATTACCGCGGAGGTAAAATTGTAGAATCAGATGGAATATCGATAAAGGACGTCCGACGACTCCGGCATATAAAAGAATTTGTTGATTATCTGAATAAAGTGGAGGATATTGATTATATAGGCTTGGATTATATTCGTCCTTCTGGAGGTGCCTTTGAGCTTGTGGACGACTTTGTAGGAAGCATGAGAATTAAGACCCCCGAGGGCTTTGAAAAACTCTCTCACCACGAAAGAATGGAATGGCTAGGAGCACTGGTATCGCGGCAGACAAATCGCGATTTTGAGATTACAGAAAAATGGAATTGGTGGCGTGCTCACAGAGTTTCTTTAATAATTAATGAAATAAGGGAGTCTGTCGAGTTGAAGAAGCCGCTTTGGGCGTTTGTTTTAAGCTGGGAACTTGGGCATCAGCACGGTCAGGATCCAGTGATGTTTACTGATGCGGGAATAGATTATCTTTCGATAATGATGTATGAGACCGATGCGCGCAGATTCAATCATCTTATAAAAGAATGGGAAGCGGGAACAAAAGGCTTTAAACTTAATCTAATACCGGGAAATCAGATAGATTGGCCGCTTCATCAAAATACAGTATATCCGTCTGGTCCTGAGGAGTTTACCAGGAGAATTGATTCGTCTATAGAACATCTGAAAGACAATATTCAGGGTGTTTTTATTAATGATTTATCAAGGGCATTTGCTGGCCGGCGTGGTCCCTATACCTCCAAAGAGTGGCTTATGGCTGCCGGTGATGCTTATAGACGCTCCGATTTAGGGAATAAATTGAATATTGCTATAGAAATACCAGAGTCTAAAACCCATCTTGACCAAATAGAAGGTGTCGTTATACTGGAAAACATCAGCAATAAGGAAATAAAGAATATTACGCTAGATTTTCCTGATTTGGAGGGTCTGAATATAACTCCAAAGAAGAGGGTAATTGAACACTTGGATTCTAGTTCAAGTGCGGCAATAGGTTTTCGGGTAAGAATAAATTCTGATTCTTCAAGGCGACTTGGAAGATATATGCTTGCCGCGCGTGCAGTGACTGGAGAAGGTGATACCCTAGTAGCTTATTCCTCCATATGGGTGAAGGGACATCCACCAGATCCCGGCTGGGAGTACAGGTAATTGGAGAAAAATTATGAAAGAGTTTAGCTTAAAAGAAAAGCAGGATCTTCTTAAATCTGCCCGCGGAAGCATTAAAAAATATTTAGGTTTGGAAGATGATTCATCCAGTATTTTAGAAGAAGGAAATCTCTCTCTTGAACGGGGGATTTTTGTAACTCTTCATAAACAAGCAGGTCTTCGCGGATGCATAGGCTATATTTATCCTCAGGGGAAACTTCTTTCATCTGTCCGTAAACTCGCCCTTGAGGCAGCTTTCCGAGACCCGAGATTTTTACCGCTATCCAGGGAAGAGCTTTCTGAGGTTGATATAGAAATTTCAGTATTAACCGTTCCAAAGAGAGTTGTTTCACCCTACGATATAAATCTTGGCGAGGACGGCGTTATAATAAAAAAGGGCTCAAAGCAGGGGGTTTATCTTCCTCAAGTAGCGAGAGATACCGGTGG
>LSQX01370113.1_pt2 | contig 10349 bp, 9 predicted proteins | sample 654561 | NCBI WGS metagenome assembly LSQX01 (sample SAMN04489861, study PRJNA283612) | anaerobic digester metagenome | isolation source: 4 biogas reactors fed with cattle manure at either 37C or 55C with and... | place: Denmark: Kongens Lyngby | collected 2014
CGCAACCGCAGGAGAAAGGGCCGCACACGGCTGGCCGTGTAGTCTTTGAAATTCCTTTTTCCACGGTCTTCACGCCTTCAACGAGGGTGGGAGTATGACCTTGTCTTCCGCACCGGCAAACGACTGAAAGGCGAGCTGGTGCGGTTGCTGTTTCTGGAGGCGCCGGACGGTCGCACCCGAGTTGGGTTTGCTGTCGGGAAGCGCCAGGGGAAATCGCACGAAAGAAACAGGGGGAGGCGGATTCTCAAGGAAGGCTTTCGCCGCCTGTTGCCGTGGATGAAGGATGGCGTCTGGGTGATCGCTTCTCTTCGGAGCGGGGGGATGACCTCAGGCGCAAGGGAAGTTTATTTTGACCTTGCCCGGGTTCTCGTTGCCCGGGGAGTTCTGACCCGCACATGGCCGGGAGCTGACTGGCAATGCACAGAAGAGAAAAGGAAGGAACGGGCTTGAGTGTCGCCTCCAGGATCGGCATAGGGCTGATAAGAGGCTACCAGCTGTTCATTTCGCCGCTTCTTGGTCATAATTGCCGTTTTTATCCCTCATGTTCACAGTATGCCGCAGAAGCTCTGGCGATACACGGTTTTCTGAAAGGTGTTTTTCTTGCAGCACGACGGATTTGCAAATGTGCTCCGTGGCATCCGGGAGGGTACGACCCTGTACCGCCCCGGATTCAGGGAAACGGGGCTTATATCTCCGAGGATGGTGATCGATAGTGGGTTCAATCTGGAAAATGGGTGGAGACCTGATGATGAAGCTCATGGAGCTTGTCCATGGCTTTACAGGTTCCTGGGGACTGGCCATAATTATCCTGACGCTGATCGTCAGGCTCCTGCTGCATCCCCTGACGCAAAAGCAGATGGCGAGCATGCAAAAAATGCAGAAACTTCAGCCCCGCATCAAAATGCTTCAGGAGAAGTACAAGGATGACAAGGAAACCCTCAATAGAGAGATGATGGCTCTCTACAAGGAGAACAAGGTCAACCCCGCAGCGGGGTGCCTTCCCCTTCTTGTACAGCTTCCGGTGTTTATTCTTCTCTACCAGGTGCTGACGAACTACGACTTCTCCGGCGTCTCCTTCCTCGGCATTCAGCTGGACGGATCCGTGCTTTCAACTCTCGGGCAGGCTATCGGCCTCACCCTGGAAAAGGAACAGCTGGGCATCATGTCCGTTTTCTACGGTATCATGGCTAATCCGGCCGGCCTTGCGAACGTCGGAATATACCTCGCAAACACCCTGCTTCTGGCGGCAATCGGTTTCCTGACCTGGTACCAGCAGCAGCTTACAGCCAGCGGAAATCCCCAGATGGCCATGATGAACTGGTTCATGCCCCTTTTCCTCACGTTCATCTGTTTAAGCCTGCCGGGAGGAGTCCTTCTCTACTGGGGTGTCTCATCCCTTCTCGGAGTAGTCCAGCAGCTTCGCATGTCCCGGAAAACAGCTGCGGAAATGAAGCAGAAACCGGCCCTTTTCAAGGACAAGCCTACGAAGAGCGGTGACTGATACACTATCTGCCGCTTTCTCTCCTGAAAGGAGGATTGCTGTGAACGACAACGAAATTCTCGTCCTCGATGTCCCGTCCGTGGAAGAAGCACAGAAGACGGCAGCCGCAAAATGGGGGCTGGATCCCGCTGATGTTGCTGTCAAGGTGATAGAGGAGGAAAAGAGTTTTTTTGGCCTCCTCGGGAGGAAACTCCGGGTGGAAGCACGTCCTGTGGCTCCAGTCTCTGCGCTCCGGGGAAAGGCTGTTGCCGCACGTCTTCTTGAAATGATGGATCTTCACATCACTCCCGAACTCTCGGAGGATTTCAAGATCAACCTGACCGGCCAGGATGCCGGGATAATCATTGGAAAATACGGTGAAACCCTGAAATCCATGGAATTTCTGCTGAACCTCATGACCAGGGGAGTAGATGAGGGAGAGCGAATCTATCTTGACAGCGACGGCTATCGGGAGCGGAGGGAACTGAGTCTCCAGCGGCTTGCCCTTGCCGCTGCCCGGAAATCGGTGAAGCGTGGCAAGCCCACGTATCTGGAACCTATGACCAGCTGGGAACGGAGGGTAATCCATCTTACCCTGAAGGATGACAGCTCCGTCGAGACGAAATCCGTAGGAGAGGCTCCCTCCAGAAAGGTGGTTGTCTGGCCGGTGTCCCCGGTGAGATCCGCTTCCGCACCTGTTCGGCGTCCCGGAAGGAGGCGTGCCTGAAGGTGCGCCCCCTTCTCCTTGACGCAGGAGGAATTCAGGTCCACAGCTACTATGTGCTGTGGACCTTTGCTTTATGCCTTGCGGTAGTGCTGACCAGGAAAAGGATGACCGGACTCTATGGTGTTCAGGACAACGATGCCCGGGTAATAATCGCTCTCTCTTTCATCGGCATGATTCTCGGAGCCCGCGCCGGATCTGCCATTGAGTTCCGGGAAATGTACTGTGCCGACCCGTGGAGGCTTCTTCATTTTTGGGAGGGGGGCCTTTCCGCGGTTCCTGCCTTTCTTGGCGCCGGAATCTTCGGGATTGCCGCCTCATTGAAGATGAGCACACCAGTTTGGGTAACTGCAGACAGTGCAGCCATCCCGGCCGCATTTACCGTAGCTCTGGGACGTTGGGGGTGCTTTCTGAACGGATGCTGCGCCGGCACGGAGACTACCATGCCATGGGGGGTTGTCTTCCCGGGTGATCCTTCCGGTGCGCTCCGTCATCCAACCCAGCTGTATTATGCTTTCGGGGCTCTCCTCATTGCGGGGATACTGCAGTGGACGGAAAGGTCCCGCCTCAGTTTTGGTCCGGACCGGCGCCTTCGGGGGGCTGTGCTCTGGCCTCTTTTCATGGTTCTCTACGCTCTTCTCCGGATTGTCGCCGACCCTTTCCGGGTTGAGTATGGAACGGCAGGACTCAGGGGCGCCAGGACCATCCTGTTCGCGGTTATGGTTTCAGGGTTTATCTGGTTTGCCTATTCTTTGATCTTCCGAGACGAAAGAAAAAATTGCTGAACTCCGGATACGTAAAAAAAACGATGTCTTATCAGATCTCTGAAATACAATAAGAAAAAAGAATGTGGGGGTGAAACACCATGAAACCAGCAAACAGAAAACTTCAGTATTACCGGATAACCAAAGCGCTCTTGGCAGCCGTTATCGTCTTTGCGGCCCTTTTTGCATCATTGCCCGCTTTTGCTCAGGATCCCTTCTCAGGAAATCCGGTGGCAAAAATTGCCCGGGAGCTTTCACCGGCCGTGGTGAATATCGACGTGGAGGCCATGGTTACACGGCCTGCTCATCCCTTCGCAGACGATCCATTCTTCAGACAGTTTTTCGGCGAGGAATTCAAACGGTTTTCCCGGACGGTTCCCATGAAGGGGCGGGGGTCCGGATTTATCGTTTCCAAGGATGGACATATTCTCACCAACAACCACGTTGTTGACGGAGCTGACAAGATAACCGTCACCTTCTCCGACGGCAAGATTCATGAGGCGAAGGTTCTCGGAAAAGATCCGACCTTCGACCTCGCCGTTCTGAAAATTGATGGAAACGGTACGGATTTCCCGGTTCTTGAACTCGGCGATTCCGACACAACGGAAGTGGGTGAATGGGTTGTTGCCATAGGCAATCCTTTCGGTCTTGAACACACTGTTACCGTGGGCGTCGTATCAGCGAAAAACCGGAGCATACATGCGGGGAAGGTCAATTTCGACGGTTTCCTTCAGACAGATGCGGCCATCAATCCCGGAAACAGCGGCGGTCCCCTCATAGACCTCAACGGCAGGGTGGTTGGCATAAATACAGCCATTGTTCCCTATGCCCAGGGTATCGGTTTTGCCGTACCCGTTAATATGGCAAAGCAGGTCATGGATGATCTCATCCGATACGGCAGCGTCAAGAGAGGCTGGCTTGGAGTCTACATCCAGTCTTTAACGGAAGAATTCGCGGAAGCTTATGGAATCAAGGAAGAGAACGGGGCTGTCGTAAGCGATGTAATTGCAGGTTCCCCGGCAGAAAAGGCTGGTCTTCAGAGAGGCGACGTAATTCTCACCGTCAACGGCGAAAAGGTGAAGAACCACCAGGAATTCGTCAGCAAGATCAGGCAGCGGCTTGCCGGAGAAAAGGTCACCCTTGGCATTATCAGGCAGAAAGAGAAGAGCACCGTGTCAGTAACATTGGGTGAGATGCCGGGCAATGACGGGACAGCGGTCGCCGCAGGTTCAGACGGAGCAAAAATGCTCAGGGATCTCGGTCTTGAAGTGGCGCCTGTGTCTGAAGAAATTCAGAAAAAGAACAATCTGAAGAACCGTGAAGGTCTTGCGGTCTCCTCTGTTGATGATGGATCCGTGGCAGCCAGAGGAGGCATTCGTGAAGGGGACATCCTTCTCGAGGTGAACGGAGTCCGTCTGAAAAGTGCCGCCGACCTTGAGAAGGTTGCATCCAAAAGAGGCAGCTCGACGGTTCTTCTGGTATGGAGGGATGGAAGAACCTTCTTTGTTTCCATCAGAGGAAGAAGCTGACGGAGAAAACGAAAAAACCCGCCCCTTGGGGCGGGTTTTTTTGACGTGTGCCGTCAGTTGTAATCGGGGCAGTTCATCTTGTATCCCACACCCCGGACGGTGACCACAAGGGTGTCGCATCCATAGGGGCGCAGTTTGTCCCTGAGATATTTAACATGGACGTCCACCACGTTGCTCGCCCCGTCGTATTCTTTCTTCCATACGGATTCAATGAGTTTTTCCCTTGTAAAGACCTGGTTCTCATTCCTGAGGAGCAGCTCCAGGATGTCGAATTCTTTGCGTCGGAGGACAAGGGGTTTTCCTGCAATCCTGCAATCCCTGGATACCGGGTCAAGCTCCAGGCTGCCGCATCGGAGAAGGGTGTGCTGCCTGTCAGCAGTCCGGCGAAGGAGTGCCCTGACCCTGGCGACGAGTTCCCGGAAGTCGAAGGGCTTGGGAAGATAATCATCCGCCCCCCTGCTGAGCCCTTCCACTTTGTCCTCAACGGTGTCCCGTGCTGTAAGAAGAATTACGGGAGTTTCATCTCCCCTGGCCCTGACAATGTCGAGCACCTGGAGCCCGTCCATGCCTGGAAGCATGATGTCCAGAATGATGCACCCGTATTTTCCCCCGGAGATCTTTTCAAGTCCGTCCTCGCCTGTGAATGCGCTGTCAACGGAAAGACCGTTTTCAGCGAAGCCTTCCGAGAGTACCTGGACGAGATCCCTGTTGTCTTCGATGATAAGAAGCGGCACCGCAATCCCTCCCTTTACCGGCGGCGGGAACAGTATTTGATTAACTCCAGAAATTAAAGCACAGAGATATTTAAAAGTCGAGGACAAAATGAAAAGATATTCAGTAATATGAATTTATGATGAAAAAATTCTGTCCACCATTTCCCATTTCCAATGGGAAATGGTGGAATTGAGCAGAGAAAGCGGTGATTTGCTTTCTGCGGAAGGAAATGATACTATTCTTCCGACCCGAACTCGGATACGGGCCAGGCGCCCCTTCTGGGTTCCGGGATTTTTCTTTAGAGGTGAGGAACATGCTGGAGAAAGACAAGAAACAGGGTATCATCACGGAGTACCGTACTCACGGTGCGGATACGGGATCTCCCGAGGTTCAGGTTGCCATGCTGACGCAGCGAATCCGTGACCTTACGGAACACCTGAAGATCCACACGAAGGACTTCCATTCCCGCCGCGGCCTTCTGAAGATGGTCGGAACGAGACGAAAGCTCCTCAGGTATCTCAGGGACAAGGATTTCAACCGGTACAAGACGCTCATTGAACGGCTCGGACTTCGGCACTGAGCGGCCGTCCGGAAGAAATTTATGTGCGGGGACATATGTCCCCGCAATTTTTTTGCCTTAATGTGCCCGGATTATGGTATTCTTACTCCGCATACAAAAGAGGATAGACATTTAGAGGAGGAAAAATTAATGGAAAAGAAGTTTTCAGTAGAAGTGGGAGGCCGTATTCTGGAGTTCTCCACCGGCAAAGTCGCCAAACAGGCGAACGGTGCGGTGATGGCAACTCACGGCGAAACAACGATACTTGCGACAGCGTGCATTACAGACAAGCCGAGGACGGGCATCGATTTCTTCCCCCTTCTCGTTGATTTCGAGGAAAGATTCTACTCGGCAGGCAAGATCCCCGGCGGATTCATCAAGCGTGAGGGGCGCCCGTCTGAGACTGCCGTCCTGAGCTGCCGGATGGTGGACCGGTCAATCCGCTCTCTCTTTGACGAGACCATGCGCCACGACGTTCATGTTGTAGCGACGGTGATGGCCGTTGACCAGGTGAATCCCCCCAACGTGCTTGCCATCAATGCTGCCTCCGCTGCTCTCTCCATTTCCGACATCCCCTGGGGAGGCCCGGTTGGTGCCGTGCGCATCGGCCGTGTGGAGGGTGAACTTGTTGTGAACCCAACAGAAGAGCAAATGCTCCTCTCTGAACTTGATCTTCTCGTGGCGGGGCACCTGGACGGCGTGACCATGGTGGAGTGCGGCTCCAGGGAAGTATCGGAGGAGGTCCTGGTAGACGCTCTTGACCTCGCGCAGGAAGAGATTCGAAAGATCGTTGGTCTATTTAACGAGATGCGGGCTTCTGTCGGCAGGGAAAAGCTCGTTCTTCCCGCGCCGCCGGTTTTCCCGGATATCGACCGGTGGATCACCGACAATCTCGGTTCCGAAATCCGCGACGCGGTCCAGACCCATGAGAAAAAGCCCAGGGGAGACAAAATTTCGGCCGCGAGGAACAAAGCCCAGGAGCATTTTGCGGAAGAATATCCGGGGAGCGGAGACTATATTCCCGCCTTCATCGATGAGATGGTAAAAAAGACCATGCGCTCTCTCATAGTGGATGAAAGGGTGCGTGTGGACGGCAGGGCCATGGATGAACTGCGCCCCATTTCGTGCGAGACGGGAGTGCTTCCACGGGTTCACGGTTCGGCTCTTTTCACCCGTGGTGAAACCCAGGCTCTTGTCGTGACAACCCTCGGCATGATGGGCGTCGACGATCAGATTCTCGACGGGCTCAAACAGGATGAACCTGCCAAGAGGTTTATACTCCACTATAACTTCCCTCCCTATTCGGTGGGGGAGGTCAGGCCCATGCGCGGCCCAGGCAGAAGGGAAATCGGTCATGGAGCGCTCGCAGAGAGGGCACTCCGTTCCATGATACCCGAGGAGGCGGATTTTCCTTATGTCATGAGGGTTGTCTCCGACATCCTCGAATCAAACGGATCGAGCTCCCAGGCGTCTATCTGCGGAGGAAGCCTTGCCCTGATGAGTGCGGGAGTCCCAATGAAGAAGCATGTGGCGGGAATCGCCATGGGACTGATAAAGGAAGGTGACAAGGTTGCGGTCCTGACGGATATCCAGGGTCTCGAGGACCATTTCGGGGATATGGACTTCAAGGTGGCGGGAACGCGGGACGGAGTCACTGCCCTTCAGATGGACAACAAGGCCGGGGGCATCACAAGGGGCATCCTGGAACAGGCCCTCGGGCAGGCAAAGGCTGCCCGGTTTGCCATTCTCGACAAGATGGAGGCAGCTATTCCCGTACCTGCCCAACTTTCTCCGAATGCCCCCAGGATTTTCATGACCACTATCGATCCGGAGAAGATTCGGGACGTTATCGGTCCCGGCGGCAAAGTCATCCGGGGCATCACGCAGAAGACCGGCGTGAAAATCAACGTGGAGGACAGCGGAGAGATATACATCGGCGGCTCTTCACAGGAGAAGGTGGATGAGGCTCTTTCAATCATCCGTGGACTCACCAAGGATCTTGAGGCCGGTGAAGTGTACTACGGCACTGTTACGAGGCTCATGGCTTTCGGCGTGTTCATCGAGTGCCTTCCCGGCAAGGAGGGACTGCTCCACGTGAGCGAGGTGAGCACCTACAGGATCCCCAAGGTTGACGACGTCTTCAAGGTGGGGGACAAGGTGCTCGTCATGGTCAAGGAGATCGACGACATGAACAGGGTGAACCTGACGAGGCGCCGTATCCTTGAGAACGAGGCCCGTATCGCCGAAGAGGGACTTTCCGATGCGCTTCCCGCCGAAAAGGAGCGGGAGGAGGCCATTGCAGCCCTTGCGGCTGCGGCAAAAGCCAATCCTTCACCCGACAGGGATCGTCCGTCCCACGGCGGCGGCAGGCCTGACAGGGGTGACAGAAGAGGCGGCGGGCCCCGCCGTTCTTCCTCCGGAGGAAGGGAATAGTCCTTCCATGGAGGTTCCTGTAAAAATCGTCCGGGAGGGGAGAGCCGCGAAACTCCCCCTTCCGGAATATGCCACCTCTTTTTCCGCGGGTGTCGACCTGCGGGCGGCGGAGGACTGCGTTCTTCTTCCCGGCGAATGGACTGCGGTGTCCACAGGTCTGAAAATCGAGCTCCCCGAGGGGTTCGAAGGCCAGGTCAGGCCGAGAAGCGGCCTTGCAGCGAAGCACGGGGTCACTGTTCTGAACGCTCCCGGGACCATCGACAGCGACTACAGGGGCGAGATCAGAGTGCTCCTCATCAACCACGGAAAGGCATCTTTCACTGTCTCTGCCGGCGACAGGGTTGCACAGCTCATCCTGGCCCCCGTATCCAGGATTTCCTGGAGGGAGGAATCCCTGACGGATTCTGAACGGGGCGAAGGCGGTTTCGGAAGCACCGGCAGGAGTTGACAGAAACTCTTTTTCGAGGTATAAGACACGAAAATGGTTTTCTGCGATGACGGGGAGAGTAGAAGAACTCCTCCGCACCAGAGAGGGAAATCCGAGGCTGAAAGGTTTCCTGCGGAACTTCTTCGAAAACCGCCCCTGAGCCGGCGCCGAAAAACCTTTGGGAACAAGGCGCCGGGGTCCGCCCCTTACAGCGGTCTACGAGTGCCGCCCTTCTTTGCCGGGGGCGGAATTGGAGTGGAACCACGGCACGCCTGCGCCGTCTCCAGAAGGAGATGCGTGGGCGTTTTTATATTCTGGAGGAGGAGAGATTCATGTTTGAACTGAAGGAACCGGGAGGAAAAAATGTGAGGATTTCGTCGGGAACGGCGGGAGAGGCACTGGAGAAGCTTGGCCTCAAGAAAGGCGCCGTGGCGGCAAAGCTGAACGGAAGAGCTGTTGACCTTTCCTCGGAAATACGGGAGAGCGGCGACATTGCTCCTATAGCCGCCGATTCCGAAGAGGGACTGGACATCCTTCGCCACTCGACGGCCCACCTCATGGCCCAGGCGGTGGCGGAACTGTTTCCCGGCACGCGGTACGGCGTGGGCCCGTCCATAAAGGACGGTTTCTACTACGACATGGAGATCCCGGGCGGCATTACCGAGGAGGACCTTCCGAAAATCGAGAAGGAAATGCGGCGCCTGGCGAAAAGAGCTATCCCCGTTGAACGGCGGGATGTATCCAAAGAGGAGGCTCTTGACTACTTCCGTGAAAAGAACGACCCCTACAAGGCCGAAATCATCACCGAGCTTGAGGAGGATCATGTGTCCCTGTATTTCCAGGGCGATTACGCGGACCTCTGCCGTGGACCCCATGTGCCGAATACTTCCTACCTGAAGCATTTCCGCCTTCTCTCCGTGGCGGGAGCCTACTGGAGGGGTGACGAAAAGAACATCATGCTCACCAGGGTCTACGGGACTGCCTTCGGTACCGAGGAAGCGCTGGAGGCGTACATCCGAAGGATGGAGGAGGCGAAGAGCAGGGACCATCGCCGCCTCGGCAGGGAACTCGACCTGTTCAGCCTCCAGAACGAAGGACCCGGTTTTCCCTTCTTCCATCCGAAGGGAATGGTTATCATGAACAACCTCATGGACTTTTGGAAGAAGGAACACACCAGGAGAGGCTACTGTGAAATCCGGACGCCGCTCATCCTGGACAGGGATCTCTGGATCCGGTCAGGACACTGGGATCACTACCGGGAGAACATGTACTTCACCGAGATAGACGAGCAGCCCTTTGCAATTAAGCCCATGAACTGTCCCGGAGGGATGCTGGTCTACAAGACCCAGCTCAGGAGTTACCGCGACCTGCCTCTTCGCATGGCTGAACTTGGAGTGGTCCACAGGCACGAGAGGAGCGGCGTCCTTCACGGTCTGATGCGGGTCCGGTGCTTCACCCAGGACGACGCTCACCTCTACTGCCGTCCGGACCAGGTGAAGGACGAGATCATAGGGATCATGAACCTCTGCAGTTTCATCTACAGGGACGTGTTCGGCTTCAAGTACACCATGGAACTGTCCACCCGGCCGGATAACTCCATGGGTTCGGAAGAGCAGTGGGCTATTGCGGAGAATGCCCTGAAGCAGGCCCTCGAAGAGACAGGGTCGGAGTACAGGCTGAATGCAGGCGACGGGGCATTCTACGGACCCAAGATCGATT
>LSQX01167248.1_pt1 | contig 10348 bp, 9 predicted proteins | sample 654561 | NCBI WGS metagenome assembly LSQX01 (sample SAMN04489861, study PRJNA283612) | anaerobic digester metagenome | isolation source: 4 biogas reactors fed with cattle manure at either 37C or 55C with and... | place: Denmark: Kongens Lyngby | collected 2014
GCGTCAGATGTGTATAAGAGACAGGTCGTCACTATATGCATCATCGAAATCTTCGTCATAATCGTCGTAATGGTCGAAATCGTCATATTCGTCATCGTCATACGATTCAGAACTCCTCAGATTCTCGGACGTCCGACCATAATTGTCGCTCCATCTGTTATCGCGTACGCGCTGATCTTGAAGTCTCGAGCGCCGACGCTGATGCGCTGACGTATAAACAAATTCAGGAAGATCGCTCCCGGCATCGCGACGTGACCCTTCCGCATCACGATAGTCTCCGTCAGCACCTACACCATCGAAAGAGTACGCATCGCGTACATTGTAATCATCAGTATATCTGTCAGCACCTGTCGCAGAAGGTGTTGACTCGTAGTACGTATCGCGAGGAGCTGCTGTTGGCTCGTCCGACGAAAGATCGTCAAATGGCGAAGTCATGTCACGCGTGACTTTTCTTCCTTGATAGGACGGTGTGTCGTCAACTCGCACATCCGGTTTAGACCAAGGCAAAACATCAGCGGAAACAGTCTGATCGTCAGAAGAGGCACCTTTATAGATACGATCAAAAGGCGTTTCTGTTGGCAATTGTTCTTTTGGCGGCTCTTCTTTGGGCGCAGGGAAATCCATTCGATCTTGCTTTTGATAACGTTGAGTTGCCGAAATATCAGATGTTGGACGCGCTTTAGGCTCGGAGCGAGCAGGCGGAACATCAAGTACCGGCTCCATCGCTTGTGTAGCAAAACGGCCGAGGCTGAAACGAGATGTCGGCGAATCTTCCATTTGGAGTTTTTCAACGGAAATAGCGATAACTTGAAGCGGCTTCCCTGGCATATTAGCGGCAGCGTAGGTGATCATCTCACCAGACGCATCCATCTGATCCTCAGATTCGCTCAATATACGCAAAATGCCGTCCTGTCCGATCGATTGATAGAGATCCTCGTTACAGAGGATGAAGCGGTCACCTTCCTCAAGTTGCGCGATATTTGAGTAGGAGATCGTGCCGGCATCTCCTGCGATGAAATCGTCAATCCCGTCAACAGGATCACCATAGAGATCTGTTGCTTTAAGATCGCGCACGGAACTTGTCAAAGGATAAAGCACATCATGGCGGAAAATCAGGGCAATGCCGTTGCCGACCGTGAGAGCGGCCATTTCGCCGTCATGCACCATAATGCCGGCAAAATATGGATCACGAATCGCCTCTTGATGAACCTCAAGACGTCCCGTCACTTCGATAGCCGCCTCGGCAAGATCATTGATCGCATTATCAATCGTTACGTTGCCGCCTGTCATCTCATTCGAAAGCTCGACGAGCGCTCGGGCACCGGCTTCAGTTTTGCTCCGACCATCCATTGGATATCCGTAGACTGCGATCAAAAAGCCACGCGATTCGCGGTCCATGGTCATATTGACGGAGCGCGTCTCGCGTTTGCCGGGCAATTTACCGTCCAAGCAGTACGCGTCCGCAACGCCCTCAACGGGATAATATCGAGCGTTGACGGTTGCTGCCAGTCTTGTTGTCGTTGGCGTGATCCCCTTTGCCATATACATACCTCCAAAATAATGACGGATGGCTCATCACCTCTTGTTCATCGCAGAAAGTCGAGATGATTTCATTCAGTTTTCATGTTAAAAGCACGGCTCGAAATGCGGAGTCCGTACCATAACCTTATGACTAATTGCAAAGTCAAAAACGCCATCATAAAAGAACAACTCTGAAACAGGATGATTTGCCTGTTACTGATGTCCTGACATTTGTAATTTTTACTTTACCATGAGTCAGATAAAAGTGCTAGTAAGCTAATCCACAAAAAAGCTCGAATATGCATTAATTCAAGGTGAAACGATATATTAAGCATTAGAATGAAAAAAGAAGGCAAAAATTAATGAAAATCTCGGATTAATAATTCCGTCGCTGAAGAATAATATGTTCTGCAAGCGCCATATCCTCCGGGTATGTCATTTTAACATTTTGTAATTCTCCCGGGATTAGCCTGACAGGATAGCCGACTAACCTTAACGCTTCAACGTCATCAGTCAGGGAGACTTGTTGACTTTGAGCGACTCTGGAGGCCTCGAGCATGATATCAAGATCTGCGCCTTGAGGGGTCTGCATAGCACCCAATCGATCGCGAGGCAATGTATCCACAATAAAGGATCCGTCCGGCTCATCTAAAAGTCGGATCGTATCGCGAACAGGGATATAGGGAGCGACGCCGCAACGGGCATAATTAATATACGCAACAACAGAGGAAATCAGTGCAGGCGTCACTAAACAACGTGCGGCGTCATGTAAAAGAGCACATACGCGTTCTTTATCGTCACTGCTCGATTTATTTTTGTATGCGTTATCGCCTTGCGCATCATTGCCTTTTTGACATTGCTGAGTGCAATCCTCCGGCTTTTCGATGTGAGGATGAAGTTTCTCGATATTTATATTATGTGGACAACGCGAAGTTGCTAAAGGGAGAACAGTTTCCCACGCAGATGCTTCCAACAGTCCAAAAAAAGACGATTCTGCGCGAGTTTTGCCGCCTTCGATAACACGTATTCTTGATCGAACATTAGAAAATAAGGATTCGATAAGCTGACTGACGCGATCGAAAGATGCATGGGACGTCACCAAAACGATGCGTGAAATCTCAGGATGTCGGACAAAAACATCAAGAGATCTTTCGAGCACCGACTTGCCGAGGATCGTTTCAAACATTTTGTCGCGACCGATACCGAAACGCGCGCTCTCACCTGCCGCAAGAATGATGGCATACGTCGTCATGTCCAACTTTCTCCTTCTCTTCTCAAATGTTCGCTCGTAGCACATTAGTTTTCATCTGAAAATAGCAAATCCATACTCTCTGAAAGTTCGCTGACATAATATACGCGAACGTCCTGTATCTCTTTTTCAAATCGTCTTAAACGGCTTTGAGCGGATGCTGGTACTACAAATCGTTTCCATCCGGCACGTACGGCTTCCGTAAGGTGGTCAGCGATTCGGGAAACACCGCGAATTTCTCCCGTGAGTCCCACTTCGCCCAAAACGACTGCATCAAGGTGGAGGGGTTTATCGCGCACACTGGAAATAATGGCCGCAAGTATCGCAAGATCCGATGAGGTGCCGTTAACACGTATACCGCCTGTCACGTTGACGTAGATATCGAGCGCGCTCATATCGATTCCGGTTTTCTTTTCAGCTACGGCAAGGAGCGTGATCAGTCGCGCGCGGTCGAGACCCTGCGTCATCCGAACCGGTGTTCCATATCCGGACGCAACGGTTAGCGCTTGTACCTCAATAAGGATGGGGCGCGAGCCTTCAAGAATTGCCGTCACCGCAGAACCGGGTACATGCTCCGGCATGCTGGATAGAAAAAGACCTGCCGCTTGATGAATCGATTTGAGTCCCTTCTCGGTCATTTCAAAAATGCCTACTTCATCCGTCGCATAAAATCGGTTCTTTGCTGCGCGGAGCAGGCGGAACGGACTGTCCTTCTCTCCTTCAAAATTAAGAACGGTGTCAACCATGTGTTCCAAGATGCGGGGACCGGCTAAGGTTCCCTCTTTCGTAACATGGCCCGTCATGATGATTGTGATGCCCGTGCCTTTCGCAATTCGCAAGAATCCCATCCCGGCTTCACGAACTTGTGCCACAGAGCCGGGTGCAGAAGGAAGATCGTCGCTGTAAACGGTCTGAATCGAGTCGATGACGGCAATGCGAGGACGACGTTCTAAAAGTGTCTTTTCTACTTGTTGGAATGATGTTGCCGTAAGAAGCGGAATGCTCTTATGTTCCATACCGAGTCTGATCGCTCGCATGCGAAGCTGTTCCGCCGATTCTTCTCCGCTCACATACAATACGTCTTCAGCCGGAAAAGCGTTAAGTATCTGAAGTGCGAGCGTCGATTTGCCGATCCCGGGGTAGCCTCCGAGAAGAGTAAGTGAACCTTGAACGAGACCGCCACCCAACACGCGATCGAGTTCGTAGATCCCTGTCGATTCGCGTATTGTCTCTGTCGTAATGATCTTTGATAAATCATGGACAACGGGTTGATCGGAACAGTCATTACTTTCAGAAAGCCAGCTGCCTCGCCTCCCCTGATTTAGAGACTTATTATCAGCCTTTTCTATGCTTCTGGAAAAAGAATTCCACGCACCGCAGGCAGGGCATCGTCCAAGCCAACCGCTTGTCTCGTGCCCGCATTCACTGCAGACATACACAACCTTGCCTTTTGCCACACATACTCCTTCTTATGTTGTATACGAAAATATTTCACCAGCTCGTTTGCCGTGATTGCTATTTAAGTCTATAGATTAGTCTAGATTAGTCTACAGTTCGCTGCTCATACAGGCGTTAATCTTGCGATTTTTGTATGAATGTACGAAGTGTCGCCCTTATGGCTTATTAGTCGGTGAACGTTATGCGGTATAGGGTAAGCTATCGAGTAATGATAGAATAACATGAAAATATTCGAAATCAGGAAAAATCTATGCATAAATCATTTACCGATCCATCTATTTTGGATGATGCCTTTAGAGAGACGATGCCGTTGCCGGATAAAACCATGGCAGAACTGTTCTTTGATGCAGCAGCGGCGCGTCCTAATGCGCCGGCCATCCGCTTTATGGATGCTTGTATATCCTTTAGTCAGCTTTCAAAGCGTATCACAGTGTGCAAAGAGGCACTGGAATCCCTAGGAATCCAGCAAGGATGCGTTATCTCACTTTGCCTACCCAACATTCCGGAGGCCGTCGTTCTTTTCTATGCCATCAACCAATTAGGCGCGATTTGCAACATGATCCATCCCTTGGCGCCTCCAGCGGGCGTGATACATCATGTGCAGCAAACAAACAGTGAAGTTCTCTTCATGCCTGATCTGTTTCTCGAACGCCTTGGAAAGTCACTGGATGAGGCATTGGATAAAATGCCAATAAAAAAAATCGTAGTCATACCTCTGATGACATCTGCAAATCGCCTTCCACGCTGGGTATATCAAATGACAAAGGGTCGCACTTCAAAACGTCACATGCCCTCAGGAACACGATGGATGACATGGAGTGATTTACACCATTGTTCTCGAAGGAATATAAGTGGAAGACAAAGTATAGAAGATCACGATATGGCGCCCAAGAATAACGCAAACGGTTCTGATCGTGTGTCGGTTTACCTTCACAGTGGCGGAACCACCGGTAAGTCTAAAATTATTGAACTGACCGATCTCAACTTTAATGCGATTGCTTGTCAAATTGTGTTTGCCATCGGTATTTCTCCGGGTAGCGATTATACGACAGGTCATTCCATGATCACTGTATTGCCTTTGTTTCACGGTTTTGGTCTATGTATCGGAATGCACTCTATGTTGGCAAATGCATGCTGCTGCATTCTTGTACCGCGTTTTTCGACGAAGGGTATCGCTCGCATCATCCGTAAGTACCGTCCTACCCTCATGGCCGGCGTGCCGACGTTATTTGAGGCGTTCTTGAACGCAGACGAGATGAAGAATATCGATCTATCCTGTTTCTCCGCATTTTTTTGCGGGGGTGATTCCCTGTCGCCCGACCTGAAGAAACGCTTCGACTCATTTTTAAAAGAGCATGGTTCTGATTGTCGCCTGCGCGAAGGGTACGGTCTTACCGAAACCGTCACGGTATGCAGCCTTACACATGAAGTAAGTGCTGATCGAAGCGGCATAGGTGTTCCGTTAACGAATATGGAGATGAAGATCATCAATCCGGAAACGCGTGAAACTTTGCCTGACGGCGAAACAGGTGAAATCTGCGTCACAGGCCCACAGATGATGAAAGGCTATCTCAATGATCCGGAATCCACCAAAAAAGCGCTCGTCCGACACGACGACGGTAAAATTTGGGTCGAAACGGGTGACCTTGGTTACCGCGATCCTGATGGATTTTACCATTTCAGAGGACGGATCAAGCGTATGATCAAGGTATCCGGCATCCCCGTTTTTCCGGCTGAAATCGAGGCGCTGATCTCCGAGCTGCCGGAAGTTTTACAAGTAGCGGTCATCGGTATCCCTCACCCTTATAAAATGCAAGTTGTTAAGGCCTTTGTGCGCACACGTGAAGGCATTGACCGCCAAGCGCTTGAGGACGCGATACGCACTGCAGTGGGAACTCGCCTGCTTCGCTATGCTGTGCCCCAAGAAATCGAATTTATAGACCGTTTTCCGCTCACAAACATCGGAAAAATCGATACCATGGCTTTGGAAAAGCAAGAACTTGAAAAGCAGAAAGAATGAAACGAATAACGCGTGACGACCGAAGACTTTTAGATGATGAAATACTACGGAAAAGAGCAAAATTCTCCAACAAAAAAAGCTGCCATATTTGATCTTGACGGAACACTCCTTCAGACGCTTCCATCGCTCACTGAAGCCGTTCGAAGGACGCTCCTGCACTACGGCCTTCCACCCTTTTCGGAAGAGCGTGTACGATCGTTTATTGGAAAAGGCGGACGTGTCCTTGTGGAACTCATGATGGAAGCGTCCGGTATAGATGATCCGGAAATCATTGATGATGTTTATATATACTATCTTCAAGAACTGGATGAAACATGCACGTATAAAGTGGAGCCGTTTCCCGGTATTCCGGAGATGCTCCAATCGCTACACGATGCTGGGATCTCGTTAGCTGTCCTTTCAAATAAAGGCGACCGCGTTGTACCGCATGTAATATCCGTCTCGTTACCCGATGTTCCTTTTGCCGTCACTTTAGGCGGTCGCGACAACCTGCCGCTAAAACCTGATCCGACGACAGCGCTCAAAATATTAGAAAAACTTGGCGCTTCACCCGAACACTCCTTTTTTGTCGGAGACTCTTCCATCGATATTCGCACAGGCCGCTTTGCAGGGATGCAGACAATTGCCGTCAGCTGGGGATATGCGCACAACAGCGAAATCGAGAGCGAAAATCCTGACTACATCGCACACAATGCCAAAGACATCGCGGATATTATCTTGCGATAGTCCTTCTCATTTCTTAATTTCACACCTTTCCTCTTTGAATCAATATCTGAACCTATTTCTTCTCTCATGAAATTATAATTCCTTCTTGACATCTTGAACGCTGTTCAGTATTATTGTGTTGAACAATGTTCAGGGAGAGAGTTTTCTATGTGCAATCCAAATCAACTTTACTCAGATGTAAAAGAAAAAATCATCAATCAGACGATTTCACTGATTGAAAATTCGGACGGTTTAGTAGAAAGCATCACGATTCGTGACATCGCCCAAAAGGCCGATGTAGCCGTCGGACTTATTAACTATCATTTCGGTTCGAAAATGGATTTGATTGAGATCTGCGTGCAGCGAATCATCTCTCATGTGATGAGAACTTTTCCCGGAAAAAACAGCGGGACAGACGTACACGATGTCGATGACGCGGATGGTGAATCCATTGCTTCGTTCACAACACGTGTTTTCTCATTTCTGATCCAAAATCCTGAGATATCGAAGATATCCATGCTTGGCGACCTTTCACATCCCAGTTCGACAAGCAATTCTTCAGTTAGCTACAGAGCTATTGTAAATTCGATATCGGACACAGAATCAGAAACGATCGCAAAGATAAAGGCTTTCATGCTCTTGTCGACCATCCAATCCGCATTTTTGAATCGCTGTATCAGCGGTGAGCTTTTAGGGATCGATCTGAATGACAAGAGCGCATATCGCATATTTTTTCAAATAGTGACTGACATCTTGGATATCCAATAGATGTGTTTGATGATACCGACTCCGCCTCTTCCCTGTATTCATGACTGTCAAGATGAGGTTGTTTAAAGATCGACCGACAATTAAACGCATCTGCAAACAGAAGATGTTTTTTTAAAATGACTCCGGCAAAATGGTCTTTTCAGAATAGCTCCGGCAGAAATCGATTTAGGCCAATAGAAATCAGGAGATTTTAAGATGAATGCAATGGAAAAAGAGAAAAAAGGAAGGCCAGGTAAAGGAAAAATGAAATGGTTCTTGCTCGCCATTTTGCTGGTGTTTGTCCTCTATCTTGTGATTCAAGGCATACGCTGCGCTTATGGATTAAAAATAGCTCGAAATAAGCTCAGTACGTATGATCACAAAGTGGCCGACTTATCATACGGTTCAATGACATACGTCGACGAGGGCGAGGGTGACGTAATTTTATCTGTTCACGGCATTTTTGGCGGATACGATCAAGCCTATGACAGCGTTAAAAATAGGGTATCGAAGAATCGCTTACTTGCGCCGTCTCGCTTTGGCTACCTCGGCTCCGATATCAGAGGCGACGGAACACCGGTAGAACAAGCTCGTGCATTTGATGAACTGCTCGAATATTTGGGAATCGACAGTGTCTTTGTTTTGGCAACATCTGCCGGAGGAACTCCTGCCATACGCTTCGCGCTGGATTATCCGGAACGAGTAAATGGCTTAATACTTTTTTGTTCGGCAATGCCGGTCAATGAAAGGCCGGAGACTTATCTCGAATATCAGGCGCCACCGGAGCCTTTGTTATCTGATTATGCGATGTATTTGATCAGTCCGCTCATGCCATCCATGATGGGGATGCCGGCCTCAACCGTAAAAACAATTCAGCCTGTAGGCGATAGAAAAACCGGTGTGATCTTGGATGGAAAGTATACAAATCCGGACATGGAGCGACATTTTGATCAGTATCCTATCGAAGAATTAGAGGTGCCGGTTCTGATCCTGCATTCCGAAGATGACCCGGTGGCAAGTTATGAGAAAGTAGAAAAGGTTAAACATCGCTTTTCTGATCTCACGCTCGTCTCGTTCCCGGACGGCGGTCATATGATGGTGGGACATGGCGAAGAAATAGATAAAACGCTCGATGATTTCCTAAACCGCCATCAGAAAGATTTTTAATTATAAGATGCTTTTATAAATCAACAAAAGGTTCTAATCAGTAATTTGATCATTGAATTGATCTATTGATCTATTGAAAAATATGACGATTGCAGACGCCTGAAATACAGCTCACGTTCAATTATATTGATAAGTTTATCGGATGTTCAATTAATCGACCTACACGTTCATACAGCTCACGTCCAATTTGACAGATAAGTTTATCTCAATTTTACATCGTCCATACAAAATGGTTACATGTCTCTGTTCACGATCGTTACAATTTTAATGGAACATAAAATATACGATTTTAATAGAACATAAATTCAATGAACAATTCAATGAACGAAGTTAGCGAATTCTGGAGGAACACATAATGAAGGAAAAACAACTTAATGCTAAACCCGGAATGCCGATCTTAATTTTCTGCGTATTACTTTATCTTGCGGCCATAACCTCTGTAATCGGCGGTGCAATTTTACTGGAAAATGAAAAATCCATTGGCACGTTGCCCTTGGTGCTCGGCATTATCTGGCTCATCATTGGCTTCATTCCTTTCTTCGGTCTGAAAGTGCTCAAACCGAACGAAGCACTCGTGTTTACTTTGTTCGGCGAGTATACCGGCACGTTACGAGGATCGGGTTTCTTTTTTGTTCATCCCTTTTCTGTGGCAGTCAATCCTGCTGCCAAGACAAAGCTTGGCCAAAGCGGCGATGTCCAGGTCAGTCCTCAAAGCGTCAGTATCTCAAGCGATGGTACCAAGGTTGAGGTAGATACAGTGGGTAAACGCATTTCTCTCAAGGCCATGACATTGAACAACTCCAAACAGAAAGTAAACGATTGTCTAGGTAATCCGGTTGAAATTGGCATCGCTGTCATCTGGAGAGTGGTAGATACTGCGAAGGCCGTTTTTAACGTAGACAATTACAAGGAATACCTCTCCTTGCAGTGCGATGCAGCTCTTCGTGAGATCGTGCGCATCTACCCTTACGACGTAGCTCCCAACGTCGATACGACAGGCGACGGCTTGCCCGATGAAGGCAGCCTGCGCGGCTCGAGTGAAGTTGTGGCGCGTCGCATCAAGGAAGAGATTCAATCCAAAGTATACAATGCAGGTCTTGAGATAATTGAAGCGCGGATTACGTATTTGGCTTACGCGAAAGAGATTGCCGCGGTAATGCTACAGCGTCAGCAGGCTAGCGCCATCGTTGATGCGCGGAAGTTGATCGTCGAGGGAGCCGTTGGCATGGTTGAAATGGCTCTGGATAAACTTTCGGAAAACGGCGTTGTTACGCTGGACGAAGATCGAAAAGCTGCCATGGTGTCCAATCTTCTTGTGGTCTTATGCGGCAATCGAGACGCTCAACCTGTTGTCAACAGCGGCAGCCCGCAGTAAGAAATTTCGATTATCAACATTACTTTGATCAGTATAATTTGCTTGACACGAAGAATTTTCAATCTAACCAAGGGAGGCATTGAAAACTCAAAGTACCTCCCTAATC
>LSQX01046277.1_pt1 | contig 10347 bp, 6 predicted proteins | sample 654561 | NCBI WGS metagenome assembly LSQX01 (sample SAMN04489861, study PRJNA283612) | anaerobic digester metagenome | isolation source: 4 biogas reactors fed with cattle manure at either 37C or 55C with and... | place: Denmark: Kongens Lyngby | collected 2014
CAGTTTATCGCTCTTATTCTGCTCACAGAATTGAAGAAGATGATTGCAGAAAACCAGAGTCAACTTTCAAAGTATGGAACCAACCACCGGCAAATTCTGAAGCGGGTAGCTTCCTATTCGAGGGTGAAGTTCAAGGGCAAATACAAGGACCTATACTCTGTTCCAACCAAGGCACAAGAGCTCATCTTCTCTGCTTTTGGGATTGAGGTCACCTAAAATATTGGAGCATGCTTAAGGATGTGCGGAATTTTCGGTACTATACCTTTGGTAATAGGTTGGTTAAGATTTCGAACAAATAAGATATTTGATTTTGAATTTAATGCCAAATAGCAAAACTTATTATATTTTCCAATATATTTAGCCTCTTCTGCCCTCTATTATTGTTAAAACTAAATGCTTACCCTCTTTTTATATGTTAATATTGTTGAAAGGAAATATTTGGGAATGCTTGTTTATATAAATAACAAAGAGAATTTTTTAAAGGATGTTTTCTCCGGTGAAATCCAAGACATCATTGGCCAACAACTGAAAATTAAAGCTAATGTGGGTGCAGGGAAGAGTGAAAGAGATTCTTGGAAAAACTCGATGCAATATATGCATATGATTTTACATGATGAACAAATCCCTAATGACTGCGGTGTCGCCATAGAATTCACTATGCCACAAGCCAAAAAGAAGAGAATCGACTTCATCTTATCGGGCTATGACGAGAATAGAAATCCGCACGCTATCATTATCGAATTAAAGCAGTGGAGCGAAGTCCACCCTTTGCCCGACATTGAAACGTTGCTAGAAGCAGGTTCTTTACAAGCGGATAGGAAAGTACAAACCTACTTTAGGGGAAGCCTTAAAACAACGGTTCATCCTTCATACCAAGCTTGGTCTTATAAAACACTCCTAAGTGATTTCAATTCAAGCATAGAAGAAATTCCTATAGAACTTACTTGTTGTTCCTATTTACATAACTACGAACCCAAGAAGAATAATGATCCACTCTTTTATCCCCACTTTGATAAATACATAGAGGAGGCTCCCATCTTCTGCCGCAATGATGCTGAGAAGTTACAGCGTTTCATAAAGGAATACATTAAAACGGGGGATGACAAGCAAACTCTTTTTTATATTGAAAATGGCAAGATAAAACCTTCTAAGAGCCTCCAAGATAGTCTAACAGCTATGCTAATGGGTAATAAGAAAGAATTTGTTTTAATAGATGAACAAGAAATCGCTTTTCAAAAAATTCTTTCTTTCGCAGACCGAGCCAAAAAGGATAACAAGAAACGGGTAGTTATCGTTAAGGGTGGCCCTGGAACGGGGAAGACTGTAGTTGCAATCAATCTCCTTGTTGCATTAATTAACTCTGATCAAGTTGTCGCTTATGTAACCAAAAACAGCGCCCCCCGAAATGTTTTCCAAGAACGCTTAAAACAAGGCACAATGAAAAAAAGGGACATTTCAGCCCTATTTAAGAATTCAGGAGCTTTTATTAATTCAGAGCCAGGTGATTTTGATACCCTACTAGTCGATGAAGCCCATAGATTAAATGAAGTCTCTCAAATTGGTCCTATGCGTAAAGGTATTAACCAGATTAGAGAAATTATTAATGGTTCACGTTGCTCGGTCTTTTTTATAGATGAGGCTCAAAAAGTAACTGCTAGTGATTACGGTACTGTAGATAATATAAAGAAGTGGGCAAGAGAATTTAATGCTAAAATCTATGAAGAGGAATTAGTATCACAATTCAGATGCAATGGTTCAGATGGGTACCTTGCCTGGATTGATAATACCTTAGGTATTAGAGCAACAGAAAATGATGACCTTGAAGATATTGATTATGATTTTAGAATATTTGATTCTCCAACCGAGTTGTATGAAGAGATCGTTGAAAGAAACAAAGAAGACGGAAAGGCACGCCTACTAGCTGGTTACTGCTGGAACTGGATCTCAAAAAAAGATAAGACCCTGAATGATATTGTAATAGGTGATTTTGCTATGCAGTGGAATTTAGCCGATGATAGTACTTATGCTATTACTGAAAATTCTATAGAACAAATCGGGTGTATTCACACATCTCAAGGTTTAGAGTTTAGTTACGTAGGAGTGATAATTGGTGATGACTTACGCTTTAAAAATGGCGAAGTGATAACAGATTTTAATAAGAGAGCAAAAACTGATTCCTCTTTGGACGGCCTTAAAGGACCAGCACGAAAGAATGATGACTATTCGTTAGCTGAGATAGATAAAATAATTAGAAACACCTACCGGACACTGATGACACGGGGTATGAAAGGGTGTTACGTCTATTGTACAGATAGAAACTTAGCTGAGCATTTAAGAAAGAGCTTATAAAATTTAACCGCCAAAAAGGTTGAATATTACAAATTATGATGGTTTTGTCGCTAAACTTCTGCTAGATTCAAAGCATGGGTGTTGAACGATTCTATTATCAAAGTACAATAAATGAGTTCTTGCAAAAGGGTGATGAAGAAATTCTAGGAACAATAGTAGCTAGACACGATTTTTCATCTTTGGAGTTAACACAGCGAAAAGCATGGGGTGCTCAAATAACAATCCTAAGAAAAGTATTGGCAACACTACCCGATGGTTTAATCGTATTTGAATATATAATAGTCAAGTCCATAATGTTGGTGTAAATTGCCCTTTGGTACATCCTCCTTTTAAGCAAAGTTGGAGGATCTAATCAAATATGTAGCTGGTAATCTATATTTCTACTTTTTAATACATAGGTTGAGTGAAATTGAGCCAAAAGACTCAACCGCACAGAATGCAATCAATTCACCTTTCTGTGGTCCCAGAGTTAGAGTCAGATGAAACAACGTGGATGGCCAACACTAAACCTACAGAAGTGAATTCTTCATCCTTTGTAGAACATCTTCTCTAGTTGGTCGTTTACATGGTCTATATCGAAACTACCAGGAGGGTCCTCACTAAAGCTTACAGGTAAGGTAAAAACACTCCCCTCCACACAGACAGGGTACGGCTTATCGTGATTATCTTGGAATCCTACCAATTTAATTGCAAAAGCCCACCCATCTTCTAATCTATAGTTGTAGGTAATGGCACTATATTTACTAAATACTTCATCGAGGGTAACTAGATAACATAGTCGACTCTCATAGGAAATATCACTAGGCGCTGGCTCTTCACTCTCAAGTTTGGAAAGAGGACGTCCTTCAGAGTCTTTTTCTAACCAATAATTGTATTTTAGAAAATGTTTTAGAAAACCACTATTTGGCCATCCAAATGCAGTTACGATAATGTAGTGGAGCTCACGAAAGTTATACTGAATAGGAACAACAATCCTGCGGCGGAAAACGTTGCTAGTACCAAGCGTAATTTCCAATTCAACTGCCCTAGAGGCGAAAATATCCTCTCCATACCGTTTTTTTAAAGCTCTTACAAAAGTCCTTCGGATAGGCTCACAATACTCATCTGGAAGAAAAGTATTTGAATTTAGAGAGGGTGTTATATGAAATTGGAGAAGGGTCTTTAATGAAAAAAAGCTCTGAAATTGAGTGGCACTCGATAATAGTTCTCTTAAACGGGCAGTAATTTTGGGAGAGGGAGATTTTGTGAACTTAATAGCAGCCCCCCCCGCTGTCTCTGCAATATATTTATCAAAGATAGCTGGACTGATACACTCTTGTTCAAAACAGCTCCTAATCCCTCCCAATAAAAGGTCATCGAAGTTTTTCAAATCCCCCTTTTTTATTCCATAAAAAATAAAATTGTAGCGGGTTTCATCATTGGCGACTAAAATTATACGACGACGATTAAATAGCTGAAGAGTGGCACTCCAACCCAATAAACTATCTTCTTCAGGAGAGCGTGGTTGAGGCTTCTTCCCAAGATACTCCAATAACTTCTTATGGCATCCAATTTGCATATCGCCCTCCCCCAGAGCTAAATTTCCCCTCGATAAAACATACTTCACTAGACGGGGAAAGTTTACCACGAACTACTAACATCAGGTAATAATTTTGATGAGAAAATCAAGGAAATTATCCCCTCATAGATTTAATTTGCATCCCTGATAACAGTGATTCTCTTTTACGAGGTAGACCCTCCAGAGACCTATCCATTACACTTTAACCAGTCCAGAATATCGCTCCGTTAAACGCACTGGTTTCAGTGGCCAATGCTTCGGTCTAGAAGATAATATTCAATCAAAAAGGTAACTAATTTGGTGTAACTATTTCTCTCTTATTGAACGTAGATCTTCCATTGTTTTATTCCCCCTTTTGTGGTACTGATTCAAAGTTTTACTAACAACATCTGGAGGATTAAATGGATAATAAAACTGCTATTGCTAACCCTGGTCCCCTTGGACTACTGGGGTTTGGTATGACTACACTGCTACTTAATCTACACAACGGAGGACTCATTCCCCTCTCTATCGTTATTGTCGCTATGGGCTTTGCTTTAGGTGGTGCTGCCCAAATCATTGCCGGTGTTATGGAGTTTAAAAATAACAACCTCTTTGGAGCCACGGCTTTTACCGCCTATGGCTTCTTCTGGTGGTCCTTGATACTTATCTGAATTAACCCCTTTAGCAAGATCGCTGCCGCTGATGATATCAGCATGGGGTTTTATCTCCTCATTTGGGGAATCTTCACCCTCTTAATGTTTATTGGAACACTCAAGCACGACCGCTCTCTGCAGCTTGTCTTTTTAACTTTGACCTTCCTTTTTTTCCTCTTGGCCATTGCAGACTTCAGTGGAAGCAAAGTACTTAAGCTCATTGCGGGTTAGGTGGGAATCATCTGTGGATTAGCAGCTATTTACGCCAGCTTAGTGCAAGTCATTAACAACGAGTATGGGAGAAAGGTGCTTCCTCTTTAGGGTGAAGTAACCTGACTTAAATAGCGCTCCACAACCTTATAATCGCCTGAATCGGGGGAGAGTTGTTCGCTTCTTACTATTTGGCTTAAGACCTCCTCCGCCGTCAGAGGAACCTCTTGGGTGGCAAAGCTCTCCTCTACTAAATAATCAATGAGCTCATCTTTTGTATCTTTATGCAGCCTCTTAACTATCCCATCTTCTAAAGCCTTAATTAAAGTATTGCCAGTTATCTCTTTACCTTCAAAGAGTGCTTCAATCTGCTTCCAGTAAGCTGAATCGTAGTTTAATATGACTGGCCCGTAGCGTAAATCATCAAGGGTGATCTTCCTGGGACGCCCCTGACGTGCCAACTCTTGCGCCCTCTTTATTAACTCAATTCTTCTTTGGTTAGAATCAAGTTGGCCTATTTGGGAATACCCCTTCTCTAAATAGGAGTATAGATCTTGACTATTGAGGAGAGCGTGCCAGATGTGGAGCTGCTCAACCTCTTCCCACAATGATGCTCCTGCCACATCTAGTCTTCTCCCATATTCGTAGTAGTCATCGATAGGCTCACTCACTTTGCTTACTAGGGGCTTAGACTCTATTAAGGGAGAGGAGATCGCTTTTTGAACTCTTTGAATTGTCTCTAAATCGACCTCGTTAAAGACCTCTTTGGCATGAACCCTAAACTTCTCTACCTCATCACCCTGGGCAGTGAAGTAGAAGACTTGTCTCTCCTTGGCAATCTCTTTAACAGCTTCGATTATAGTGAGAGCCCTGCTATCATCACTATTGGCTAGAAGCTCATCCATAAAGATGGGGAACTTCCTATTACTAGAGACCTCTTGCTGCTCTATAAAGCCCATTCGCACAGCAAAGAGGAGTTGAAGCCGGGTAGCATCAGAGAGCTGCTCTAAAGTGAGATTCTCTTTTCTAATTAGATCTTTGGCAAAAAATCCATCTCTGTTTATACCAACACTGTAATGGCGATTAGTTATCCTCTTAAACCACTCTTCAGCTTTGTTTAATACCTCTAGGTTACTGGCTTGCTGTGACTGCTCCTCTAAGAATTGAGCTAAAATATTGACTGCCATCCCCACCAGTTGTTCATCCCTTAGTTTTTCCAACGCCTCGAGGGCTAAGTGGTACTCTCTTTCAGCATTTGCTAAATCAGAGCTATCTAAGAGGAGTTCATACTCTTTATCAGCTGCTCCTAACTCTTGATTCTTCTCTTCCCTCGCCTCTAGTTTGCCCCTCCACTTAGTCAATTCTTCTTCAATGGTCTCTATACTCTCTTTTATGGCAATCTCAACTGAAGAGGGTGCACTGCTTTTAAACTTCTCGAGTTGACTTCTAGTCCCCTTTAGTTCACTCCTTAAATCACTCCAACTACTCTTCATTTCCGATAGCTCTTTCAGGAATAATACCTTGTCGATTGTGAAATCTAGACTCTCTAAGAAGTGATTAAGCTTTTCTTCCCTCTCTTTAAGATCGCCCACCTTTCTCACCTTATCTTTTCTCTTACTCTCTGCCTCTCGCGTTAATTGGTGGGCATTTTGAAGGCGTTCAATAAAGCTCTCGGCTTCACTGGTGAGATCTATGTAGGAAGTGTTATCAACTTCGATAACTTTAACTAACGCTTCAAGAGCTGCTTTATAGTTGGCCTCATTCCGCTTTAATTCCCCCTCTTTCTCTGCTAGGTCATTTAACAACTGAGACCAGACTAGGAGGTGCTGAGAGAAGTGGAAAAACTGCGCTCCATCTAGGAGAGTTTGATCTTTCATTAAACCTAGACTCTTACACGCTCCATCCCAATCCTCTATCCAAGCTTGGTACTTTCCTTGATCTCTCTCTAAATTTCCTTGGGCTACTTCTCGTCGCTGATGGCCCTCTTTTAAGTTATTATTTTGGATTAGCCGTTTACCAACCTCTAGGTAGAGGTTCCCTAACCCCTCTAGATCCCAAGTGGCTGGCTCAGGGCAGCTGGTTGCTTCTAGGGCTTTTTTAATCTTAGTGAAATCTGTGTTCAATTTGTCTCTTCTTTGAAAGAGGATAATAAATACCCCTAATAGAGAGCCAAGAGAGAACCAAGGTGATATCATAAGGGCCAAGATAACCGAGAGAACTATTATTAATGAGGCAATTACCCCCCTCTTCTTAGGGAAGCCCCTTTTCATTTCACCACTAACTGTAGTAATCCCATCGGCAACTCTTTGTTTTAGAGTCCCTAGAACCTCTTCCTCATCTACAAACTCCACACCAGCTCCCAACTGATTGAGAAGCTCCTCAGAGACAGCGACGCGTACCCTTAAAGGCTCATACATCTGAGACAACTTCTTCAGCTGCTCCACCGCCCCCTTAAGCTTTCCTCCATCAGGTAACCCAGAGGTGAGCCAGCTGTGCTCCTCCCTCCACTTAGCTTCGCCGTCAATGCTTTTATCTAGCTCTTTACGACTCTCTTGGAGGGCTACATGGGCCTCTTGTACCTCTTTTAGCCTGTTTTTAACATTAGCTACTAGGGCATGCTCTCCTATTTGCTCACTTCTTATTCCGCTCTCTTTTAGGCTAATTTCTAACTCTTCAATCTCTTTTATAAGGAGACTTAATTCATCTCTCTTCTCTGCTACCTCTTCTTGTAGCTGAACAAAGCGGTTATAAGAGAAGGTTTCAACTTTATCAATTCTTGAGTCGAAATTGCTAAGTTTTTGTTCTAACTCTCCAATTTGACTGAAGAGCTTTTTCACCTCTAGCGCCCTCTCATACTCTTCAACCTTATCTTTAAAATGGTCTCCCTTCTTTAGTTCCTCTTTTATCTTGGCTATCTTCTCTTTAAGGTCCTCTAAATCTTTTTGCTTCTTCTCAATCTTTGTTATCTTCTCTCGTGCCTCTTTGAGAGCTTTATAGGGAGGCACTCCTCTAGTGGCAAACTTGGTTAAAACGCCTGCTTCTACTGTCGCTTTATCTAAATCAACGCCACCGTGTAGCTCATTGTAGAGGACCTCATGGAAGTTCTTATTGCGGGTCTCTGCCTGAAGTAGATTGGTTAGAGAGAGCCAGTAGGAGCTCTCCATTGAGTCGTTGCGTCCATCTAGCATTGCTGTTGCATTATCTGCAAGGCGCCTTTGGACTAACCTCTTTTGGTTTAGCTCTAATCGCCATTCCCCCTCTCTCCCTTTGACAAGGGCACTAACGGAGAGCTCTCCACTCTTATCTCTCGCCCAGAGAACCGAGCGCATAGACTTGGCTAAAGTGGTCTTGCCTATCCCATTGGGTCCCCAAATTACATTGAGCTTATCTGATAACCCCTCAACTGGATAAAAGGGACGCGTTGTAAAACCTGGGGCACGGGTGATTGTAATATCTTTAATCCAGTATCTCTCACTCATTGTCCTCTCCCTGCTTAACCATGGCCCTTAGGAGCCTTTGTCCTGCAATATTAAATAACTCTTCCACCGAGAGGTTCGCTTCGCCAAGAGCTTGGAAAGTAGGTTCATTGGCACTCTCTTTTATCATCTTCTCTAACTTGGTGTAGAGATCACTCTTTGTATCAAAGTTTATCAACTGATTAGCTAGTAGCCCTTTTATCCCTGTCCCTCCCCCTATCCTCTCTAGGTCGAGCTCCAAGGTGGTCTCATCTTTGTAGTTGCCGACTGGTGAAGCTCTTAATACTGGGTTGATATCAACTTCTAACTTATTGAGATCTTCATCATTCAATACTTTATTGAGCTCCAATTCAGGTTTAACTCTTCCTCTAAAGGTTAAGCGACAATAGAGCCTGCCACTATAGTTCTCCTCAGCAATCCTCTCTCCCACCTCTCGAATTGCCTTATTGATGTAAGTGCCAATATTCTCCTCTGTTGTCAGTGGATCTAACTCAACTGAACACTCCTCAAAGCGATGAGGGGTAAGAGAAATCATTTTTGGTGGGCTCCAATGGCTCCCCTCGAGCTCAATTAAGAAAACGCCATGGTCTCCCGTTTCCCCCCTATCGAGGGCAAAGGGGGAGCCACAGTTAAGATAGTTCTTTGTGACAATCGGCTTGTGGATGTGCCCTAAAACCCAAAAAGCAGACCCTTCAAAGCGGTGGGCAGGCACTGGAGCATAGCTCGAGGCGCCATCTACCTCACAGTGGAGAAGTCCTAAAATAGGTGAAGCTGTATCTAAAAACTCTTTTGGAAATGTCTCGAAAGGATCTTCTTTGTAATGGGACTCTTTAAACGACCACCCCACAAAGCGCACCCCATTTAGGTCTAAATACTCCCATTCTCCACCTAATCCCAAGATATTCACAAATGGCTTCTCTTCAATTAGTTTGGGAGAGATGGAGGAGTCGTGGTTCCCCGCTACTGCAACAATGGCAATCCCCGCTTCATGGAGACGATCAAAACCTCTTAGGAGGGGACCATAAGCCTCAAACCAATATTTATCTTTATCAACAATATCCCCCGCGAGAACGAGGGCATCGACTTGTTGGGCTATAGCGGTCTCAACCACCGCCTCCCAAGCGGAGGAGCCAGTTAAATCGTCCCCCTCTACACCACATATTCTCCCTAAGTGGATATCACTACAGGCTAAAATTTTCATCTATAATCACCTTTTACCAATTGTACCATACAAAACTGAAAAAGAAAGAATACCTCAAAACTATTCTGTCACCACCGCTGTTTTATAGAAAGCTAGGATACTTGCTTTTGCCCCCTCTCGCCACTATATTTAGAGGCGGAGTTTCTATGAAAAGAAAGATATCGCTTGTCCTCCTAATTCTTATCTTCGCTGTCACCCTGCTTAGTGGCAAGGGGGGGAAAGAAGAGAAGATAGACAAGACAAGACCACTACTAGCTGTCAGTATTTTACCTCACCAATATGTGGTTAACCGTATCGGAGGGGACAAGGTCGATAGTGTCGTCTTGGTCGGGGAGGGGCAAAACCCCCACAACTACGAAATAAACCCCCGCCAGATGAGCCTCCTCAGTGAGGCTGATGCTTGGATCCTCTCCAACGTCGACTTTGAAATTGCTCTCCTCCCCAAAATTAGTGCCCTCTACCCTAAGCTCCCTATTGTTGATGGGACTGCCGGCGTCATCTTTCGCTCCATTGAGGAGCATGGAGAAGCACACCATGCGGGTGAGATTGACCGCCACACGTGGTTAGGAAGAGAGCCTATCAAGATTTTAGCGACCCATATTGAGGAGACTTTAAGTAAAATTGACCCCGCTAACAGCAGTTACTATAAGGGCAACTTAAAGAGCTTTATAAGTGATGTCGACAACCTCTTTGATTCCCTTAAAGAACAGCTGGCCCCCTTCAAGGGGAGTACTGTTTTAGTCTACCATCCCTCCTTTGGCTACCTCTTTGATGAGTTGGGTCTAGTTCAAAAAGCGATTGAGACGGGAGGAAAAGAGCCAACGGCTAAAAACTTAACCTCAATGATTGAGGAGGCGCAGAGGGGGGGAATCAAGGCTATTTTCGTCCAAGCACAGTTCCCCATCTCAGCTGCGAAAA
>LSQX01069454.1_pt2 | contig 10347 bp, 10 predicted proteins | sample 654561 | NCBI WGS metagenome assembly LSQX01 (sample SAMN04489861, study PRJNA283612) | anaerobic digester metagenome | isolation source: 4 biogas reactors fed with cattle manure at either 37C or 55C with and... | place: Denmark: Kongens Lyngby | collected 2014
ATCTTTTCCGCCCAACATCTTTCCGCATAACTCCACATGCTCAACTACCCCTTATCCACCGGCCGCAAGGCCGGGTCTTGGCCCCGCTGGAGGATGATGTGCCTTCGCCAGGACGGGTCGGCCTTCGGGAAATCCACCCGGTAGTGGGCTCCCCGGCTCTCCTCCCTGAGGAGGGCCGCTTTGGCCACCAGGCTGATGACCAGGGCCATGTTGGCCGTCTCCAGTCCCTCTACATCCATCCCCCGGCACTCACGGTCAAGTTTTTCCAGCTCCAACAAGGCTCTGCGCAGCGTCTGCGCCGATCGCTCGAGGCCCACCCAGTGCCAGCTGATCCGTTGTAGAGCGTCGCGCCCCCTCACAGCCGGAAGCGACGGCACCGCCGGCCTGGGCATCTTCACTGCGGCGTCCGTTAACGCGGCTTTCGCCGCCCGCCAACCGAAGACGAGGGCCTCCAACAGGGAGTTGCTTGCCAGGCGATTGGCGCCGTGGATGCCGGTGCAGGCCGCCTCCCCACAGGCAAGAAGCCCCGGAAGGGTAGTGCGTCCGTCGTGGTCGGTGTAGACTCCGCCCATGGCGTAGTGGGCGGCGGGACCAACCGGCAGCCAATCCCGCTCCATCTTTAGGCCCAGCTCCAAACAGCGGCGGTAAATGGTCGGAAACCTGCGCTCAGGATCCTCGATGGAGGTGGCATCGAGATAAACATGGGGACGAGCATCCTTCCCCATTTCGGTCCAAATGGCCCGAGCCACCACATCCCGGGGGGCCAGATCCCTTAAGGGATGGTACCTGTTCATGAAGGGTTCGCCCCGCTGATTGCGCAGGACCGCCCCCTCGCCCCGGACAGCTTCGGAAATCAAGAACCGAAAGCGTCTCTCCCCGGCGTAAAGGACCGTTGGATGGAACTGGACGAATTCCATGTCCATCAATTTTGCGCCGGCCCGATAGGCCAGCGCGATGCCATCGCCGGTGGCAATGGGCGGATTGGAAGTCTCCTCGAAGACTTGCCCCATCCCGCCGGTGGCCAAAATGGTGGCGGGCGCCCAAAAAGCACGGTACTCTCCCTGATTCAGGGCCAATGCCCCCCAGCATCGGCCTTCAGTCACGATCAGATCGACGACAAAATGGTTTTCATAGATGTCGATCTGGGGGCTTTTCTCAACTTCCTCGATAAGCCGGGTGCACACCCCCCGGCCAGTAGCATCCCCGTCCACATGCAAGATCCTATTAGTCGAGTGGGCCGCCTCCCGGGCCAGGTGAATCTGGCCGTCGATGCGGTCAAACTCCACTCCCAGGGAGATTAGGTCCTTGATCCGCTGGGGGCCTTCCTGAACCAGGATCTCCACAGACGGTTCATCACAAAGTCCCGCCCCCGCCGCCAAGGTATCCCGGCGATGCAGATCCGGGGAGTCTCCTCGGCCGACGGCGGCGGCCATGCCCCCTTGGGCAAAGTAACTGTTGCTGTCTTCTAAGGCGCCCTTGGTGATGAGGGCGACCCGGCCCCGATCCCTTAAGGTCAACGCGGCGAACAGACCGGCAAGGCCGCTGCCGATGACCAGGCAATCATACCTTTCCCCCCACACTGCTAGTCCCCCTAACTGACGGCCAGCATTCGTTCGACTGCAGCCAAGGCCCTGGCGCGGATTTCAGCAGGGACGGTGACCTGATTGGACATATCCTTCAGGACCGCCTCCACCATGGCCAAACTGGCCGTCCGCTTCATGTTCGGGCAAACTAGTCCGGGCGACAGGAGATAGAAGGTCTTGTCCGGGTTGTCCCGTTGGATCCGGTGCAAAATGCCCATCTCGGTGCCGATGATGAATTTCTTGGCCTGGGACTCCCGGGCAAATTTCAGGATCCCTTCGGTGCTCCCCACGTAGTCGGCCAGGGCCGCAACCTCCGGTCGGCACTCGGGGTGCACCAAGACTAGGGCATCGGGATGGGATCGCCGCACCTGCTGGACATCTTCAGGCTTCACCCGATGGTGGGTGATGCAGCAGCCGTCCCAGAGGATGATCCTCTTGCTCGTCTGGGAGGCCACCCATTGGCCTAGATTAGCATCGGGCACAAACAGGATTTCCTCCTGAGGGAGGGATTCAACTACCCGAACTGCATTGGAGGAAGTGCAGCAGATGTCGGATTCGGCCTTGACCGCGGCGGAGGAGTTGATGTAGCAGACAACTGCCGCTTCGGGGTGCTCCTTTTTTTTCGCCCGCAGCGCCTCCGGGGTTATCGTCTCCGCCAAGGGACAGCCTGCATCGGGCGCAGGCAGCAAGACCTTCTTGTCGGGGGAGAGGAGAGCTGCCGTTTCGGCCATAAAATCGACGCCGCAAAAAACGATCACTTCGGCATCGGTTTTGGCCGCTTGCTGGCTCAATCCCAAGGAGTCGCCGACATAATCGGCGATGTCTTGGATTTCTGGGAGTTGATAATTATGAGCTAGGATAATAGCGTGCCGCTTCTTCTTTAAATCATGGATTCGGTCGACGGTTTTTTTAAAATTTTCCATCGTCTCGCCCTTCGGGTCGTTGATTTTTTTGTTCTTGCGCAACATGATACCACAAATCCCACCCCCGAACAATGCAAAACATCGGCCCACCATGGGACGAAGATGAAGAAGCTCCAACATCTACACCGTATCAGGATGGGGTCTACCGTCTACACTATGGGTGCCAGAACAGAAGGAGGTGAAACAGAATGGCCCTTGGTCAGAAGCGAAATCGCAGTCTCATACCACAGGCCTCTTCAGCACTGGAGCAGTTCAAGTACGAGGTAGCGAATGAACTGGGCATCGACCAGTCCTGGAAGACTGGATACTGGGGAGACATCCCCGCCCGCCAGTGTGGGGCTGTCGGGGGACATATGGTCCGTCGGATGATTGCCGCCGCTGAACAGTCCCTGATTCAGCAGGCAACAGCCAGCGTCCAGTCCGGTTTCCGGCAGAGTGTGGGCGGTCTCGGCGGCTCTTTCCCGCTAGAGCCGGACGTTTCAGCACAAGGCACCTCGTCCGCCCATAACCCCAATGAACTCAAAGGTGGCGGTTATTAGGATATAAGGGGGGGCAACCCCCCTTTTCCGTTCTTAGTATGGCGATACTTCCAACTTATATTCATCCGCTTCGGCCAACAACCGGCAAAGATCCCCCATGTCACCCCAGTAATCAGCTTGTGGATGGGGGCCGTCCCCCAGCAGAAAAGTCTTCATGCCGACCTTGCCGGCGGCCAAATCGAAGACGGGGTCGTTCCCGACCATGAGACATTCCCCGGGGGCGCAGCCGATGAGCTCGGCGATTTCCCAGTAGTACTCCGCGTAGGGCTTGCAAAAATGCATGTTTTCCCCGGCCGTGATCAAGTCAAAGGGAACCTCGTCCAAGCCAGCCCAGGCAAGCCGCTCGCGGATGGCGACTTCGGGGAAAAGGGGATTGGTGGCGATGACTACCTTACAGCCCCTGCCCAACGCGATCTGGAGGGCTTCGTGGCTGCCCTCCCGCCTCCTCGCGTTCTTGCCCAGCGCCTTGAATTGGTTCCGATAAAAATCATAGAAAACGCCAAGATACTCCCTGTCTAACCCTACCTTAGGAAAAAAGTCGCGGCTGAAAGCCTCCAGCACCGTCAAGTTCGGATCCCGGCACTCCATCGCCTTCTGGGTGGAAGCGAGGAGTTGCTGGATGAAACTGTCCGGATCGACCCAGGCGACGAAGCGTTCACTGACTAGCTGTAAATAGGACGGCATCAATTCGTCGAAATCGGTTTCGAGGAGGGTCCCGTCGAGATCGAACAGCACGGCGCGCAGCATCCTATAACTCCTCCAGGAGCCCCTGGATATACTCCCGTCCCCGGCGGGCGCCTTCCTGGGGATTGGGCCTCGGCAGCGACTCGATGGCCATATACCGACCATACTGAATATCTTTCAAAGCTTTCAAGACCGCCTTGAAGTCCAGGTGCCCGTAGCCCGGGGGCCACCGGTTGCTGTCGGCTAGATGGATATGGAACAGATAATGGCGACAATCTCTGATCGTTTGGGCCAAATCCACCTCTTCGATGTTCATGTGGAAGGTATCCAAGTGCAGCCCTACGTTTGGCCGATCGAGCCCGCGAAGAAACTCAACCGCCTCGGCGGCGGTATTTAAGAAATTGGTTTCATAGCGGTTAATAGCTTCCAGGGTCAACTCTACATTATGTTGAGCCGCAAAGTCGGCGCACTCAGCTAGGCACTTGGCAGCCCTTGCCAGGGCCCCTTGATCTTCCTCAGGATCGCCCGGCAGCGGGCCTTTGATGGTGCCGATGATGACCGCCGCCCCCAATTTCGTTGCCAGGCGGATATGGTCCTTAGTCCTTTGGACCGCGGCCGCCGAAATCTCCGGATCGGGCGATGTGAAGTAAATCCGGTCATCGACGTAAGCTTGGCCGGTGCCGATGGTCGACACCTTCATGCCCAGCTCATCAAGGGTACGGGTCATGGCGTCAACATCAATCATTTTCGGATCCCTGATGTGGAGTTCCACTGCTTTGTAGCCGAGCCGGTCGGCCTCCCTGATCATTTCCAGGTAATCACCCTGGAGGACAATGGGAGCAAAGCGGGAACCAGGGGCAGAAATAGTAAGACTTAGTTTCATGACTCTTGCACCTCCTCTCTCTAGGGACGGCAAGTTGAGGTAGTTTCGGCCTATATTTCTGCAACCCTCATGCCATTTCCTTCCGGCCCTAAACCAGGTATTTAAGGACTGTCCAGAAATGGCTGAAGCTGCCGGCCATCACCAACAGGTGCCATAGTTCATGGAAGCCGAAGACCCCGGGGAGAAGGTTAGGCCACTTGACGCCATAGAAGATGGCCCCGATCAGGTAACATAGGCCGCCGCCCAAGAGCCAGGCAACGCCGGCTGGGGATACCCTGCGGACGAGGGGCGACAAGGCGATCACAATGAGGGAGCCCATGCCCACGTAGACCAGGGTCGACAGCCACCGGGGGGCATGGAGCCAATAGATCTTCATGAAGATGCCCCCGATGGCGATTAGCCAGACCGTTGCCAACAGGGCCCATCCCCAGATTCCCCATAAAGGCACCAGACAAAAGGGCGTATAAGTCCCCGCGATCAAGATGAAGATCAGGATATGGTCGATCCGGCGAAAAAGCTTAGTCCCTTCCGGGGAGAGGGGCAGGAGATGGTACAGGGCGCTCGCGGTGTACAGGAGGATGAGGCTTGCCCCGAAAACGCTGAAGGAAATGACGTGGCGGATGCCCCGTTCCTGGGCAATGTAAATCAAGATGGGAAGGCCAGCTGCGGATAATAACGCGGCGGCCAGGTGAGTAAAGCCGCTAACCGGCTCTTTAATCTGCATAGGATCACATCCTTAAGGGCTCTGTCCTGATCTTACTTAGGGATTGGCGAAGTTCTTCCTTTGTTTTCACGGGAGCCAGGCAGCGGTCCCCAACGCAAATGAGGGCGCGGTCCTCATCGGACGGCTCTCCTGGGGAAACGACTTTCCCGGGGAGATATTCCCGGCGGGCGATCCGGGCCAGCTCCATGGCCTTCGGTCCTGAAACGACCACCGTGATGCTGCCTTGGGCATAAAGGCGAAGGGCGCTGGCTAGCTCCCCGGCCATGTAGCCGTAGTCCTTCCACCGGGCCAGCAAGTTGCCCAGGATCAGCCCGACCCGCTCCCGGTAGTCCTCCTCTCCGGTGAGGGCATGAAGCTTGAGCAGCGTCAACGCGGCCCCGGCGTTTTCCATGAAGGGCCAGACCGGCCCCAAAAGGCTTTCTTGGGTGTCCCGGAAACAACCGGCCTCATCGTCCCAAAGGCTGCGGCAAGCCCAATCGATGAGCCCCTCGGCCCGATGGAGGAATTCTTCTTTCCCTGTGTACTGAAAGGCCTCCATGAGCCCCGCGGCCAGGGCCGTCTGGTCCTCAAGGAGACCGGCCAGGTGGGGCCCATCGGCGTAGTAATGATACGCGGGGCCACTAGTTAGAGTACACTCATCGAGGAGAAAGGCGAGGGTCCTTTCGGCCTGCTCCGCCAAGTGGGGCTCCTCCAGGACATCGGCCGCGCGGATGAGGCTCGCGCAGGCGAGGGCGTTCCAGTTGACATAGACGGTCCTGTCGACGGGAGGCGGCCCAAGCTTGGCTCTCCCTGCTTGATCGAGGAGGTAGTATTCCTGGTGGGCCTCCTGGCTCCCATAAAAAACCCCTTTGCCCTCATCCCTGAGGGGCCCGAGCAAGAACCGGCATAGGTCCCGGGCAACCCGGGAGAATTCGTCCTGGGCCGTCGCCAGGTAAGCATCCAGGTAGACCCCCAACAGGAGCGCATTATCCTCGAGCATTTTTTCGTAATGGGGGATGGACCAGTCCCTGGTTGTGGAATAGCGGAAAAATCCCCCCTCCACCTGGTCGTACATGCCGCCCTCCGCCATCTCCCGCAAGGTCTTGACGAGGGGTTCGCGAAGCTCATCCCTTGAGCTGCGCACATACTCCTCCAGGAGGAAGCGCAAGACGTAAGGCTGGGGGAACTTGGGCGCCCGCCCGAATCCGCCGTATACCGTATCATAGGCCAAAAGGATCTCCGCCAAGATGGCATCGGCCGCCTCGGGCTGAACCCCGGTCCGCTGCAAAGGTCTTTGTCTCCACAGGCCCCTATCATCCTGGCTCTGGAGGACTGCATCCATCGCCTGGAGCATCTCCTGAGGAGGCAAGTAGGTGGCTCCAGCGATCAAGTTCCCATCGGGGGTGAGAAAGGCTGTTGTCGGCCAGCCGCCCATGTTGTAGCGCCGGTCGATGTCAGGCCGGCGATCGGCGTCCACCCTCACCGGGATGAAATCCTGCTCGATCCTCGCCACAACCTTTGGATCGCTATAGGTCTTCTCATCCATTACGTGACACCAATGACACCAAGTGGCGCTGATGGACAACAGCAAAGGCTTTTCCATCCGCCGGGCATCATCAAAAGCTTCCTTTCCCCACTGCCGCCAGTTGACTCCCAAGCCGCCACCTCCCCCGAAAAGTATGCCCGCGGATTTGGTCAGTTAATCAGGCTGCGCAGCAGGACTATTTCGTCGGCGTACTCCCGGTAGTCTTTCGTCGGCGTTTCCAAGAGGAAGGGAAGGTGCTTCAGATGGGGGGAGTTGATGATTATGGAAAGGCCCTCTTGACCGATATGACCCTTGCCCAGCGGCGCGTGACGATCCTTTCCGGACCCGAGGGGAAACTTGGAATCATTAAGATGGACGGCATGGACTCTTGTTAGACCCACCTTCTGGTCCAGCTCTTCCAAGAGCTGGTCGAGGCCCGCCTGGGTCCGCAAATCGTAGCCGGCCGCGAACAAGTGGCAGCTGTCCAGGCAAAATCCCAGGCTCTCCGGCCAGCCGATGGCTTCTCCCAACCAAGCAAGGTCCTCGATGGTCCCAACTTCCGTCCCCTGGCCCGCCATTGTCTCCAGCAGCAGTTTCGCCCGTCCTGCCCACGGACCGAGGATTTCCTCCAGCAGGGAAGCAATCCGCTTGCGTCCCTCTTCCACCCCCGCACCGAGGTGGCTGCCGGGATGAACCACCAGGAGCTCCGCGCCGCAGGCTTCACAGCGGCTGAGATCTTCTGTCAAGACTAGCCGGGCAAACTCGTAGACTTCATCTTTGGGGCTGGCCATATTCACCGTATAGGGAAGATGGCCCATGATCGGGTAGATGTCCCGCGCGGCCCTTTCTTTTTCCCAGGCGGCCACTTCTTCGGCTCCGATCTCCCGGGCCCTGCCGCCCCGGGGATTGCGGGTAAAAAACTGGAAAGTGTTGGCCTCAATCTCCTCGGCCATCTGGGCTGCGGCAGGGAGGCCGCTGGCGATGGACAAATGGGCTCCAATTCGCAAAATTCCACCCCCAAATGCAGGGAAAATCCCCTGCTCAACGAAAGTACTCCATTATCGGTGGTCAAAGGAGTGGTTCAACTGAAGTCATCCTTTTATGGGCGGGTAGGTTTCCTCAGTTTCATCCATGGCCTTGACCATGCCTTCTTGATGTTTTCATCGCCCCTGTTGATCCTCATCCTGCGGGATTTGGACCTGGACTACGCGGCTTTGGGCACCTTGGTCAGCGTCGCTTTTTTCACCTATGGCATCGGCGCGCTTCCCGCGGGGTTCTTGTCCGACCGATTAGGTCACAAATGGACCATCACCGCGGCCATTGCACTAGCCAGCCTTGGGGCCCTTGTGGGCGGCCTTCCCGGATCCTACCCGACCTTGGCCGTCTCCTTCTTCCTCATTGGCCTGGGAACTAGTTTGTATCATCCCCCGGCGATGGCCCTCCTAGCCCACATTTCAACGCCCGAGAATCGGGGTCTCGCGATGGGGCTTCACGGCGTGGGCAGCAATTTGGTCATGGTCGCAGCCCCCGCTCTAGCCGGTGGGATCGCCACTATTCTCCACTGGCGCGCTGCCTTCCTGTTTTGGGGCCTGGTGGGACTGGCGGCGGCCGCGGTCTTTTGGCGCCTGTTTGAGTCGACCGGCTCCCCCAGCAACACCGAACCAGGACCCCTGGCCGGCCTGGCGGCGATCCTTCAGGATCGGGATTTGGTCCACACTCTGCTCATCGTCTTCCTGCTCACCGGCATCCAGGGGTTCATCTGGTCGGGCACCTTCGCCTACATGGCCACCTACTTGCAGGATGTCCGGAACATGACCGTGGCGGTGTCGGGGATCTTGGCCGGCATCCAGTACGGAGTCGGCGCCTTGGGCCATTTGGTCGGCGGCTACATGGCCGATCGGAACTCCAGGATCTTGCCGGTGGTTATCGGCACAACTGGCGCTTTGATCGGCTTTGGACTGATTCTTCTCCCCAGCAATGCCGCCCTGCTCATCGGCATCTTCATCTTGGGCTTTTCCCTCTTCGTCAAGCAGCCGGCGATGAACACCTTGCTCGCCGATGCCGTCCCCAAGGAAGTTCACGGGCGGCTATACGGCGTCTTTTTCATCATCACCAATACCATCGGGGCCCTGGCCCCCATGTTTGGCGGGCTCATCATCGGCCGGTTCAGCTTCACGGCCTTCTTCCTCCTGTGCAGCGCCATCACCTTTGGCGCTTATCCCCTCATCCTGCTCATGCGCTCGGCCCTCACCGCGAGGGAGGCTAGTCCAAGAACTCCTTGAGGACTTTGCCTAGGCGGGCGCAGCCGGTCTGGAGCTGTTCGAAGCTGGCGTTGGAGAAATTAAGCCGCAAGGTATTCTCCCCGCCGCCCCGGGCGAAGAAGTAGGCGCCGGGAACAAAGGCCACTTTTTCCTCGACGGCCCTGGGGAAAACATCGATAGCCGATATGCCCTCGGGGAGCGCCACCCACAGGAACAGGCCGCCATCGGGTTTCACCCACTTGGCACCGGCGGGGAAGTGCTCCTCCAGTCCCGCCAGCATCAGATCCCGTTTGGCCTTGTAATCCTGGCAAATAGTCTCGATATGGCCGGGGAGCAGCCCCTGGGCCAGGAATCTTTGGACGATCCGCTGGGACAGGTTGCTGGTGTGGACATCGGCCCCCTGTTTCCCGATGACCATTTTCTGCCTGACTTCAGGGTTGTTGACAACGGCATAGCCGGTCCGCAGTCCCGGGGCGATGATCTTGGAGAAGCTTCCTAAATAGACTACCCGTTCGGGGTCGAAGGTCTGCAAGGCCGGCACCCGCTCGCCGCTGTAGCGCAGATCCCCGTAAGGATCGTCTTCGATGACATAGCAGTCGTACTTAGCGGCCAGTTCGGCTACCTTCCGCCTGCGCTCCACAGGGTAGGTGATCCCCGTCGGGTTGTGGAAGGTGGAGATTAGATAGATGAGTTTTGGCCGATGCTCCTTAAGAGCTTCCTCCAAAGCCTCGGGGTCATACCCCTGTTCGTCTCCTTTGACGGGAATGAGCTCGGCTTCGTAGCTGCGGAAGATCTGGATCGCAGCAAGGTACGTAGGCTCCTCGACGATGACCCGATCCCCTGCATCCAAAAAGGCCTTGCTCATCAGATCGAGCCCCTGCTGGGATCCGCTCAGAACCAGGACCTGGTCGGGCGAGGTCTCTATCCCCTTCACTTTGACCCAGTTGGCAATAGCGTCCCGCAAAGGCCAGTAGCCTTCGGTGGTGCCATACTGGAGGCACCGACAGCCGTCCTCAGTCAGGATTTCCCCCGCAATCCTATTGATCGTTTCTACTGGAAAGGAGCTAGGTGCAGGCAGCCCCCCAGCGAAGGAAATCACTTCCGGACGCTCCGTCACTTTCAAGATTTCTCGGATTGCGTTGCTGCTGGCATGCCACATCCGCTTAGCAAATCGATTCTCAGCCACGCTGACTCCTCCATTCTTTATCCAAAAAAACCCCTCGAAAAAGGGAAATATTAAGAGTGT
>LSQX01136829.1_pt2 | contig 10347 bp, 8 predicted proteins | sample 654561 | NCBI WGS metagenome assembly LSQX01 (sample SAMN04489861, study PRJNA283612) | anaerobic digester metagenome | isolation source: 4 biogas reactors fed with cattle manure at either 37C or 55C with and... | place: Denmark: Kongens Lyngby | collected 2014
CAAAGCATCCGATAACGCCACACGCTGCACCGCAACACAAGCATCACGCAAATACTGATTCGCCCGCGCTTCAATCCAACTCGTCACATCACTGTCTGCTGGACCACCATCGGGCGTGTTGTATTTAATACCGCCATCTTCCGGTGGATTATGCGATGGGGTAATAATCAAACCATCGGCCAAATCCGCCGAGCGCTGCGCGTTAAAGCTTAAAATCGCCCGACTGACCAAAGGCGTCGCCGTCACGCCCTCATCCTGCGCCACACGCACTGCCACCTGATTGGCCAGCAACACCTGCAACGCCACCTCCCAAGCCGGGCGTGATAAAGCGTGAGTGTCTAAACCGATAAACAACGGCCCAGTAATCCCCGCCTGCAGACGGTAATCCACCACAGCTTGAGCAATGGCGAGAATGTGCAGCTCATTAAAACTGGCGGTTAAAGAAGAACCGCGATGGCCAGAGGTGCCGAAGCTGACTAACTGAGCGGGAAAAGTAAAGTCGGGTTTAACAGAATAAAAGGCATCGAGCCAAGGGGTGATCAAGATTGAAACTCCATTACTGTATGACGCTGCATCGCTATTCATCAGGGACTACCACGTCGCTATTTTCTTAGCAAAAACAGAAAGCTTGAACCTAATACCCAGCTTGGTTTTGAATATCACTCAATCATCCGCTAACAACACTTTGGCTAATTTTTTTGCCAACATTCCATATTCATATTTTTCTAGCGCTGCTTTACGGCCATTTTCACCCATTTGTTGGCGTTGTTCTTCCGGCATTTGGTAAAGCTGTAAAATAGCGGCAGCTAGTGCTTGAGGGTTTTCAGCTTCGGTACATATTCCCGCTTGCAACTCTGCTATAGGATCGCACTCGCCTGAATAAGCATGTATTACGGGCTTTCCTGAATACAAATACTCAGGAATTTTATTAGCTCCTATACCAAACCTATATAAATCATCTTTAAGCCAACCAATATAACAAGCATCAAACTGGTTAAGCATAGCTTGTATCTGTACTTTAGGAATGGGGTTAATAAAGGTTACGTTGGTTAAGTTTTTTTCACGTGCTTGAGCTTGAAGTGCTTCTTTCTCTTTACCTTCACCCACCAACACAAAAGCAATATCAGTGTTGTCTTTTAATTGCTCAGCAGCATTAAGCAAAACACCCATTGAATTAGCAACACCTAAAGTGCCGGTATAGCCCACAATGAATTTATTTTTAGGTAACTGCTGTTCTACCTCTGCACTTAAAGGTACTTTTTTGTTTACTTCATCTAACGAAAAGCCATTGGCTACCCACGTAAATTTATCACGTTTTAATCCATGCACTACCATGTGCTCAACCGAGTTTTTAAGGTTAGAAACGACCCTATCTGAATCACGATAAGCTTTATTTTCCACCCATTGCATAAAACGAATAAACGGATGCTTAGGCGAATAACCGCCTAGCTCACACAAGGTTAATGGCCAAATGTCTCTTACTTCAAATACTAAGCGTGCATTATACTTTTTGGCTAGACGCTGCGCCCCTAAAAAAGTAATTAAAGAAGGTGAAGAACATAATATGGCATCAGGTTTATCTTTAATTAGTTTTGAAAGCTTTTGTATTTTCCAAGGAAACAAAAACCAGTTTAATGCTCTTTGTTTACTGTGTGCCTCAGCATAATGCGGCATTTTCACCCACACAAAAGTGAAGTTATCTACCACTTCTTCAAAAGTAATATCATCTTGTATTTTAGGTTGCGTATGAAGTAAGTGGTCTGTAGCAGAGGCCACCTCATACACTTTATAACCTTGCTTAGCTAACTCTTTACCAAAATAATAATGCCTACCACCCATCCCTGTTTCTGGAGTAGACCCATATTGATTAATAATCCAAATTATTTTTTTATCATTCACGCTAGTTTTTCACCTATTGTTTTTAACTGTTCCGCTATCCGCTTCGCCGCTACACCACCGCCATACAAACTGTGCTCATCTTTTACCGCACGCCCAATATGACGCCTTGCTGCCTCAATGATTTTATCGGTGTCCGCACCAACCAACTGATTGGCACCAGCTTCTATCAATTCCACCCATTCAGTTTGGTCGCGGATGGTGACACAGGCTTTGCCGAAGAAGAAGGCTTCTTTTTGTACGCCGCCGCTGTCGGTGAGCACCAGCCCTGTGCGCTGTAACAACCAGAGCATTTCTAAATAGCCAACAGGCTCAATCAAATGCACATCAAGAGTTAAACCTTGTGCGGCAATCACATTGCGCGTGCGTGGGTGCAGTGGTAATACTACAGGTGCAACCTGCTGATGCAGGTGATTCAGCGCCTTAACAATGGCTGCTAAACGTTCAGGGTTATCAGTGTTTTCGGCGCGGTGTAATGTGGCAAGAATAAAGCCATCAGCCACAGCAAAACCTTGCGGTGCATGAGCCCGCTGAGCAAAAAACTCGGCGCTGTCTTGCATCACATCGCCCACTTGCAATACCTGAATGGGCTTGTCATTAAAGCCTTCACGCTCAAGGTTCGCCATGGCGGAATCAGTTGGGCAAAACAGCACGCTGCTGATTTGGTCGGTCAGAATACGGTTAATTTCTTCGGGCATTTGCATATTAAAACTACGCAGGCCAGCCTCAACGTGTGCCACTGGGATATGCAACTTAGCCGCTGCTAAGGCACCCGCTAGGGTTGAGTTGGTATCACCGTAGACCAACACCCAATCAGGCTGCTCTTTTAGCAGCACCTTCTCAATTTCAATCAACATACGTCCTGTCATATCACCATGACTGCCGCTGTTAATATTAAGTTGATAATCAGGACGCGGAATGGCGAGCTGATCAAAAAACACATCCGACATATTGGCATCAAAATGCTGGCCGGTGTGGACTAGCACTTCGGTTAAGCCAGCAGTTTCTTGAATGGCTTTGGAGACCACACTAGCCTTAATGAACTGAGGGCGAGCGCCGATGATGGTTAGTATTTTTTTCATTTAAAATCTCTTTTTGGTATTTAGATAGGCCACAAAACCCACTAAAATCACTAAAACAACCAATCTCATGCTGTGGTTAATTAAGCTCTTTATAAAAACTGAGTAACTTAGCTTCTTCTATGTTCCAGTTGTATTTTTCGTGGACTGTTTTTTGACCGTTACGGCCCATTTGCTCAGCTTCGGCTGGATGGGTAACTAAGTAATCAATCGCTTGGGCGATGGCTTGTGGGTCTAAAGGATCGACACATAAACCGCATTGATTGCCTACGATAATTTCTTTCCACAATGGAAAGTCAGAAGCAATCACTGGCAAGCCTGTTGCCATATACTCAAACATTTTTACTGGCAATGAATCTAGATAGTTAATAACTGGGTGCAGAGTGACTAAGCCGGCAACGGACTCATTAAGTAGCTTACGAACACCATCACGATCAAGCCATCCTAGCTCATCGACTTTTCCCCAGCCCTTTTCAGCTTTTACTGCTCGCTCAAAGTCAGTCTCACTAAAACTGCCGCCCAAGCCAAAGCGCGCATCGCTGGTAACAAACTCCATGGCTTGTACCATCTCGTGTATTCCACGAATACGACCAATGCCCCCCACATAAGCCACTCGCGCTTGTTTCTGCGACCAATCAATTTCGCCACTGGCTAACTCACCCAGCAAGGGGTAGTTGTTGATATCCACCGAAGTAACGCCCATCGTCAAATATTTATCACGGATAAAAGGCGTGGCAGCCATCACCGCATCCAACTTAGGCGTCGCCCAGCGCTCAAACAAAGCAAAGGTTTTAGACAACACCCACTTAGCAGGTTTATTTAAATAGGGCTTACCCAATAACTGCTTAGGCACATCTTCATGAGCATCAAAGATCACCTTCTTACCCAGTTTTTTAAGTTTTAATCCAATAGGGATTAACTCAGGGTCATGAAAGTGGTAAATATCTGCATCCAACTCAACCGCTTTTTTAAACACACGCTTAGGCGCATTACGAATACGGTCGAAACGACCTTTAGAAGCACCCACATCGTAAATGGCAACGTTGTTTTTTTGCTCATCGCCTTTACCATCGGCAACGATAAGCGAGACTGAGTAGCCGTAATTGGCTAAAGACGTGCATTCTTTTAAGAAGATGCGCGTGTCATAGCGGGGGTGGACGGACGTGAGGTGGGCGATTTTACGAGTAAGCATTCAGTTTCTTTCCTGTTAATTTAGCCACTATCCCCTGCACTTTTTTCAGTAGCGCGTAGCGGCTATCCCAGTTGGGGAAGTCGGTGTAGTGCCTGCCAGGTTCTTCAATGTATTTATCTAGTTCTGAAACACTGATGCCTAGCTTTTCGGCTATAAAGGCTTTGTCTTCTGCTAGTTCGGCTGGGTCGTATAAGGGTTCGTTTAGCTTTTCTACTGCCTGTTCACGAGTGATAACGCCAGACATGATTAAGCTGGATAAATGGGGTTTGCGTTTATCCATATTGAATTTTTTAGGTAAGTAGTAATTCTGGAAAAACTTGGTAAAGCGCGACTCACCATGCTTACGTTCGTAGGATATATAACCAATGCTTTCTAAACGTTGCTGCGCAATTTCTTTACTATAGGGCATAAGATTTAGCGGCCTTACAGCGGTCATTTTCTTCACAAAAGGGAAGTAAACGTAATACTCAAAAAAACTGATGGTTTGGTAATCTTTTAAAGCCACTTTACCGTATTTCTTATGAATCGCTTTTAGACTAATTTCATCCATAGCGGCATGATGCCACGCTGACGGGAAGGTTGATTCAGTTGCTATGTTGCCACCGTTGATGACATAGCGAATATCGTTGTCTACCGCAAAGTGATACAGATTGGCAAAAAACGCATGGTCTTGCACCACATCTTGGTTTGCCACGCCTGCTTTTAAATAAGCAAGTTGTAAATCTTTTACTTCTTCCCAATCCACCACCTTGGTGTGCAACTTAAAGCCACAATAATCAACCACAGTGTTAATGTTTTTGACGGCATCTTCACTGTTCCAACCGGCATCCACATGCACCACTAAGGGCCTTAAACCGTAGTCTTTCATGACTAGGGCGAGGTAAGAGCTGTCTAACCCACCACTTAGCCCTAAAATACAGTCGTATGCTTTGCCCTCACCTTCTTTTTTAAGCTGTGCGACTAAAACGTCTAACTTGCGTTTACCTTCTTCATTTGGAAACCAACGCTTAGCAGTCACTTGGTCAAACTCATGGCAGTGGTTACACACCCCTTGAGCATCGAAGGTAATTTCAGGGTCGGTGGTGTCCATAACACAGCGGGTGCATATTTGGTGGTTATTATCAGTCATGGTTATGCCTTGTTTAACAGTTGTTGGTACGCCGCTAACATTTTTTGCTCTTGCACTTCCCAGGCGTTTTCGCAGGCGGCTTGGTAAGCATTGGCTTTCATGCTAGTTAAGTCTTGCTCTAAAAAGTTATCTACTGCCTGATTAATGCCTTCAGCAGAAAAATCACTAATCACTGCGCCCATTGCATAACGTGTGACTAGCCCAGACATATCCTTCATATTAGAAACCAACACCGGCAAACCCGCCATAGCGTATTCAAATAACTTGTTTGGCATACAGTAGTAATAAGATAGGCAAGTGTTTTCAATTAAAGAAATGCCAAAATCAGCAGAAGCGGTGTATTCCAATACCACTTGCGGAGGCACAGCAGGAAAAAAGTAAATATTTGAGTGCTGCTCAGCGGCAATTTTTATATCCGCCTCTAACGGGCCATACCCCATAAACACTGCCACAACCTTGTCATCTTTACGCTGTTTAAAAGCCTCTAAAATTAAATGTACACCACGCCCAGATGCTAAGCCTCCTTGATAAAGCAAAATAATTTGGTCTTCACGAATACTCAACTGCTCACGGAAGTGATTATTGATTTTTAATTCACGTGTGTTCGGCGCATTTAAAACTACAGGCGGGCGAGCGATGTTGTATTCATTGGCGTACCAATCAGCAATGCTTTCGCTGACTACTAGGGTCATATCCGCTTTGTGAATAAGCTTTTTTTCAAGCCACTTGCTAAGCTTTTGGCGAAAGCCTTTAGAACCGTTAGTTTCAGTTTCTAGCTCGTGAGCATCGTAAACCAGCTTTGCCTTGTAAAGCTTTTTTAAAACGTAGCCTAAAGGCAGTAAAGCCAAGGAATGAACATTAACTACATTTATATTTTTATTTCGATAATAAAACAAAACTCTAAAGCAGTATTCTAAGTACTTAAACAATTGAACTATAAAGTTTTTAGGTAGTTTGCGAGTGGTTAAAGAAAAACGTTTACAGGTAATTTTATCGCTGTAATTCTGCTCTTTTTTTAGATCGTCTGCATGTAAAGCAGCGATATAAATATGCTTAAAGAAACCATTATCAGCCAAACTATTGGTTTGCTTTAATACCCTGCTTTCGTTTCTAAATTCAGTTAAGGAGATGTGGAGGTTGTTCAAATTAACTTACCTATTAAATTAGCATTTGCTGTTTCTTTTGATTTTACCAACTAGCCTAGCGCCTTTATTTCTTGGTAAAGTGAAATTAAATGCTCTGGTGTTAAGTCTAATATGGGTTCATACATAAATGAATTAAGATGGATATTAGAGCTTACTGTAACGCTTACTTTTTCTAAGCTACTCAATGCTAGGCTAGTAGGCAGAAGCTGCTTGTATTTTTTAATTAAGCCAGCATATTGGTTGCTATTGCCACTAAACCAGTAATCTGGGTTATTAGCTTTGTTTCTTATTGCTTGCGTCATGTACTTTTCAGCTTGCAAGCGTATTGCCATAGATAATAGCACTTTGTTTTCTAGGTTTAAGCCATCGTGTTCGGTTTGCTTGGTTAGAAGGTCAGCTTGGTTAAAAATCAGCTCTAACATAGGTTGGCTGTTGTTATAGGNNGGATTGCTTAGCGTCAAAAACCGAGTCGTATATATTCCAATAGTCAGTGGCAGTAATTTGTTCGCTATCTTCCTTCCAGTGCAACAAGCTGGTGAGTTTTACATAGTGAATATTTTCTTCATTTGCCGTGTATTCAATAATGTTACGTGTAAAAGGAATAGTCGCACAGAGGATGGCTTCATTAATTGCACCATTTTCTTTAGCTAGCGCTGGCTTCCATACTTTAGTAAAAATATTATTCACGCCATGTGCTTCTTGTAACTGAATACCTTGGGTAGTTTTATTAGCCATAAAACAGCGCTTACGATTTACGTAAGCAGCCAAGCTACGAAAAAAGTCAAAATTGTGTGTAAGAATAATTTGGGCAAAGTTTTCTACTTCATTCAGGTCAGTTAAGTATTGAACAATGGCGTGTTTGTTTTTGTAGTCAAAAGAGTCTGCTGGGTCATCTATTATAAATAACGTAGGATCTGAATTTATTTTTCTACGCTCAACTTCAAAAATAAAATTCAGCAAATAAAAGGCTCGCCTTTCTCCTTGACTTAAATGTGCTTTTTCAATTTCTGCAGCGTTGAAGCTTTTAACGTTAGACTCTTGGCCTTCGGCAGTATCTTTAAAATTGCAGACCAATTTAGCAGGCTCTTTACCTAAAGCAACGTCTGCTTGGTTACTTACAGCCAAGGTAAAAGGCATATCAATAAAACGCTGATTAAACAGGCGAATTGCTGCCAACCACTGGTCCGATTCTTGCGCAGCTTGCTGCTCTATACTTGCAAGCCTTTCTTTATTCGCTTGGTAGTCTTCTAACAAGGCTTTGGCATTAACGGTTTGCTGTGTATAGAAAGCCCATAACTGCTTTTTGAAATCGGCTATTTTGCTTGGTTTTATATTTTTTAGTAATAGCTCAATAGTGGTTGCAGACTGGTCTTCAAAAAACTTAGAAATCGCTTGAGTTTTGGCATTTTTAACCAATTTTTGCTGAATCGCTTTCAAGCTAGTGTTTTCATTTATTGCTTTATTTACTTCATCTAGCTTGTCTTTTAGCAGCTGTAAATCTCTGGGTTCAGCTTCGCCTGCTAGCAAAACTTGGTGTCCGGGCTTGAAATAACCTTGACGCTCTAAGGCGGTAATTGCTGTATCAGCTTGGTTTGGGTTGAATTCACCTTTTTTATAAATGGTTCCAGGTTGTTCAAATAAGTTTAAGTAGTGCTCTGTAAATTCTTCTGCTTGTTTTAAAAAGTCTGGGCTTTTCAGTACCGCAATTGCATCTTTATCAAAGATATCTTGGTATTTGAAACCTGAGTAGTCATCTGTAACTTCCGTTGCTAGCGCAGCTTGTATAGCCGCTACAAAGTCTTGATTGGTTTCCATATCACGGCTTATAGTTGCTGCTATGTCAGCTTTTTTAACGCCCGATGCTCTTTGAAGCTCAGTTTCTAATTTACTTTGTAAGCTATTGCGCTCTTTTATTAGTGCATCGTATTCCAGTTTTTGTTCTTGATTAACGAGTAGGTTGCTGACAACTTCTGCATTTAAATTTAGCTCAACCTCTGCTTTGAGTACATAAATTTGCTCTGGCTGAATTGGCGCACCACCCCATAAGACTTCAGCAGAAGCCTCTCGTCCAAAACGCTCTTCTTTAGGTTGTTTTCCAGCAGCTAAATCTGCAAAGGTTTTAGCAAAAGAAGTTTTCATTAAACCATTAGGTGCATAAATAGCATAAGCAGAATTAACACTACTGCGTCCTTCTTTTTTAGAGAGTTTAAAGGCTTGGTTAAGGCTTTTAATGCCATAGCAGTTTTTAAAATTGACGGTTAACTCATTGAGCATAATTACTATTCATCCCTGTAATTAATTTATATCCAATTGTTGGCTAATATCTTTAACAACACAGCGCTTCACCTTAGTAACAAACACACTCACTGCAAACCCTACAAAAAACCACATCACCGGCCAAGATTTACCAACCGATATATTGGCGTATAAAAATAAGAAGAGTAGAACAAAGAGCAGCCATAGATTGATGATTGCTTGGTTTAGGTCTTTGCCTTCTTTGCTTGCTGTTTTAATACTTTTAACCAAATGCCAACCTACTAAAAACAATAATGTAAGAGCGATTAAAAGCCCGACTAGCCCAAGTTCTGCCAGTAGGTTAGGTATAAAGTTGTGCAGTGTTCTGCCTGCATTGCCTGTGGTGAGTTCTGCGACATTCACATTGCCTAAAAAGGGTGCATAACTCATTTGAGCTGCGCCGGTTTCTAATAAAATATCGAAACGAGAGGTGACTGAGCTGTTGGAGCCTGTACCAAAACCAAAAGCGCGGGTTTTGCTTAAATCAAACCCTGTTACTTGTATGGCAATTACGGCTAGAAAAATAACCGCTACTAAAGCTGTGATGGCGTATTTAATAAGTTTTTTGAAGGTTTGTTTAGATAGGGGTAAGCGTAAATTTTTATTATAAAAAGCCTGTCGTATGTTTTTATTAAAGCTGAGCAAAGCGAGTACGCAGGTCATTAGGTAAATGGCTAGTAGGTTTGCTGTGGCAGCGTTAGAGCCTATCATCTGGCTGCTGATAACGGCTAGAACCATGCCAATACTGTAAATACCCAGCCACACAAATAGGTTAATACGCTTTCGTGTGCGAGGGTGGCTAGTTATGGATATAAAAGTAAAAGATGCCATCACAAACAGCATAATTAGAAAGTTACCCGGACGTTGATAACCCCCCTCTACGCCTGAGATATAAAATATATCATCTCTGTCTAGTAACCTGCCTTTAAAGCTTAAAAAGATAAGTGTGCTTACTAACAAAAATGTTAGCAGTAGTGTTTTACTGCTGGTTAGTTTTAGGTTGGCGTTGGTTAAGGTGTCTAGGGCTTTTCTTGCAAAGGTGCCGAGTAAAAAAAACAGTAAAATACCGCCAGTTGTAGCAACAGTGAGTTGTTTTAGGTGTTCCATATCGCCTAGGTCAACAATAACTCTAAGTGCAACCCAAAGAACAAAAAGCAAAAACACAACAAAATGCAGGCGTAATGAAATTTGACTTTTCACTAATTGCAAAAAAAACACACCACCCGCTAAAGCCACAAAGCCACCTAACAAGGGTAGCGCTGTGCCCATTTCACCAACATTGGTTATGTTTAGAGTGAAATAAAAAAACAATAACAGGAGTTGAATAAGGCTAACGACTAACAAGCCGTTGGGCTTTTTAATAACAAACTGGTTCATATCACTCTTCTATAATACGCTTATACATCTGTTTTAATTCACTATTGCCATGAAAGTACGAGTTATGCCATAGCAGAGTAAAACAGCCGCTTAGTTTACGGCATTTTTCTTTTAGTTCCAGAAACTTATTTTCTGCTGCTTGAGTTACGCCTAAGCCAAGGTATACATCATCGATTACTGTGCACTCCATAGCTATCAGTGGCCTTATGCGTATTTGCAGTGGTTGCTGGGTGA
>LSQX01278876.1_pt1 | contig 10346 bp, 9 predicted proteins | sample 654561 | NCBI WGS metagenome assembly LSQX01 (sample SAMN04489861, study PRJNA283612) | anaerobic digester metagenome | isolation source: 4 biogas reactors fed with cattle manure at either 37C or 55C with and... | place: Denmark: Kongens Lyngby | collected 2014
ATGTCAGTATCATCAATTGTTGTGCTCAACAGATTTACCTGTGCTGCTTCAGAAGTCCAGTTTGTCTGGTCGTCAACACCATTGCGGGCGTCATTTGACAACACATCCACTTGAAACTGGGCAACCCGGGCCGTGTCGACGCTTCTTACTGTCTGCAGATATTTGGCCATGGTGCCTGATGCCAGGGAAAGCGTCATAATTGCTGCGATCAGCAGGATCAACGGGGTTCTAAAAGTTTTTTTATTGGTCATTTGCTCCTCCACTGTGTAGAAATTTTCCAAGTTGTTCCAAGTTGTAAATTTTCAGTCGTGTTGATTTGCCTTTAGCAACTGATTAAGAAAAGCCAAACAACATCGACCACCTCCTTTCACTTACGCTTATTCCAGCGTCAAGCCGTCTGCTTTCGCCTGCGGAGATTTGTCGTCGGCAATAAAAGCAGCAGGCAGGGCAGGAAAAAACAAAGCAGCATCCCAATGGGCGTTTGCAGAAAAAGCGCCAGGCTACCGACCCGGGGAATTCGTTGAATCAGAAGACCTTCCATCTGTCCCTTAGCAACCAATGTTTGCTTTATCTGCTCGTTGGCAGCTGACTTGGTCCGCATGCTGTATCCGTTCTCGACAGCCTTGATTTCGGCGATTTGCTCAACATAAAAAGTATTGTTTTCGCGATACGCCACCCAGTCATCAACAGCCAAAGCAGTTGGTTCAATTGTTTTGATCAACCCCAGCGCCCGGTCGGAACTGTTGCCTGACGGCATTAGAATTAATGCTTTGTAACCAAAAATAATCGGCAGTTGATCGGGCAAACGAACTGCCTGAATCACAATACTCAAACTTAACAGCATGATCGGTAAGAGCAGAATGAATATTAGCCAACTAAAGGCTGCAGAGACACGATTTACGCGGGTTTGACTTGAGCTTTCTGATCCCATAACCGGACCTCCTGAAACGATTTGTCATACCCTAACAGAAGTTAATGAAATGAATCTTAATCGGAAAATGATTCAGTATTGATTCACAGAGGCAGGCTATGATCGCCTGAACCGTTTTAAGCGGCTGGGAACGCTTAACAGTTTTCAGCGGCTATGCTTGCTTAACAGTTTGCAGCGGTTTTAATTTTTCATCCAGCTTTAAGTTCCGGGAGGCAACGGTAACATGATTCAAACCAAACGGATTGCTATCCTAGAAGTCATCTTGATCATATTTGTTTTGATTTCTGGTACCGCGGTCACAGTAACAGAGGCTCGTTATTATGAACGGGTTTCGGCCGTTGACCGGGCGCGGGTGGCTCGGCCGCAAATCCGGTTATTAGCGCAACAGGCTCATGGTGACCTGGGAACTTTGGAACCAGGGACAAGCGTTAATTTTGAATTCAGTGTCACCAACAGTTCAGCAGCAGGAGAGATCAGTGAAGTAATATGTGAATATCTGATTGCTGTTAATTCCGAAGGTTCGCAGCCTTCAGAATTAATTACAAATCTGTATTGGCTCACTGGGAACGGTGACTGGCTGCTCTGCCAAAAGTTCCAGGACGGTCAGTTTGCGGCCAAATCACCATTGGCCACAACAGCAACGACCCACGACTATATGCTTAATGTTGCGCTACCGGCAGAAGCTGAGCCCAATCCGACTCCCAACACATACAAGTTCTGGATCACAGTAAATGCCTGGCAAAGCGATGCTTAAGCTCATCAATAGGAAGGTAAATAAATAATGTCTGACAAACATATTGCTTTCTTCGTAATGCTGCTTCTAATCATTATGTTGGTGCCTGCTTTTTTGCAGATCACAGGTTCGACTGTTCAAGCCCGCTATGTCCTGAATTGCCAAACTGGTTTCACAGTGCATGTGGCGGCAGTTAATGCCGATGCTAAACGCGTAACTTTAAACCGCGGATCAGCTCATCTTGGGTAAATTAATGATAATGTTGATTTAATTGATTGATGCAGTTTTAGCGTTGTCACAATTTGTACAAGCTTCACAAGTATCAGAAATTATTCTTCTCGTTTTGTCGCACTTAGGCAATTATTTTTCCTGTTTGCAATAAAACAGGGGTCTGGTGCATTAATACTATAGAAGGAGCAAATGATGAATTTAGTTTTTTTGACGTCAATTAATCAAAACTCCGAAGAACCGGACAGCGAATTACTAGATCTTTATATAGACCGTATGGCTCGACACGACAAAAACGCGCTTGCAGGAATTTACGGTTTAACAAAGACCTCGGTTTTCGGATTCGCTCTTTCGATTTTGAAAAACGCGGCTGATGCTGAAGATGTTTTGCACGATACCTATCTGCAGATCTACTCGGCAGTAGGGCAATACAGTAGCAAGGGCAAACCGCTTGCCTGGATTCTGACAATTACACGAAACCTGAGTCTGATGAAAATTCGTGAACGTCAGAAAACCGTCGGTTTGCCGCCTGAAGAGTGGAAAGATTCACTCACTATGCTACCGAACCTCACGCCTGAAGATCGTCTGGTTCTGGAAAATTGCATCGGACAGCTGACAGATGAAGAACGCCAAATTGTTATGCTGCACGCTGTTTCCGGCTTCAAGCACAGGGAACTTGCAAAAGTGCTTGCCTTGCCACTATCAACTGTTCTTTCAAAATACAGCCGGGCAATTAAGAAACTACAACTATTACTAACGGAGGGAGAACAATAATGAATCGTTCAGAGATAAACCAAAAAATCAAAAATGCTGTTGATCATGCAGTTCCGGACGTCCTTGATTCGATCCTCTCCGATAGTGACAAAGCTAGAGGAAAGGTGATAGAGATGAATCCAAATAAGAGAAACAGTAAACGTTGGTTGCGGTCCGCTGCTGCGGCAGCCGCTGTATTTATTTTCGTAATCGCGGGTGTGGCCAGTTATTCCATATATGGAGCGCGCGCCGTCGATTCCGTTATTTCGTTTGATGTAAACCCAAGCCTGGAGCTGAAGGTTAACAGGAACGAAAAAGTCCTGGCTGTTAATCCGCTTAACCCTGAAGGCAAACAAGTGGTTGGCGGCATGGATTTCAAGAATACTGATTTGGATGTAGCTGTTAACGCCTTAATCGGTTCAATGCTAAAGAATGGTTATATTAATAACAGCGAGAATTCAATTCTGATCAGCGTTGAAAATCGAAATAGTAGCAAGGGCTCTGCTTTACAGGCGAAGCTTAGTGAGGAAATTTCCGGTTTGCTTCGTGCCAGCGCTGTTAATGGTGCTGTGATGAGCCAGAATTTCAAAGCCGACGATGACCTTGATGAACTCGCTGCGACTTGTGGAATAACGCTTGGCAAAGCCAATATTATCAGCCAGCTGATCAAGGCAGAAGCGTCCTATTCTTTCGAGGAACTGGCAAAGCTTTCGATTCATGAGCTGAACCTGCTGATAGAATCCGGCAAACTTGAGTTGCCTGGTATATCTTCCAGCGGCACAGCCACCCCGCCAACTGCACCCTCAACACGCCCGACAACTAGCACGCCTGAGTCTACAACCCGGTCGACAAGCAGAAATGAAACAACTTCGATAACCAGAAGAGAAACAACTGCGACAAGCACGCAAGAATCGAAATCTACAACCAGGGAAACAACTGGCTCACAAGCTCAGAGAATAACAAGACTCACAGCGAGTGAAGCACGCAACATGGTGATCAGCAAGTTCGGCGTTAGCACCCACAAAACCGGTATCATTGAAAAAATCGAGTATACCTATGACGAAAGTAATCCTTTGTATAAGGGCGAAGCGGTAAAGAACGGCAGTAGAGTCGTCTTTGAACTTAACGCCAGAACCAAAGCCTTTGTAAAATGGGACGTCGGCAACGACAACGACTGGAATAAGTATGCTGCCGCCCTGCCTAAGATGTTTTCAATGAATCAGGCTGCCAACAGCGTGATTGCCAAATCCGGCAATTCCAACACCTTTGTGCAGAAGATCGATTTCAAGTTGGATGATTCAAAGCCGATGTACCAGGGCGAGGCCTGGAATAAGGGAGTTAAGTACAGCTTTGAGATTTACGCCTACGGCGGTTCATTCGGTAAATGGGATGTCAGCAGAGGCGATGATACCTGGGCAGAAAAATATTATAACGTCAGGTAAACAGAATCCGGCAAGAACAGCGATAAACAAACGACTGAAAAGGGCAGTATGACAAATATGGCATGACCGCTCTTTTTTCGTTTTCAGGAGTAAATCAGCTGCTGATATGCCTTTTGATAATGCCCATCCACATTAATATCGAGTTCTTCACGCATTATTTTCTGATATTCCTCGAATTCGCGGATATACTTGCGCCGCTCCTGCCGCTGCAAATATTGATCAAGCAAATTGCAATGGCCATCTTCCGAAAGTGGGTTCAGCTGGATTAATGACTTAAGAGCTGCCTCACTTTGCCGGGGCTCATCTTGCTGCCAGCGGTAGTTCGCGATCCTGAGAAGTAGATTTTCTTGTGCGACCTCAAGTTCCGTCTGAAGATCGTCACTCCAAGGGTAATTTTCAGGCGCAAAGCAAGATCCTCGCCAAAGAGCCGCATAAAATTCGGCTTCTTTGATGGTCTTTTCTGATAACTTGATCTGGTTGCGCACGAAACGCGTGTAATCAGCTAAATCGCAGACACCTCCCGGAAGACGTAGGCGATAACATTCGTTAATCGCCGCGTCACCGAGAATGTGCCTGTTTTGTTCCAAAAATCGTCGTAGCTTGTACAGGTTGACGTGGAGCAGATTTACAGCCCGCGCGTCTGTGCGCTTTGGTAGCAGGCAACTCATAAGTTCGTCACGCGACACTGTTCGATCCAGGTTTACAATCAGAAAGGCAAGCAGATCTTTACTCAAACGGGTGGGAAGCTTAAATTTTATGTTCGTACTTTGTGGTTGACTGATTTCATAATTCCCAAAACAACGGATTGGATACAACTTACAGACTCCGTCTGCTGCATCCTCGCTTTCGTTTATATTTCTCCCACTCATCTGTGCAGCAACTTTGTTTACAAGCGCATCTGCTCCACATGCATTTTCTTTACACCCGCCTACTTGAGACGTAACGAGGAAAAGCCGGTCGAGTACTGGCCTTAAACGTCTAATTCTCAGCGGCTTGCAAAGAAATGCCAGTGGATAGCTTTGGAAAGCAGCATAGGCTTCGCTAGTTTCAGTTGCCAGAAAAATCAGGTTTATAACGGGAAAGTTGCGGCGGATTTGATTAGCCAGAGTAATGCCATCAGCTTTGAATGAGGCGCTGGCTTCGGTTAAACTACGAAAACGTGTGGCTAAAAAAATGACTTCCGGGAGCTGTTGCCGAACTTGCTGTAAAGCCACTGCAGGTTCCGAACAGTACCAGATACTATTGAACCGTCCGTCACGTCTCAACAAATTGCCCAGTTCTGTCAGGGTTTTTAAGTCATTATCAATCAGTAAAGCGTTCATTATCACAACCTGCCTTGTAGGTTATTCAATAAACTTAACTGATTTCAATTAATTGGCGTTTATTATAGCAATGCCTGTCGCTTTCTTGAACAGCTGTGTGCATGATTTCGGATTTTTTAGGCTGGATCTCGGATATAATGGAAATTGTACTAAATTTCTATTGTGGCAGCGACATAAACTGAGGTGAAAAATGCCATTGATCCGTGTTCTCCATACCGCCGATTTGCATTTGGGCTCCAGCTTCAGCAGTTTTCCCGGGCAAGCTGCAGGGCTGCAGGCAGACCAGCTTGAAATGCTGGCACGTCTCACAAAATTTTGCGCGGAGCGTCAAATCCAGGTGTTGCTGATCGCAGGCGATCTTTTTGACCAGCCGCTTCCTCCGACAAAACTTGTCAATACGGTTGCCAGTCTCTTTGCTTCTATTCCAGAAACTGAAATTTTTATCGCAGCCGGTAATCATGACCCGGCTTTTATCGATTCTCCTTATAGAACCTTCACCTGGCCGGCTAATGTCCACTGCTTCACAGACACGCTAAGTTTTGTCGATTTGTCGAGCATGCCGATCAGCTTGCCTGTGCGGGTATATGGTACGGGCTTTACAGCAACCGCTGCTGCCTATCCATTGCTGCCGGAAGGCGTTAGCGTCGCAGCTGACCACCGCCTCAATTTATTAGTATTGCATGGTGAATTGGTCAGCGGCGCGCAAAACAGTGATTACAACCCTGTTAAGCGAGATCAGCTTGCGGCTACAGGCCTGAACTACACTGCTTTGGGGCACAGACATGCAGCAACAGCTTTACTCCCGCTGGGTGCAGGCTACGCTGCATACAGTGGCTGCCCGCTTGGTCGCGGCTTTGACGAAACCGGCGTTAAGAGTGTCCGTTATCTGGAATTCAATTTTCCGGATATCGTCAACGCTCCAGATCCTACTGCTTACCAGTTGGAATCAGAGCTTATTCAGTTCGGCGGCCGCAGATTCGTTGAACACATAATTGACTCGTCTGGCTGCGAAACCAATCAGGAACTTGCTGAAATAATTCTTAATCAACTTAAAGCAGCCGAAAACAGTTGGCAGCGTGATTGTCACCGGATTATTCTAAGAGGCTCTCCTGACGAAGGACTAAGCATTGAGCCATTTCTCCTGCGCCAATATCTGGATGATCATCTGTTTTATTTGGAAATTATTGACCAGACAGAACCGTCACTTGACCTGCGTGTGCTGTCGGCTGAAAACAATCTGCGCGGTACCTTTGTACGCCTGGCAGCCGAGCGGGTAAGGCAGGCCGAAATGGCTGGTGAACCGGGAGAAGCAGCCTTGGCAAAGCGGGCTTTACAGCTTGGACTTGCCGCATATGCCGGGGAGGTTAAGCCAAATGCAAATCGCTAAATTGCAAATTGAACAATTTGGTGGTTTGCGCGATCGCCAGATTGTTTTTAGTCCCGGCTTCAATTTGATTTATGGTGAAAATGAATCCGGCAAAAGCACTCTCCTTTCTTTCATCCGTGCTATGTTTTATGGTCTGAACAGCAGTGCGCGCAGAATCGCTGAAAATGACCGTAAACTCCGCTTGCCCTGGGGTGAGGAGCGTATGGGCGGCTGGCTTAACTTTTCACACAATGGCCACGCTTACCGGTTAGAACGCAGTTTCGGCAAAACAAAACGCCTGGATCAGGTCAGTTTGCGCAATAATCTGACAGGCGAACAGCTCGCAGTACCCGGTAATCAGGAAATTGGCAGTTGGCTTTTTGGAGTTGGTGAAGCTGAATTTAACAATACGGTTTTTATCGGCCAGTTAGCATCAGCAAATGTTGTTTCTGAAGCCGCTACCCTGGCGAAATTGACAAACCTTGCTTCAAGCGGCGATGAAAGAGTTTCGAGTACTGATGTTGATTCCCGTCTGCGCAAAGCGATGGTTTACTACAAAGCGGAAAAAGGCAGCGGCGGCTTGATTACCAAGCTGCAAGAAAAACGTGAAAAACTGGCTGCCGAGCGGCGGTCTGTGCTTGAGCAGGAAACGAACCGGAGTGAACTGTTGCAAACATATCAGTTTGCTGCGCAAACGCGTGCCAGATTCGAAACCGCGTTGCGCACAGGCAATGAATGGTTACAAAAATCCAAAGAGTTCGAAAGTGTTTTGCGGCTGGAAGAAAATACAGAGTGTTGGGAAGAAAATGCGGAACGCTGGGAAGAATTGTTACGATTGGAGAAAAATGCAACTGTATTGCGGGCTTCGCTGCAGCTGGCTGGCAGATATTGCGGCTGGGAAGAACTTAATGAGTTATATGAACACCGTAACCGTATCAGCGAAGGCAAAGCCCAAATTGCTGTCTGGCAAGCGCAAAACGAGCATCAACAGGCTGAGCTAGAGTCAATAAACGAAAGTTTAGCTGAGGCAAAAGCGGCTTCAGGAAAAACCAAACGGCTGGCTACCTCAGCAGTGCTTGGCCTGATTTTACTTATGGCCGGTATCGTCAGCGGTCGGCTGGTCACGCCGGTTTTGTACACACTGATTTTGCCAGGTTTGTTGCTTATAGTTTATTACATTCAACAATCACGGCTCAATCAAGCCGCGCAACAGCAAATGGCACTGGAAGTGCAGGCTGAGCAATTATCGGTTGCAATCAACCAGCGCACAGTTGATTTGGAAGTTGTAGCCGCCGAGCAAAAAACACTCGAATCAAGGTTGCGACAGGATCTGCTAATGCTGGAAAAACTGCCTTTGTATTCAGTTGGTAACGCAGCAGCAGTTACCGATGATGAGCGGCTGGCAGCAGTGCGTCGCCGCCTGACTGAGCTTGACTACTTGGAAACAATTATTAACGAACGGCAATCGAAACTGAAAAGCGAATTGCAGGAGCAAGCCCAGGCAGCCGCGATTGAAGCAGCAGGGCTCGAAGCTGAATTAAGGCATCGTTTTGGGCAATTGCGAAACCCCGAAGATATCGACCATGAACTGGAAAAGATTGACCAGCAACTGCTTGAAGCCCAAACCGAATATGCCGCTTTAGCGTTGGCACGCTCTACATATGACAGCGCTTTCAGCGAGCTTCAGCAAAGCTTCGGGCCACAATTAAACCAACGTGGTGGCGAACTGCTGGCTGAGCTTACTTCTGGTGTTCACAGTGATATGAGAGTAGACCGCGATTTGCGGATTACTGTTCCCGATCCTCAAACCGGCCTATTGCATGAACATGATTATCTCAGCGGGGGCACTATAGACCAGGCATACCTGGCGCTGCGTTTGGCTGTTGCCGAACTGATCAGCGATGCAGCTGAGCGCCTGCCGTTATTGCTCGATGATGTTCTGATTCAATATGATGATGAACGCGCCGAGGCAGGGCTGAACTTGCTGGAACGTTACGCGGTAGAGCAGAATGTGCAAATCCTGTTATTCACCTGCCAGAGCCGTCCGCTTGGCAACACAACAGGTAAAATAATTAGTCTGAACCTGTCGGAAAATTAACTTAAACGCAAATAAACTTAGCTGCAGCTAAGGCTTTCCGGCTTAAACAGAAAACTGAAATTCACCAGAAACTTAGACAGAGCGCCGGTTTTCCAAATAGCTGAACCAATAGGCCAATACGATTCCGGCCAGCAACAGTGCTGCGCTTACCAGTGTTGTGGTGTTTAGTCCCACATTGGTGCCGCGCGGATACAGGGCAGGAATAGACCCGATTACGAAGCCCAGAATTCCGGCATAGGTCTGACCATGCCAACGTTGCAACAGCTGATGGATAATATAGGAAATGGCAATGCCGCCAAGGACAGTTCCCAATCCCAACGGAATAAGCACCAGCAGGTTATCGAAAATCCCTTGAATCATTTCGGGTGAAGCCATCGGCAGCTTTAGAATATTTCTCAGGTCAGCTACCGCGTTAAGTACGAGGCCATACTGCCCGATCATAACCAACAGGACGGTGCCGCTGACACCAGGAATAACCAGCGAAGCGGCGATCAGGATACCCACGAGCACAAGTCTGCCAAATACCAGCGGACTCATCGCGATCACAACTGGGTCAACATTTATTTCCTGTGTTTCCAGAATCGTCAGGATTAAGCCGACAGCAAGGGTTATCAGGAATGGTATAACCCGACTGACAGCGTTTTCACGCGTTAACGGTTCCTTTTCGTTGGCCTCTCTGAAGAGAAACGGCAGTGAACCAATAATCAGGCCCATAAAACAAAACATGGTCTGCATTAAATATTTGTCGAGCAGGAAAGTCTGGACTGTTCCGAAACCGACTACTCCTATCAATGCTCCGGCTCCGATTGGAAATAAAGTTTTGATCGATTTGACAGGTGTTTTAAAGATATTGCCCACGGCCGCGACCATGCGTTCGTATATACCCAAAATTATGGCCAGTGTGCCGCCGGAAAGACCGGGTGCTATGCCGCCGGCGCCAACAAAAATGCCCTTGAAGAAATCCTGAAACATGTCTCACCTCTATGAAATCCAGCTTGGCTGCTAAATGTGGTTGCAGCAATAGCTGTTTCATTGTAATCTAACGCAATGCGCCGCGCAATCAAAGCCAAACATTAAACGGGCTGGCTGATTCCTGAAATTACCTATTGTGAACGGCCGTTGTGAACTGCTGGAAAGCCCTGAAAAAGCAGCTCTTCCGGCGAATTATGCTCGGCTTTACTTACCGCCTGAATTCTGCTAAAATAATGTCTAAATCGAACAAACATTCATTTGAAATAACGATAAAATCGAACAAACATTCATTTGACAAAAGTTGTAACACATGGTAATATATATGAGCGCCCAAAAAAAGATCCACGCTCGTGTGGCGGAACGGCAGACGCAGCGGACTTAAAATCCGTCGGGATAAAACCCATGCCGGTTCAAGTCCGGCCACGAGCACCAAAAAAGCTCATTGCAAGGAAACGGGCGAGAAATAGTATAGTGATACCGCGGAGTGGAGCAGCTGGTAGC
>LSQX01068587.1_pt1 | contig 10345 bp, 9 predicted proteins | sample 654561 | NCBI WGS metagenome assembly LSQX01 (sample SAMN04489861, study PRJNA283612) | anaerobic digester metagenome | isolation source: 4 biogas reactors fed with cattle manure at either 37C or 55C with and... | place: Denmark: Kongens Lyngby | collected 2014
AACCACGATGGCATCATCCACGATACCGATCATTGGCTGGAATTCATCCAAGCTGGTGTTGACTCGCAATTTGATAGCCCTGAAAACACCTTTGCCCGCGCCAGCAAATTTTCTGATGTCGCGCGTCGCTATTGGTTCGAATTGGACGATGATGACGAAACACCTTTTAGTGAGTGGCTGGGTGTCTTTTTTATGTCGGTGGGAAATGCTGCCAATGCGGTTGCGGCACTCAGCGGTCCGGGTTTGACCCAACGGCGCTTTATGCTGGACTTTCCTGCCCGCGCCGAAGCGGTGGATCAGCTTAGTTTGGTTGGTGATTTAGCCCATTTATTGGGCAATGAGTACATTTCCGAAGCTTTTTATGCCAAATGGCGACCGGTTTGGGAAAACCGCTTGGTGGAGTGCGCTCAAAGCCCTGATTGTCCGCCCAATTTACACAAAGCGCGTAAAGCCTATTTTTTGGATAGCTGCGATGCGATGGTTGAAGCGGGGCAATTGCATGCTGTGCTTTGGCCTATGCTTGAAAACTGGCGACAAATTGAGCATTGTCTCCGCGAAGAAGCCAACGAGGACTTGGAAGATGAAGGTAAACCCTCTGCAAGCGAAGACTGGCTCAACTTCGCTGATGAAATTGGCTTTAGCCCTGATCAAAAAGAGTCGAAAACCAGGGAATTGGGTCGGTTTATCGAAAAAGTTCAGCAAACCTTGGAAGACTACAAACGGGAATACGGACTTTAAATCCCTTAAACCGTGGATAACTTGAGTAAAACTGTGGATAACTCCGCAGTTTTTGTTTATTAAAGGCGACAATTGTGGAAAATGACTGTGGATTATTAAAGGATAAAATGTGGATAAGACTGGGCGCTTTATGTTTCTTTTTTTAGCAGTTGTGGATTTGTGTATAAGTCGGGTTTTTATACAAAAGCCCTGTTCATGATTTTTAGTGTCTCAATAACTCTATTCATCGAGGAGAAAACAGTCCTTTTAGGACCTTGCTTGGTTTTATCCACACTTTCCCCAGAGCCTACTAATAAAACTAATTAAAAGGTTTAAAAGATATATACTTTAACCTTCTTAAGGTTTGCTTCTTACAATCGGCAAATAAAGGTTCAACTCTGTATCCAGCGCTTTAATCCAAATTCTTTCAACAAATCCAGCATCAAAGCTATCACGAACGCCATCTTCTGCCATACCTTGGATGTAAACCATCGTGCCTTGTGCTGGAATTTTGGTCAAATCCAGATCGAGGCTAAACTCAGCCAGTCCGGGATAGTCTAAATCGCGTGTAAAGTTTTCAATGGGAAGCAAATTCGCTTGCGGATGCCATGGCGGGACATCAAAGCTGTAATAAAGCTCAAAAATGCTCGTTACACGGTTGGTGTGGCGATAGAAAGATAAAGAATCAGCTACGCCGGTGATACTTACCTTTTTTGACTCAGCATCATAGCTGGCTTTAAGGTTGTGAATTTCAGGTCCGGCAGCATACTCAAGCGGTTTCGGTAAAGCTTTTAGAGCTCTAAAGAGGCTATCCAATGCCGCTTGCACCAGGCTTTCTTCAAAATATGCGCACTGTGATACATCTCTGCCGCCCAATTCACTTCCCAGGCGATAGTTGATGGTGGTCATTTCAAGCTCAGCATGGGCAAAATCGATCAAAGTACCATATTGCACTTCGAAATGGGCTGAATTGAAAGCTTGGGGTACTGCTTCTTGTCCGTAAGCTAATTTATTTGTCAATATTTGGTGAGCTTCGTATTGACGGACCTTGTGTGTTTTTGAGTAAAGATATGGATGAAGGATAAAGTTTTGCCAGCTCTCCAGGTTGATGAGCAGCTGTTGTCCAGGATTAGCTTGGGCGAGGTTCTGTAAATAGTCCCTGATGGCTTGCGTTTCTGGCTCAGAAAAAGCCTGCGTGCCCGGGAAGTCGGGAGAGCAAGGGTCATTTGGCTGGTTTTGCCATTGGTAACTAAAGTTTTGTTCCAATGATACGCCACCATTTTCATTAGGGCAGCTTCCTGGATTAGTGTTTTTAGTCCAAGTAATTAGTTCTGATTGTCCATAGCCATCCGCCTGGCTTTCTGCCTTAACGCGACCGTCAGGGTTGGCTAAAAAGATGAAATGAACGTTGAAATGGTCCAATAAGTAACGCACATCATCCCTGTTTTGTTGCTTTGCCAAGAGAAATTCCGCAAAGCGTAGATTGATTTCAACCGGACCAAATGAATTTGCTTTCAAACCACTGATGAGCACTAAGCTAGGTTTGGGTCCGGGCGTGTTTTGGTTTTCGAGTTTCAATACCACAAGATCATGACCAAAACCCTCACCCAGTTCTTGCTTCTCCCATGAATCACCAATGTCACTCACCCTTAAGGATTGAGGATATTGCTTGAGCAATTGAGTGATGCGATTTTTTATTCCAGCTATGCTACGATAACAAACAAAACCAGGAATTGTGTTGGTGTGGGCAACTACCCTTGGATTTGCGTAAGCGCATAAAGAGAAAATGAGGATAAAAAGGCTGGAAAGAAGAAAAACACGAGCAGGTTTATTGTGCATGGCTTTACCTGACAATATTTTATCATTCATGCCGATAATATACGCAAACTTCAAGCGAAAGTAAGACTCATTTCACAGTTTGTTAGGAATGGGTTCATTTTCCTTTCGGAATCAGTGTTTCTGGCTGCAATAGGCGGTATAATCATTAAACGGTTAATAAACAAAATAAATGAGGTGCAAATGACTGATAAATTGACTTGGATCGACGATGAAATCGCCAATCTAAAAGAAACTGGCTTTTATAACACCATTCCAACCATGAACTCGCCGCAAGGCGCGAAAGTGGACATCAACGGTAAAAAAGTGCTTAACTTTAGCGCGAATAACTATCTTGGGCTTGCCAATCACCCACGCTTGGTGCAGGCAGCCAAGGATGCGATGGATAAATTTGGACTTGGACCCAGCGCGGTGCGATCTATTGCCGGCACAATGTCGCTTCACGTTGAACTCGAACGACGCATGGCTGAGTTTAAGCGCGTTGAAGCAGCCATCACCTTTCAGTCTGGCTTCACTGCCAATGGCGCCACCATTCCTGCGCTCGTAGGCAAAGGTGATGCCATTTTCTCTGATGAGCTCAATCATGCTTCTATCATTGACGGCTCCCGATTGTCTGGCGCCAAAATTCACCGCTTCGCTCATGCCGATGTGGATGATTTTGAACGCGTCGTCAAAGAAGCTGAAGGCACTTACAACAAAGGCCTCATGATTACGGATGGCGTCTTCTCTATGGATGGCGACTACGCGCCCTTGGATAAACTTGTTGAGGTTTCTGAAAAGTACGGTTTGATGACTGCTGTTGATGATGCCCACGGCGAAGGCGTGATGGGTAACGGTGGACGTGGTATTGTGGATCACTTTGGACTGCATGGCAAAGTGGACGTTGAAATTGGCACTTTTTCTAAAGCTTTTGGCGTCGTTGGCGGTGTTGTTGCTGGTAACGCTCGCATTATCGAATGGCTGCGCCAACGTGGACGACCTTTCTTGTTCTCCTCAGCGGTAACCGTTCCGGATGTGGCTGCCTGTATCGCCGCAGTAGATTTGTTAGAGGAATCGAGTGAATTGGTAGATCGCTTGTGGTCTAACGCACGGTTCTTCCAAGAAGAAATGCGCAAACTGGGATTTAATACAGGCGTAACCCAAACCCCAATCACCCCAGTTATGCTTGGCGATGTTCAGTTAGCACGCCAATTTAGCCGTGAACTGCTGGAAGAAGGTATTTTCGCTGGTGCTTTGGGCTTCCCCACTGTGCCAAGAGGAAAAGCGCGCATCCGTGTTATGATTTCTGCCGCGCACAGTCAGGATGACCTTGAACAGGCACTGGACGCCTTTGACCGCATCGGTAAGAAACTTGGTAAGGGCATTCCTGCTGAGTAAACACTTATTCAATGGAGAGAAAAAGCGATCGTTTAGATCGCTTTTTTTTATAGGTGTGATGAGGTGTGGTTATTTTATATCGTTGGATGTTTTTAGACTTTTAGAAAAGTGCTTAAAGCCTGAAAATCTTCATCATCCCGGCAGGCAATCAGGTTTCCCCATGCTCTATCCACTTTTAGTTGGTGAGGATAGGTGTAAAAACCACGCCAGGCGTGTTTCTCGCCATAACGCTTGATGGGTTTCCATTCCGAAACAATCACTTTATAGCCTTGCTCAACTATATAGTGAGCCATGTCATGATAGCTATAGCCCAAAGGCAGGGTTTTGCTGTCTTCAAATTCGCACAGGATGAGACGAGGCTGGATTTTTTCCCAGTTCATACCCTTAAGCACCAACAAATCAAAACCTTCAGTGTCGATTTTTAGAAAATCGATAGCAGTAATCGATTTTTCGGCGATAACGTCAGCTAAGGTGGTCACATCGACCAGATATTGGGATTTATGGCTGGGCAAAAAGGCTTGCAAACCACTCACGCCGTCCGATTCATTGGATTTGTAAAAAGAGACCTGTTTGGCGGGAACGTCCGACAAAGCACGCGTATCTAAGTTAACTGAACTAAAATTACTCGCCAGTTTCATTAACTGCTCTCTGTTATCAGGATCGGGTTCGAAAGCAAACACTTTCCAACCATCACTTGCGAAAGGTTTGAGCCCATAACCAAGATGCGCACCAACATCGATGAGTGTGCCAGTAAAACCCAATGACTTAAAGTAGTCATAAATCACACCGCTCTCATCAATATGCTTTGACAAGCCAAGATTATGTTTGAGTAAATTGACAACAGAGCCAAGTCCCTTTTCACGCAAGACCCTCATTGCGGTTTTGGTTTTATTAAGTAGCATCGCTTATTCCTTCACCTTTGACATTTGGCGTTTTCTGCGCCACATCAGCACCGGGCGTAATATTTTTCGTAAATGATATTTTGCGTTAATCAATGAAAGCTTTTTTCCACCATCGCGATAATGCACGCGTAACATTTCTGGCCAACAGCGATCGTCTTCCGCAATGCTTTTGGCGTCACCATGCAAGCGGAAAGCTGCCCAGGGTTCTTGCACGTAAAGGAGTGGCGCTTTGGCGGCGAGGCGCGTCCACAGGTCGTAATCCATGGCAAAGTAAAAACTATCATCCAGAGGACCAACTTCCTGCCACAGAGAGGCACGCCAGAAAGAAGCTTGCTGAGGGATATGCACATAGCCACGGCGCAACTTTGCATAATCTGTTTGCGCGGCGGGGAATTTGCCAATGCGTTTGCCATCCGCGTTTATCAGCCAACAATCGCCATAAACCATGCCTATTTCTGAATTTTCTGTCAGTTTTTCTACCGCGGCAGACACAGCGCCAGGTAACAGAATGTCATCAGAGTTGAGCCAAGCCAAAATGTCGCCTGTCGCGCGGGCAAAACCTTGATTAATGGCATCCGTCTGCCCTTTGTCAGGCTCACTTTGCCAGTACGCCAGCTGATGGGCGTAACGCTGGATGATTTCAGGACTGTTATCGCTTGAACCACCATCTATGATGATGTATTCCAGATTAGGATAGTCTTGCGCTAAAACAGACTTTATTGTTACTTCAAGAAAATGACCTTGATTATAAGATGGGGTAATGATGGATACTTTTGGAAGGGACACAATCACTCTCTCAATCTCTTTTTGCCTATTTTTTCGCGTAAATGCTCATAAGTTTTACCAAGGTTTTTAAAGCCCATGATATTAATGAGACTTTTTACCAGACGGGCGTATGCTTTTGGTGCTTGGATCGGTTGAAGTTTCAGCATTTCTCGGTAACTTTTGAGCGCGCCTCGGTAATCCTCAGCCTCAACGCGGTAAAATGCGTCGATCCGATAGGCACCAGCCCAAATTTGTTTGAAAATCCGGGCACTTAAAGGATAAAAACGTTCGTCTTCACAAAGCCATTTGGCGATGCGAAAGGCTTCGGGTCCAAAATTCAAGGCTTGGGCGCGGTTTTTGGCGTCAGCATGCATGCGAGCTGCCGACCAAACCACATCTGGCACATAAAAAGGTTCAGCAATAGCTGCCATGCGCAACCAAAGCTCAACATCAAGCAAGAAATGGTAGTCCAAGCCCAGGTAACCAGCTTTTTCAAGCACGGAACGGCGCATAAAAACGCCAGGTTGGCTGATGATATTAAAACGCATCAGGTCTTCCAGTTTCCAATCGCCAAATCGCATGCGGTTGAAAGCTATTCCCTCGCCGTCTATTGAGTTGACATCGCTAAACACGATAGAAGCCTCTGGATGGTCCTGAAAAGCTTTTACGGCACCAGCGATTGCGCCTGGGTAATAGAGGTCATCAGAGTTTAACCAACCTACAATGTCACCACTTGCCCGGCTGAACCCTTTGTTTACCGCATCGGCTTGACCTTTATCTTTTTCAGAAACCCACCCGGCAAGTCTGGAGGCGTGTTTTTTGATGATATCCACACTCCCATCGCTGGACCCGCCATCCATGACCCAGTACTCAATGTGCGGATAATCCTGGTCCAAAACAGAAAGCATGGTCTGCTCGAGATATTGAGCTTGATTGTAGGACGGTGTGACAACTGAAACCAGTGGCATTTGCTGAGGCATGGTTTGATTATAATGCCTTGCTTATGAAATTGTAAAAGAACATTTATGGATACCCAGACGCGGATAAAAACGGCTTGCTCCGGTTGAAAAGAACCAGAAAAACCGGCGGTTTTGTAAAATCCGTGGCAAAAAGCAAGCAAAATCTGGTAGCTTTCGCGCTTAGTGATAAAATAACATTGTTAACAGTTGTTAAATATAAAAAATAGGAGTGCCTATGAAGACAATAAAAAAGTTATTTGTTCTTTTGATGCTGCTCGCTTTATTGGCGACAGGCCTTGCAACTAGTCCCAAAGCAGCTCAAGCCCAAACATTACCTGAAAAGCTGGCGGTGTTCGAATCATTCGGGATGATAGGTTGATGGCATTGCGAAATCTCCGGTCCGGTGATTGATCAACTCGCTATCGACAACGCTGATAAGAATATTGTTTACGTCGACCATGATTGGCCGACTCCAACCCCAATTCGTTGGGAAGTCATACGTCATACCGAAGAAGGTATGGGCTTAACCTGGGCTATGGTAGAAAGTGGCCAGATGTATAGCCGTGGTGTTGAAACTCCCGAAGAGGCTATAGAAAAATATACAGCGATGTCGAATTATGCCATGGCAAAAGAAGCTTTGGCCGATATTAAAGCCGATTACTACGTTCAGGACGGTATGGTTTACTTTAAAGTGACCGTTACGAACTTGAGCGAAGTGACTCTTTCTAATGAGAATAATGGCTTTGTCCATGCTTTCATTAAAGAAACAGGCTATAAACATCCCACCAACACCAGCCATAACGCCGCGCGTGGTGTTGGCATGACCCGTATTGAGAGCTTGGCACCTGATGCGACTGGTATTTATTATGTCGCTTTCCCGCATCGTGATGTTAACGACTGGGAAAACGTTGAAGCTTACGCTTTTGTTGATTATCAAACTGAACCAAATGGTGTCTATAATCAACTTAATGCTGTTAAAGCCACCGAAGTGGAACCTGTTGAAGCTAACATCACTGTAAGTCCTGCCAAGACGCACATCTTAGCGCCTATAGGTTATGAAACTTTGCGCGATGTCGAATTAACCGTTACCGCCGATGAAGGCGTTGAATGGACTGTTACAGCTAATCAACCATGGGTCACTATTGATATCCCTGAAGGTAAGGGTGAGACTATGGTTAAATTGTCATTTGACAAAACCTTGATTCATAATGGTGAAAATAGCGTTACACTTTATGTCAAGGACAATGAAAGCGATTCTTTTGCTTTCGCTCAGGTATCCATCTGGGTCGAATATGATACAGGTGGATGGGAAAAGATGATCTTCCCAAGAATCTACTTCCCAGTATTGAACACAAAATAGCTTAGACACATTCATAAAAAGCTGGCTCACGACTTAAGCCAGCTTTTTTTTTGATTAAGTTGGAAAATAGTATTATAGCCTTATTGAATGGTGCGTCATAAAAAGCATGATTAATTTAGTTTTTCCCGTTACAATTAGGACAGATTAGAATAGAGGTCAGCATGAGCGAGATTAACCCACCTGAAGTCAACCCACTGCAAAGTGTTTTAGATGAATTCCCTCGCCGGAAACCCTCACCCGCGCACGATATGGATCAAGAAGAGGTGATGCGGGTTTTGGAATTAGCCGAAATTGCAAGCATTCCGCTGGTTGTTGCAGGTGGATGGGCAGTTGATGCGCTTTTGGGTTGGCAAACCCGTTCGCACGCTGACCTGGATATCGCCATTAATCGCCTCTATTTACTCCGGTTCCTGGGAATTTTGAGCCGAATTGGTTATGGATTGATTGGCTCAGCTCAAGCGGAAGATAAAAGTTTTGTGCTTGATAACGGTGCGGGACATCAAATTGAAATCCACGCCTATACACGTGATGACAAAGGCAGAATTACCAGTGGCACACGCTATCCCAGCAACTCGCTTACCGGTCAAGGCAAAATAGGACATCTAAAAGTCAGCTGTATTGCACCTGAATGGCTAATTGACTCATACACCGATAAAGAAATCAACCCAAAAACCTTGCAAGACATCAAATATTTGAGCAATCTTTTCCGATTGCCCATTCCTATTGAATTTCAGGAATATGACGACAGCATTTACCTGCAAAGTGGGCGTGCACGGCCTGTATTGCCGGCTGATTTCCAAGTAGTGGCGCCAAAAACGGGTGATGACTATGCTGATTTGGTGTTTTTGCTCGGTGAAGTTGATCCACAGATTGCCGCGGAAGTACGCCAAAATGAAGCGGCACGCTTTGAGAAAGTGTTCATGCAATCCGAGCCAAACCCCTATGGCGCTGCAGACTATGATTTGAGGACAGGTTTGCTTTTGAAACGTCAAAAAGACCTTGCTGGCGCGATTGAATTAGGTCCGGTGCGGTCAATGCTCACCGAAGAGGGTGAAGAAGGCAAAACCTGGCAGATCAAGCAGATACGCTTGGGTCAATATAGCGAATATGCAAGAATATTCCAATATTTAATAAAAGAAGCTATAAAATGGGCAAAGGCAAATGGCGCCACCAAATTGCGCGTTGCCCCACTGGATGATGTTGCCACCAGCCGGCAAGCCATGCTCCAAAAGTACGATGAAGCCTTTATTGGCTACGCCACCAAGTATGAACAGCTTGGGTTTGAGCCAATCCATGGCGAAACGCTCCAGCGCCTGGTTCTTGTGAAGCATTTGCTTGACTAAACACCTTTGAGAAAAACTTAAAACAAAAAAGCCTATCATGGGCTTTTTTGGTAACACTTGCTTTGTTATTAACTCCTATCATTGAGAGGATAATTGTTTAAAGCATTGAAAGCGCCTCTTTATCTGCAATGATGGTCACATTTGGATGAAGCTGGAGTATCGATGCCGGCACCATGGGGTCTACTGTGCCATTTACGGTCCTTTCAAGCGCTCGCGCTTTCTTTTCAGAACTCACCAGCAAGAGGATCGCACGGCTGTTGAGAATAAATCGCATCCCCACCGTAATGGCTTGCCTNNGCAATTAAATCTTGAGGAACGCCGCTGGGGATGTGTGTACGGTTGTTATCGATGTTGATATGATTAAAAAAGTAGTGGTTCATATAATGGCGGTAGCTATTTCGATGATTCGGCGCCAAACCGTAGTATTCATCCAGGTTAAAGGTGGTAATTTGGCTAAAATCAAGTCCTTCTTCCTGATGTTGGCGAACCAGCTCTTTGTAACAGCCCAACGGCGTGGAACCGGTTGCCAAGCCTAAGACGCTGTTAGGTTTATTGCGCACCTGATTGGCAATAATGGATGCGGCGTGCAGGCTTAGCGCTTCGTAATCTAAAACTTCGACTAATTTCATAAATTCTTTTATTTACCTTTAGCTTTATTCAATAGAACGGCTATGTAGCTTTATTTTAACTTAAAAATGGTTTATTGACATCTAGATGGGAGGAAATTGACAGGTCAAAGATGGATAAACTGCCATGATAGTATAACTAAGCCTAAATACGGTATCAGAAATGTAGAATAAGGAGAAATAAGCGACTAGAAGCCATAACTACACAATAATAACGCTTGAGAAGATAGAAAAGGGCTAAAGCTAGCATTATTAGGCGTCGTTAGTCCTATAAACGACAAGCCATTATGTAATAAAGATTTCGAAAACCCCAAATGTTTCATGTGAAACAAATTAATATGTGTTAAATCGGAATAAAAAGGTGCGTAGGTTGACTAAAGCTCAGGATTGCCAAAAAGCTTACCGGATGCGTTGAGCTATTGTAGTTAGGTTGGAATGGTCTTAAAAGAAAAAATGCTCT
>LSQX01278530.1_pt1 | contig 10344 bp, 9 predicted proteins | sample 654561 | NCBI WGS metagenome assembly LSQX01 (sample SAMN04489861, study PRJNA283612) | anaerobic digester metagenome | isolation source: 4 biogas reactors fed with cattle manure at either 37C or 55C with and... | place: Denmark: Kongens Lyngby | collected 2014
GCTGAGGGAAATGTGATCGTCTGGGGCACTCTCGGCGGTTTGGTTCACGCCGGCAGCGCAGGAAATAAAAAAGCATATATTATAGCCCTTAACCTGAATCCAACCCAATTACGCATAGCACAGTATATCGGCTGTGCGCCTAAAGAAACAGCTGATCTACCCCGAAGACCTGAAATCGCCTATCTTCAGGGCAATAGAATCGTTATCGAAGATTACAACAAAATGAAAAACATGCTGGTTGATTTTTTAGAAGGCACTTAATCAGTGCCTTAACCTAACCCTTTTATCCAAGAAAGCATACTTCTTTATAAAAAACCTCCCTTTTGGGAGGCATTTTTCTAGTTTTTCTTGTTAAAACGGCGTAGGAAATTTTGGGTCCTTTCATGTTTGGGATTTTCGAATATCTCCTCAGGTGGGCCTTGTTCGATAATAGTGCCACCATTTATAAAAACGATTCTGTCAGCAATTTCACGAGCAAACTGCATCTCATGGGTGACTAACAGCATGGTCATATTTCCTTCCAGCGCAATCTCTTTAATAACTGCTAATACTTCTTCAACCAGCTCTGGATCCAATGCTGAAGTAACTTCATCAAACAGCATTATTTTAGGATTCATAACTAATGCTCTGGCAATGGCTACTCTCTGCTGCTGTCCACCTGACAACTGCCTTGGGTATTGATCCAGTTTATCCTTAAGTCCCACTTTTTCTAACATTGTAATGGCGCGTTCTTCAGCTTCTTCCCTGGAAAGGCCAAGGACATGAATCGGAGCTTCTGTTACATTACGCAGCATTGTCATATGAGGAAAAAGATTGAACTGCTGAAATATCATCCCCACTTTGCTACGTACTTTGCGCAGGTGTTTTTCATCAGCAGGCACTAGGTTACCATTGACTCTTTTATGCCACAATAGTTCCCCGTCCACTTCTATAGTTCCGGAAGTAGGCTTCTCCAGTGTCATCAGCATGCGAATTAAAGTAGTCTTACCTGAGCCACTGGGCCCAATTATCCCTATTTTTTCTGCAGGAGCTACATCTAAATCAAGCTCCTTAATAACCTCTGTATCACCAAAAGATTTACTCACTTTTTGATATCGCACTATTGGTTCAAAATTCTGGATGCCATTGTTGCTAGTTTCTGTTACAATCTCTGACATCATTTCCCTCCTCTCCATAAATGCTAATTGTATACCCAGCAGCAATCATTATCGTTGATTTAGGCGAAGTTCAAGCCACCGCACTCCCAGTGAAGAAACATAACTGAGAATAAGGAAGATAACCCCTACCATTGTTATAGGCTCAAGGTATCTGAATGACTGAGCACCAATGATTTTAGCAGTTTGCAGCACTTCCACTAGAGTAATGGCAGATAGCAGTGGAGTATCCTTGAACATACCTATAAGGTAATTTCCCATTACCGGAATAATGGGTGGTACTGCCTGTGGGATAATGATACTAATCCAGGTGCGCGCTTTGGAAAAGTTTAATGCCTTTGCGGCCTCCCACTGCCCGCGTGGTATGCTGTCAATACCGGATCGATAAACCTCAGACAGGTAAGTGCTATAATGCAAACCCAGTCCTAATACCCCTGCGACAAGTGGTGTTAAAACCAACCCAAATTTAGGAAACACATAGAAAATGAAAAACAATTGCGCCAGAAGTGGTGTGCTTCTGACAAATTCAATAAATGCTTTAACAGGTAATGACAAAATCTTTACTGATGAACGACTGGCTATAGCTAACAGCAGCCCCACTACTACAGCAAAACCAAAAGCTAAAAATGTAGCAATCAGTGTTATTTTAAGTCCTTCCAACAGCAGTGGTAAAATCGATATTGTGAATTCCCAATCCCACATCTCTTATAACCTCCCCGCGGATAATCTTTTTTCCAGCCTTCTTATTGCCAAAGTAAGCGGGTAGGCCAATAAAAAATATATGATCAGTACCAGGCTGTAGACTTCGATTGTTCGCATTGTTACATTATTGATCATCGTTCCACAAAACATTAAATCATGGAGCGTAATCAGCGAAACCAATGCAGTACTCTTTATCAGTTCTATCAGGTAATTACCCAAAGGAGGCAGCATAATCAGCATTGCCTGCGGTAGGATAATCCTTTTCATAATTAAACTAGGAGACATATTAAGCGCAATACCTGCCTCAGTTTGACCTTTTGGGATAGCAAGGATAGAACTGCGTATTACTTCTGAGGCATATGCACCATAGTTTAGACCCAAAACAAGTACCCCTGTCATCATTGCAGATAATTCGATTCCGAAAAACGGAAGCACAAAATATACCCAAAATAACTGGACTAAAAGTGAAGTACCGCGAAATATTTCTACATATATCTGAGTTATTCCACGAACAATTGCAAATTTAGATAATCTGGCAAATCCCGCTATAAATGCCATAATAAAAGCTAAAATTGCTGCCATTACGGTTAATTCAATTGTTACAACAACTCCTTTTAGTAAAAACGGCACCAATTCTAGGGTATGAATTATATTAACCCCCTCTCCTTCTCTTCACTTACACTTGTTTTTTATCCCGGAGGCACTCTGTTACAGATTGCCTCCGGTTTTCTTATGGTTATTACCAAACGTTTAATGCATCTTCAAAGGTCACTTCAGGACCAGCATATTCTGATTCAGTAAAACCAAACTCCTTATGAATTTCGGCTACTCTGCCTGATTCTTTCAATTTTTTCAGTTCAGCATTATATGCCTCACGTAAGTCATCATCTTCTTTTCTAAAAGCAGATGAACCATATCCCGCTTGTTTTTTACCATCAATCACTGATATCTTAAAATCCATAACTCTTTCGATTGTTGGGTCATTTGCATTTTCAATTAAAGTATCCATCGCAGGACCAGTCATGGTACCACAATCAACCCGGCCTGCTTGTAGTGCAGAAATTACTGAAGGTTGATCAGAAACTGTTTCAATTTGGTCTTTAGATACACCTGCTGCCAGTAGCCAGTCATATTCCTGACCACCTGCCATAGTAGCTACTTTAACATCGGGGTTTGCAGCAATATCTTCATAACTGTGCAGATCAAGCGGATTGCCTGCTTTCACTGCTAATGCTCCACCAATTTGATACTCCGGATCTGCAAAATCAACCTCTTCAGCTCGCTCTGGTGTTATATACATACCTGCAGTGATAACATCAAAACGGCCTGCTTTAAGTCCTGGAATAAGAGAACCAAATTCGGTTAGTACGCCGTCCATCTCGGGTATACCCATGTTTTTGAACACTTCACGTGCTATTTCCACATTCAAACCCGTAAGTTTACCATCAGGAGTGGCATATGCATAAGGTGCTTCGTTTGCAAAACCAACAGTCACATACCCTTGCTTCTTAATTTTTTCTAGGGTGCTTAGTTCCGCATCAGTTGAACTGGTGTCATTACCACACCCCATCAAACAGATCATTAGCCCTAACAATAAAACAGTAATCATTGATAATCTTTTCATCTTTAGTCCCCCTTTTCCTTATTAATTAATCTCTACATCTTGTTAATAGCTTTCTTATAAATCCCCCCTCTTTCATTACCCTTAGAATGTACTGTATCTAAATATACCCGGTCCACAACAAAACAGCCGTTTAAATTGCGGCACCGATCTGGAACCAGTTTAAAGAATGTTCAAAATAATGGGGATAGCAGGATCACTGCCGTATGAGGATTATGAACTAGATCAATACAACTGGCGTTTGTAGTAGGTTGCCTGTTATTTGCTATGTGATGTAATTGTAGTAGAAATAAAAAAGTTTTATAATAACACCTTCAATTGATTTTTTATAATAAAAACAGGTATTATTATAAAACATTTAAGCTCATCCGACAACCTCTAATATATTAGAAGTTGTCTCTTGGATTAATAATAAGTTCTATATAAAACAATAAAACCATAACACAATAATTATGGTCTTATATTCTGCAAATCTCTTGCTGATATCCTCGTCTAGGACACAAATAGCAAACAACAGCTTGTTATGTGTACATATTCTCCAGTAGTCAACACCCATCATAACTGCACCAAGTGCAACAGTTAAAATAACTAGGATTACGAATACGATTTTTTTAATTTGTTATTGCACTGCATAATAAATGCCTCTTTACATCATCTATAGGGGTTAATCTGCAGCATTTCACCCAGATCGACAAACTGATATCCCTTTTGCCGCAGCTTGGTAATTATCTCAGGCAGGGCTTTTACTGTTTCTGTATTAGCACTGTCACAGTGCATCAGTATAATATCTCCCGGTCTGATGTTCTCAGAAACGTTTTTGACAATACTGCTTTTGTCATTTTCTGTCCAATCCATTGAATCAATAGACCATAATACAATCTTGTATCCTTTATTCTTGATAACAGATGCAGCATTCTTATCTATGTATCCAGCTGGTGGCCTGATAAGTAAAGGCCTTTCTCCAATCAACTCATATATTTTATCTTCAGTCATCTGAATTTCTTTTCTGATCTCTTGCTGACTTAATAATATCAGCGGTTGGTGACTCCAGCTGTGACTTAAAACCAGGTGTCCATCCTGGTAGGCCCTTTTCACAATCTCAGGGTTTTGCTCTAATTGGCTCCCTGTGAAGAAAAAACTGGCTTTAACATGGTATTGCTTTAAAATGTTCAACACCTGCGGTGTGACCTGGTCATCTGGACCATCATTAAAGGTCAAACAGATCATTTTTTCGCTGGTGAAACCGTTAACAAATATTTGACTGGGGTCTTCTTCTGCATATTTTACAATCTCACTTCTCCACTTTTTTACACTGTCCATCTGCTCAGTTGTTAAATTGCCCGATTCGCCCAAAATCGTATATATTTTAGATGAACCAGCACGTATATTATTGTTTTGGTTCTCGGAATTGGTATTATTATCCTTTTCTATATTATCTGTAGATTGTGTTTCTTCATCCTGCTGATTAGTTTCTTCTTGTTCAATGGCATTCTCGGTCTGCTCATCTACTCCTGCAATAATGTCAGTATCTGGTATGGTATCTGTTATATAAGGTTGGTCCAAACTGAGGGAGAGCAGTATCATAAAAGTTACAACAAGAACAACAAACCCCAGGGTTCTATTCATAATATGCACCTCTAAAGTTTTACCTCTTCATTCTTATTCTCAATTGTTCGACATTATTCCTGTAGTTAATCAGATTAATTATGGTAAAAATGGAATCAAAGATGGTAATAAAGTAAATATTTGAGTAATTATTGTTTTAATGGTGACTATTTGACAGTGGTGAGCAGTTTTAACATGAAAGGCACACTCAAATAGGCTGACTCAACTGTAAACATCGTTTTTTTCTGCCTTATAGAGTTATTTTGCCCCTATTATGCTTAATACGAAGCTAAACACAAGAATTCCTTCAATATAGCAGCACAAACCCACAACAGACAGAAGTTATGTAATTCGTCCTGCTATTATGTAACAGCCGGTATTATCAGGTGAAACTACAATATTTGTTAAATTAGATGGAATCAGAAGGCTCTCTCCCTGTTGCCGGCTTATATAATAGTTTTTGAATTTATAGTAAGTGCCAAGCTAGAGCCCTTTGATATACTCCTCAAGTGTTTAATCCTTTTTTATAAATTATTTCAGAATGGGGCAGCCCAACATAGCGAATATGCCAGGGTTCAAATCTTATCCCTGTTATATGCTTCTTAACTAATGGATATCGAATAATAAAACCGTATTTCCAACAGCTTTTATCTACAAACTGACCTGCCGAAGATTTTAGAAAACCTGTTCCTGCATAATGGGACACATATACGTTTAAGGCTAAACCTGTTTGATGTTCACTAGCACCTGGTAAAGCAGCGGTTTTTTTATCTTGTTCATAGAGAGCCTTTTGAACCTGATCGTTTCTATAATGGGACATGACAAACAGATGATCCCCTGTATGTTTTTTCACTTCAGCGCTTAATTTGGCATAATTATCAACTACGGACTCATCCATGAGAACGCCGGTATCCTTATAATCAACAATGCTTGTTTCCTGCCTGCTGCTGTTTACAGTATAAAAACAAAGTTTTATGGAAACCTTATTTTAATTCTTAAGAATTTCTTAAGATTGTAATCTCTTATAGGATTTAATTTATCGATTGCATAAAAAAAGAAACCCAGACTTGGGCTTCTTTTGCTTAATGCTTGCTCTTTTTTTTGTTAGCTATACAACCTGAGCGATCTTGCCACCACAGTACCGTTCCCGCAGTTTTGGCTTTTCTATCTTTCCGGTAGGATTGCGTGGAACCTTATCAAAGATGATTTTACGTGGTCTTTTGTACCTGGGTAAATCCTCACAAAACCCGATGATCATGTCTTCTGTCAGGCTGCTCCCAGGTTTGACTTCCACAATGGCAATAGGTATTTCCCCTAAACGGCGGTCCGGCATACCGATCACAGCTGCATCTTTGATATCTTTGTGTGAACGCAGGTAATCCTCAATTTCTACTGGGTAGATATTCTCCCCACCCATAATCACAACATCCTTCTTGCGGTCCACCAGGTAAACAAAACCATCCTCATCCTGTCGCGCCATATCTCCGGTAAACAACCACCCATCCTTCAGCACCTTTGCAGTGGCTTCTGGGTTATTATAATAGCATTTCATCACACCAGGTCCCTTAACGATCAGCTCTCCAACCTTTCCTCTGGGAACCGGTTTACCCTGGTCATCAACAATCTTTATTTCCCAATTGAAACCTGGCTTACCAATAGCCCCTACTTTATGAATATTTTCAATGCCAAGGTGCACGCAACCAGGCCCTGTGGACTCGCTTAAACCGTAATTGGTATCATACAAATGCTTGGGGAAATATTTTTTCCACCTGATAATCAGGCTGGGAGGCACAGGCTGTGCTCCGATATGCATTAAACGCCACTGTTCTAAATTATAATCTCTTAAATCAATTTCTCTGCTTTCTATGGCATCAAGGATATCTTGGGCCCAGGGCACCAGAAGCCAAACAATAGTTACTCTTTCTTCAGAAACAGCTTCCAGTATCCAGTTGGGCTTTACACCACGCAGCAGCACAGCTTTCCCACCAACAAGCAGACTGCCGAACCAGTGCATCTTAGCCCCGGTATGGTACAGTGGGGGAATGCACAAAAAGCAGTCTTCATGGCACTGCTTATGATGGTTTTGCTCAGTGATACATGCTGATAACAGATTACCATGGGTCAGAAGAATCGGTTTTGGGATACCGGTGGTTCCTGATGTAAAGTAAAGGGCTGCATCATCTGTATCGTGGATTTTAATCTTTGGTGCTGCTGATGGAGATACAGCCAGAATGTCCTCATAATTTTCACAATGCTCCGGACAGTTTTCACCCACAAAGATAAAAGATTTCACACAGCTGAGATCATCTTTGATATCATCTATTCTTTCGATAAATTCAGGGCCATAAATAAGTATTTTTGCTCCCGCTGTTTCAACACATCTCTTGATTTCATCTGCTGTGTAGCGGAAATTTAATGGTACAGCCAGGGCTCCGGTCTTCAGGATTCCAAAATAAATAGGCAGCCATTCAAGACAATTCATCATCAAAAGAGCAACACGGTCGCCCTGGTTGATGCCGCGCTCTAATAAGGCATTGGCAAACTGGTTGGTCTGCTGCTCAAACTCCGACCAGGTTATCTCTCTACGCAAACCTATTGCCGGTTCTCGTTCTATTAAACTGACCTCATCGGGGAATTTTTCAGCATTGCGGGTAAGCAATTCTGTGATGGGCATCAAGGGTCACTCCTTCCATCCTACTCTAAATAAAAATTACTTTATGACAGCCCCTCAAACAAAAAAAATAAAGTGCTGCCATCCTTCCATTCTACCGTCCTATCACCCTCTCTACAGGTTATTCATTTATACCTTTTACATTATATTCGCCGCAGTTAAATAATATCCTGCTTTATTGCTCCTTTATAGTATTTATCAGATTATGGCTGAACTGTCAACCATAAATTGCAGTTTTTGATATGGAGTTAGCTACAATGTATTTTAGGTTATAATGGATGAAAGAGGGTGGAAAAAATGAAGGATAATGAGAGAATAGAGATCTTATCTCAGAGGCTTGTTACCTGGGCTAAGTGGTTTGTAAAACAGCAGGTAGCATGCGGGGATATTTGTGTTGATGCCACTGTGGGTAATGGCTTTGATACACTTTTTTTGGCAGAATGTGTAGGGCCAGAAGGAAAAGTTTATGGTTTTGATATCCAACAGTCTGCACTTGATAAAACTAAAAAGTTATTGAGTGAAGCAGGTCTGCTGGACAGAGTATATCTATTCCACGACAGCCATAGCAATTTGGGTACATATCTCTCACATAGTACAGTTAAGGTGGTAATGTTCAATTTAGGCTATCTGCCCGGAGGTGACCACAGCCTGATCACAAAACCGGAAACAACGATACAAGCACTTAAAGCAGCTTTACCCCTCCTAACAACAGATGGGATCATCACTGTGGTGAGCTATCGGGGGCATCGGGGAGCAATGGAGGAATATAATGCTGTTAACGTTTTTTTGTCAGAAATCAACTCGAAAAAATACAGGGTTTTTTGCATAGATATCCTTAATCAGGATAATCTCCCTCCTGTGCTTTTTGTTGTTCATAGGTACAGGTAAATAAAATTAAGTAACACATATAATAAAAAAACGCCGGTTCATTAAAACCGGCTTTATTTATTAACCAAAACTTTTTCTTATAGAACAGAACTTCCTTCTTCAGGGGAGATAATCTCCTCAATGTTGATCTTAATGGATAATTTATTGCTGCAGGAACAAGCAGCCATCACCGCCAGCGATTCCAACCTCTTTTCAACCTCAGCTGCAGGGAAGACACCTTCTAAGCTAAAATTGAAACCTTTGTTTTTCTGCGGTATAGATAGTGTATCAGTGGAAACCCCTTCTTCATCGATCACGCGCATCGTTTTCTGCACTTCAACTGTTCTTTTGCGCGGTCTGTATGTTGGCGGCCATTTATCACTTAATATTTCTGTTGTGGCTACCACTTCACCGCTGTGATCCTTGTGTATACCCAAGATTCGCCTGACCTTTCTCACAAAACTGGTCTGTACATTCCACTGGTCAGCCAGTTTTTGATCACTCATACTGCTCAGTTCCAACATCACTTCTCTCGCCTTAGTATCAGGCATTTGTAATATTTCAGACAAAGAAATTGTTTCACCCATCTCGCTAGACGCCTCCATCTGCTTATAAATAATAACAGGTCCTGATTTCCGATAGTTTCTTCTGGTTGCTGCATCACCCAGATCACCGGGCATATAAATTTTTCTAGGTCTTTTCTTTCCTACAGCCATTTTTCACTCTAGGTTTAAACTGCTCCTTTCTATAATATCTATATTATGCTCCAATACATAGTATTCCACATTTACAATATATATACATGTTTATTAAGCAAAGTATATTGTTTTTCATTTTATTTATGGAGTTAATTAACTATACCTGCATCAAAATAAATGATCCTGGTTATCATATAACAAGGGGTTGAGCCAGATGAATTTTTCACTATTTGACATCTTCTGGATAGCACTACTTATTATGTCCCTTTGGCCTTTTTTTAAACACAAATCGGTAGAAAATCAACGATTAAAAGCTATTAAAGATATCGAAAATAAAAGGAAATCCCGGGTTATAACTATGATCCACCGCCAGGAAAGTATAAATATCGCGGGGCTAACCATTTCCCGCTTTATCAATATTGAAGATGCTGAACATGTTTTACGAGCGATCAGGCTGACTCCTGATGAGATGCCTATTGATATACTTTTACACACCCCTGGTGGACTGGTACTGGCCTCCGAACAGATTGCTCTTGCTTTAAAACGGCATCCGGCAAAGGTAACTGTTTTCATCCCCCATTATGCCATGTCAGGAGGCACCATGATCGCATTGGCTGCTGATGAAATTGTCATGGATCCCAATGCAGTGGTGGGACCGGTTGATCCCCAACTTGGTGAATATCCGGCTGTTTCTATTCTGAAAACAATCAAGCAAAAAGAGATTAATGAAATAGATGACCGCACCTTAATCCTCGCAGATATTGCTGAAAAAGCTGTGCAGCAAGTAAAAGATTTTATTGTAGAACTGCTTCTAGACACCATTGAACCAGATAGGGCTGAGCGTTTGGCTGATGAACTAACATCAGGAAAATGGACCCATGATTATCCCATTACCTGTAACCAGCTTCAGCAGTTAGGCGTAAGCGTATCCTGTGAATTCCCCAATGAGATCCACCAATTAATGGAACTGTATCCCCAACCAAACCAGCGGCGGCCCTCAGTACAGTATATTCCTCTACCTTATCA
>LSQX01351009.1_pt3 | contig 10344 bp, 7 predicted proteins | sample 654561 | NCBI WGS metagenome assembly LSQX01 (sample SAMN04489861, study PRJNA283612) | anaerobic digester metagenome | isolation source: 4 biogas reactors fed with cattle manure at either 37C or 55C with and... | place: Denmark: Kongens Lyngby | collected 2014
CTGTCCCAACCTTGCTTTTGGGACAGCCCCTTCTCCAATGCCCGGCCTTCGCCGGTTTCGATGCTACGGTCAAAGCGTGGGTCACCTTATCTGCGTCGAGCAATATGGCTTGCTGCAATCTCAGCAGTGAGATTTAGTCCGCAGCTTCGAGAGTCTTACGATCTAAAGCGAGCTCAAGGCAAACACCATTACGTAGCCATGGCCGCAGTTGCCCGTAAACTTGTTCACATCATCCATGCTCTATGGACGCAAAACTGTCTCTACAATACAGATTACCGCTGGACTCCTCCGGGCGGTGATAACACCTTAATCTAAGACCCCTATTCACTTGCCAAGGTACTGCGACGCGCTTGACTGTTCATAGCACGTCTACCTTTACCTTCTCGCCGGAACCCGATAGAAGGACTCTTTGAGTTATCTCTTCAGATCGATCTTTTGCCACTATCAGGAATCCGAATCGGCGGTGCTTGGCATCCAGATTGACTCTATGCCACCACGGATCGGAGATACTGGGGGTCTTATTTTCCCATCCTGTCGAAGATGGGATCGTCTCCTTGAAGATGAACGCGTCAACAATGCCGCCTTTTTCGATCGTATCCCGAGGCCCTAGTGAGCATTTGCGGCGGCATATCACAGCACATGACCCTAAGCCTGTTCCTCATCCGGCCGCCGCGTCTCGCCTAACATACCACTGCGCCTGTGTGTCCCACATCTTGCGATACAAGCCGCCCCGGGCGAGCAACTCATCATGGGTGCCGTACTCGAGGATACGTCCTTCGTCAAAGACAGCGATCCGATCACAAAACCGGCAGCTGGAGAGACGATGCGATATGTAGATGGCGGTCCTATCCCCAACAAGGCGATCAAAGTGACGGTAGATCTCATACTCAGCCACCGGATCCAAAGCGGCGGTAGGCTCATCCAAGATGACGATCGGAGATCCGCGGTATATCGCTCTGGCAATAGCCAGCTTCTGGCTTTCACCGCCTGAGAACTCGATGCCCTCTTCGTCGAAGCTCTTGTAGACGGGCGTGTCAATATCGCGCTTCAGTCCGGAAACCTTCTCCTCCAAGCCTGCCCGACGCAAGGCGGCGCGTACACGATCCTCATCACTGCCGTCACCGATGTCGACATTCTCACGGACACTGAACGAGAGTAACTTGAAGTCCTGGAAGACGACCGAGAACAGACGAGTGTAATCCTCCAGAGGGAATTGACGAATGTCATGGCCGTTCAACAGGATTTCCCCCTCGTCGGGGTCGTATAGGCGGGTAAGAAGTTTCACCAAAGTTGTCTTCCCGGCCCCGTTCGGTCCCACCACAGCCAATCGCTGTCCCTCCGAAATGCGCAGTGATACGTCCTTGAGGGCATACGTGTCTGAACCGGGATATTTGAATGAGACCCCGCGCAGCTCCAAATTGTAAGATACGCCAGTAGGCAGAGGCTCACTTCCCGACACCTTCGCCTGAGGATACTCCATGAACCGCACGTATTCGTACATAAAATCAGCGTTCTTTCCGATGTCCAGCACCTGGTTAAGCACCGTTTGGAGGCTGTCCGAGAAAGCTCCCGCAGTGCTGATCAACATCTGAAACTCACCTATGGTGATGGCTCCGGCAAGCACCCGCAAGCCTAAGTAGCCGAACAGCACGCCCTGTTGCAGCGTGTTGAGAAAGGTCTGCATGACGGCGAAGCGATTCCAAACCGTCGTCCGCTTCATCTGCAGACCCCAGTCTTCCTCGATATAGTGGTTGACTCGTTTCATCATCATGTCGGTGGCATCGTAGAGCCTGATGTCCTTACCAAACCGGAAATCCTTCAACAGGCCGAAGAAGTAGGAAAACCGTCTGTTGATACCGACCAAGTCCTTCATGAACTGGACATGGTATTGTTGGTTCTTCGCGTTGACCAGCATCATGACGATCAAAACACCGATCAGCCACAGGATGAGCCAAGGCGAAAGCAACACGAGAATATACAAGGTGCCGGCCAGCCTAATCAGGCTCGAAACGATGTTCATCAGGTTGTTGGCCAGTCCCGCGATGCCACCGGAGTACCAGCTGACTCCGATCTTCGCTTTTTCGAGCTGATTCAACATCTCGGCGTTTTCCGTGTATTCGAAGTCCATCTCCATGCATCTTTGGCCGAGCAGTTCATCCAGCTTTCGACCGAAGAAAAAGTGCGCCCGGTTCAACAAGTAATCACGGATACTATTGAGAATATGGACGGCGAAGTTGGCCCCGGCAAGCAACGCCACCCACTTGGCCAAAACGTCCGGTCGTTTCAGACCCACCAACTCGTCAATGATGAACTTCGGCAAGACGATGTTCACAAAAGGAGAAAGGCCTCTGAGCGCCGTGTTTCCAAGCACCAACAGGAGATAAGAAGGTCTGTGCTCCCAAACCGTCTTGGAAAAGAATCGAAGCACGGGCAGCACGTGCTGTAGAGGTTTGCCCTGTCTCATGCCGTTGTGACCTCCTCGCTGTAGTACTTGGCTTGTAAGGCAAACAGCTCCGCGTAACGCCCTCCTCGCTCCATCAGCTCGTCGTGGGTGCCGGTTTCGATGATGCGACCGTCCTCAAAGACAATCACTCGGTCACAGAAGCGAGTGCTGGCCAAACGGTGAGAGATGTAGATAGCCGTGCGGTCGCCGATAAGCCCGTCGAACTGCTGATATAGCTGAGCTTCGGCGATAGCATCCAGGGCAGCCGTAGGTTCGTCTAGAATGACCACCGGTCCGTCTTTGTACAGAGCCCGGGCCAGGGCTAGCTTCTGTCCCTCTCCACCCGAAAACTCCGCTCCTCCCTCGTCGATCACCTTCAAGACAGGCGTCCTCAAACCCTTAGGCAGCGCCTTGATCTTCGGCCCGAGGCCCGCTCGCTCCAAGCTTTCCTGCACGCGTACTTCATCCGTCAATTCATAGGAGCGCATCGAAACATTCTCTGCGACGGTGAAGGCGAACATCTGGATGTCTTGGAAGACTACTGAAAAGAGGCGGTAGTATTCACGCCGGTCATGTTCCTGCACATCGACTCCGTTGAGCAAGATGCGCCCTTCAGTCGGCCGGTACAAGCGCGTGAGCAACTTGACGAAAGTGGATTTCCCGGCTCCGTTCAGTCCGACCACAGCCAGGCGCTCGCCGGGCTCAATACGCAACGAGACATTCCGTAGCGCGTACTCCTCACGTCCCGGATAACGGAATGACACATTCTCAAGCTCGAAGCACAGGTCTTCTTCCCTCAATGCCCCGGGCAACGACCGCGTGCCCGACGGCCAGTCCGGATAATCCAGGAAGCTTCGGAAGTCGCTGATCACGGCGTTTTGTTGCCGGATGCGCGAGATGTCGTCAAAGATGCGGTCTAAGGCGCCGGAAAACGTCCGAATGGCCATAGAGTACATGGTAAAATCGCCGATGCTCATGCCACGGTATACTACCTGCACGCATAGCCACAGGTACATGATCACCTCTTGAGCGAGGCCCGTCACGGCCAGTACGCCCTTGGACTGAAACCAGACGCGCTCGATCTTTCTGTTGCCTTCCATGAGTTGTTCTTGCTCTATGCCGTAGCGCGACAGGAGAAAATCTCTCATGCCGAACAGGCGGATGTCTTTGCCGTAGGCAAAATCACTCATGATTCGGCTGATATAGTTGCTCCGGCGCCGCACCTTGGCCAGATCGTCATCGATCTTCTTATCGAGCCGTCGAGCGCTCGACGATGCGCAGAAGTTGATGACTAAAAGGAGAACGATAGCCACCAGCAACAGCGGATGGAGCATGGTGATCACAGTACTGGTTCCGGCGAGGACAACAAAGCCGCCAAAAAGAGAGAGGAGCCGATGCATAACGCCTTCTATCCCGTCTGAGTTGTTGTTACAGGCCCGGTCTCCTTTTTGGGACAGATCCAAGACCTTGGGGTCCTCCAGGTTCTGAAAATCCATCGTCATGAACTTGATTCCGGATTCGGCTATCATCCGCAAGCGGACGACAATGAACCGATTGTTGAGCCAGTTGCGAGAGGTCTGATCAATGCCGGTCGATACGAACAAAACGATACTGAGCAGGGTGATGATCGCCAACACGGTACTCGGAGCGCCGCCTTGGGTCAGCTGATCGATCACCAGCTTGGGCATAAACACGGGGACAAATCGCGAAACGGACGAAGAAAGGGCGTTGACGGCAGCTAGGCCCAGCAAGGCGCGATCGTGCCTGCTTACGGCGTCGATGACAAAGGCGACATTGTCCATATCGCTGTACTTGCGTTTCAGCTCCTGCTTGACCGCTTCGTTCACGCGCTCCTCACTCCTCAAGGCCGTCGTTGAATCCACAAGTCCCTCCCCGACGCCACACGTCCTGGAAGGGCGACTACTGTTTCGCGCTTATTGTCAATGATGTGCTTCTTTGACATTTAACTAGTAACCCAAAGGTTACTTACTACGTAACGGAATAGTCATTCAATTCGCGGCTATGAGCCTGGATACCTGCCTCCGGATCCCGATAGGCAGGCAGGTCTTCTCCGGAAAGACGGCGCCACCGTCTTCAGCCAGCCGCTTACGTCACAGATCTCCCGATGCTGATGACGCCGCGCTATGGGAATCATCCTGTGTGATGGATACGAGCCTGTGGTGCTAATCCTGCAGATACGTGCATTCCGCGCGATGCGTTCATCCTCGGCGATGTATCGATCAGCGTAAGCGAACAGATATGGACCCGCATCAATGACTCCGTCGCCGCGTAGGATGCGCACGTTTTTCGCTGAGCCGGGAAGTGCCAGATAAAGCCCAGATCTTGCCGCGGTGCCCAAGTGGTTTTGAACCTTGCCAACCACAAGCCGCGGATCCTGCGGCGAAGGCGCGAATGAGGAGCGTCGGCTCAATCCTACGGATGCCATCGTATGCCTGGGATAGACCCGTACCATCCTCCGGTACCTATAGCGCACGTTGTTCGGGTTGTTCGGATCAGGCATCAACTCGAGTTCAATGCGGTTTCCCTCGTTGTCAAATTCGGCCAAGTGCTCGATCTCTGCATTGTGCCCTGCCGTAAACCAGGTTTCATTAGGCGGAATAACCCCGTTACGCTCGGCTAGCAGAGCGTTCAAACGGTCGTGATCTTCTACAGGAGAGCTCAGGCCGAAATACAGCAACTCCAAATCGCTCTCCAATTGAATGCTGATCACGTAATGTCGCATGGACTCCTCATGTGCGGGCTCCATGTTTTGAGTCAAGACCCGCAATGAACTCGCCAGGGCGCCCCAGTCGTCGCACACGGACAAGTGGCGCTCCACGGTGATTCTATCGTCCGGCTGAATGGCATCTTGGGCGTACTGAAACAGGTAAAGGTAAACGTCTTTGCAACTCACCACGTATCCTCCCTCCACGAAATACCGAGACAGATCTTTGCGGATCCTTCGCACCGCGTAGTGACACCCTGATTTCACGGAACCTGCCGGCTGCCCCATGAGGGCCGCCGTCTGTTTCACCGTGAGATCATGGATGTAGCGGTAGAAAAAGATGTTGCGCCGACTGTCGGGAAGACTGCGGATCACGTCGATCACCCGGGACGTAAACTCATCCGCCAAGGCGATCTCTTCGGCCGACGGTGCGGGAGTCAACAACAGATCGGCAAAGGCCGCTTCGTCCGAGTTGGCGGCGGAGAGGTTGACCTCCGGGCGCACCCTTCGCCTTCCCAGATGGGTCAAGGCGACATTGCGGGCAATCGTCGCCAACCACTTCCGCTCGCGCCCGCGTTCCTCATAGCCGTCATAGGCCTTGAACGCCCGCAAGAAGGTCTCCTGAACGATGTCTTCGGCGGCTTGATGATCGCTCACAAGGCTCTTGGCAAACCGAAGCAGCCAATCCTGATTTCTGATCACAAGCGCTTCGAATTGGCTATCGATGTTCAGATTGACGCCCCCCCTTTATCGTCTACAGGTAATAACCGCAAAACCTAACATCCGGTTCAAAGAAGCTCGAGGCATCGGCGAGAATGCACGGTCGCCCGAAAGACCGTCGCCGAAGCGATCGGTGGTCAACCGCTGCGGGGCCACCTCAAAAAGACGGCGGGCATGACGCTTTCGGAATACACACATCCGAGATTCGATCGCCATGCCCATCACTCGTCTTTGCGGACTCTTAACGACGCAGAATGGCGTGTTTACGGTACGTCTCCGCCACTGATTCCACCAGGCCGTTCTTCATCACCAAAAGGATGTTCTCTTTCTCATAGATAGGTGACACGTCTTCTAAAGGATCACAACCCAGGACTACCAAGTCGGCCTGCTTACCTACTTCCAGGGTCCCGACGCGACCCAAAACGCCAAGGGCATCGGCGGTAATGCGCGTCGCCGCCACGATAGCTTCCATGTTAGACAGACCGCACTGAGCCAGTTCCATGAGCTCCCACGGGGTGGCGTCACCCGGCTCCCAACCATGGGCCGATCCCGGCCCGTCTGTACCGAGTCCTATCCTAATCCCCAGTTCATGAGCTCGACGTACCCCCGCTCGATGTATGGGCTGGGACTCTTGCATTTCTTTCATCATCCAGGGGCGATCGGGCCAGGCGTGGATGTTTCGGTCAGAGGTGACTCGCAGTGTGGGGATATAAAACAAGTCTTTTTTGGCGCTGCCCTGAAGCGCTTCTTCGTCAATGAAGCATCCGTGGTGAATCATGTCGGCGCCCGCTTCTATGGAATAATTGAGCCCCGGCTGGGTATGGGCGTGCACGGCTACGGGTTTTCCCCAAGCGTGGGCCTCATCTACCAGGGCGTTTAGCTCTTCAGGGGTGTAGTTGATCATGGAGCAGTCTTCATGCATATCCCAAAAACCGCCGGACGCAGCAGTCTTGATAAAATCACATCCCGCCTCCACCATTTCCCGGACCGCCTTGCGCACCTCCCACGGCCCGTCTGCCATGCGTCCTTTCACGTGGCCATTCGTAGCATTGACGATGCAACCGACCACAAGATCCGCCACACCGACTATATCCTTAGCCTTGATGGCATCCCGCAGACGGCAACCGGCCGGTCCGCCCGAGACCGTCGCAATGGTCGTGATACCTCGATGCAGAGCCATACGCAATTTGCGAATCGTGCTATAACTCCCGCCTAAGTGCCAATGCGCGTCAATGAGTCCTGGGATGACGCTGTGCATCGAGGCGTCGATCACCTCTGCTCCCGCAGGTATGTCTATCTCCTCAGCTTTGCCGACGGCGGCGATCTGGTCTCCTTCGGTAACGATGATCGCTTCCCTCAACGTCTTTCCCGTGCCATCGATGAGCTGACCGATGAGGATGGCCTTCGTGGTCATGGTTTTCCCCCTCCAATAACCGTTGTCTTTGTTTTTGTTTTTTGCGTCACCATCAGCGCAGTCGCGCCCATGATGTGACGATCAGATACCGCGCCCTTTTTGAAAAAACGCGCTCAGCATCTTGCTTCGCCTTCCGTGCAGCCATTCCGGCATTTCAGATCGTCTCTCTTGCGGTTTGATGCCTCAGCTTTAGGTCACAGCAGAAAGCCAGCATCCGCAGTAAAGCACGATACGCCACATCACTGACATAGCTGGGGAAATGCGCATCAGCTACCGGGATGAGGACACAAGCGGGACTTGGAGCGGAAGAGCATCCCAAATCCTCGAGCCTCGTACATACAGGAGACTGTACTGTGACCATGGCAGCCGACAGGAGTCCACGTCAACATTTGAAACCTTCAGAACTGATAGCATGTGTTTTGGGCCAGCGGAGACCCGATTTGTCACCCTCCTGTTGAGAATTTTATTGCTCATGAACAGTACTGGCATTATAATTGAATCAGATATGACATTGCACATTTGAGGAGGATCTGAGTCCGTGCCGGATATACAACGCCTGAGGGAGCGAGCTGAAGAACTCGCCGAAAACGATGATTGGGGCGACGAAGCGCTGTCCGTCAACTCTCAACTGACTGAACTGGACCCTAATGACGTCAGTGCGTACAACCGGCTGGCGCGAGTACATATTAAACGCGAGCAATACTTTAAGGCGATGCTCATCTACGATCGCGTTCTGGAGATCGATCCCACCAACCGCATTGCCCGAAACGGACAGAGAAGATGTCGGCAGCATCTATCGCCGCGTGAAGATGTTGACACCGCCCACCCCATCCTCGCTTCCGATGATCCGGAGTCGGTTTACGAAATAGGGAGGACGGCACAAAAAACGGAAGACTACGAGTTGGCCGTTATAGCTCTGGAGCGAGCCGTGGAGCTGTGTGACCGACCAAGCTGGCGCGCAGCTTTGGCCTCTGCGTACCGGCACGCCGGAGAACTGGAAGAAGCGGCCCAAACGTACTGCGAACTACTGGAGTATGATCCTAACAATAGCGTCTATCGCGTTGGATTGGCGGCCGTATTTCGGTCCCTGGGTGAGTTAGACCAGGCTTTAGAGATCTACGAAGACGTACTGGCCCAAGATCCGGACAACGGACACGCACACAACGGTATAGCCGGTGTGTACATGGACATGGGAAGACTGACGGATGCCGAGTACCACTTCGATCAGGCGAGATCGCTGTTGATGTCCGCACCCTGACGCGCCTGCGAGAACTGATAGAACAAGCCGCCACCGACTTCATTGCAGGTCCGTAGACTTCCAGCGATTTGATCGCCGATGCACGTCCCATCGACCGAATAACGCTATCCACAGCGAAACTCAGCCGCCGAACGGCGGCTTTATCGGGTCATACATAGCCGGACATGGCATCGATCCGCGCCATGCCGACAGGCAAAAAAGATCGACGTATTTGCACTCCTTCAGTCATCGCTTTGTAACCGTCTGATATCCAGATTCTGGTTCTTCTTATCGGACACCAGTACCCGCACTTTCCCGCCGGACAGACGCCGGAAGTATATGCGACCCGCATTGCTCTGACCGGTGGGAAAACGCCGTTCTCGCCAGTTACGTGTTGATTCGACCCGCTCGCCTCGCGGGCCGTCAACATCAGCTGAATTGAGGAGGTACAACTCACGCAGGCACCGGCGCGGATCAGGCAGTTCCCGGGCGATGAAATCGAAAGAACCGTTCACAAACTCGATACTGGGCAAAGTCATGGACAGCAACATGGCCAAGGTCCCGGGTTGCAGATCACCCGAGTAGCTGCCCTGCTCATCAGCATCATCCACGGCCTGTGACCAACCAAACCCGGCGTCAAGGAGTTCATCCCGCTCGGCCGTGACCATGGCCAGACGGTTCTTAAGAGTTCTGATTTCGTCATCCTGAATTTGAAGTAGCTCCCTAAACTCTTGCTGTTCCTGTTCCCAAGCCTCTTCTTGGGCAGCCAGCCCGGCCAGTCGACTGCTCAAATGGCGCAGACGCTCGCTCTGCTCCCTATTCTGTTGTGTCAATGACTCCAGTTGGGAGCGAAACTCCGATTTCTGCTCCCGATGCGTCCGCATCCGATAAAGCCGGTCGGAGTACCATCTGATCAGATCCCAGCGCTCCTCGATCTCCTCTTTGAGTCGTTCCACTTCGCTTTGCAGGACCGCTTTGTCATTCTCCAGGTTTGATCTCTCTGCCCGCGTGTCAAGAAGCTGTTCTCTCAGCGATCGAGCTTCTGCCTCCACGCGTTCAACCTGATCCGCCAACTGCCTGTTCGCCGCTTCCATGCGAGTCATCTTTCGCTGCAACAATTCCACGTCTTGACGGGTGGGAGTCACACTCTTGCGTACAAGAGGCCCCAGGGCCTTCAACAACTCATCGCGGGTTGGCTTCGAATCGTCGTGACGGCAGATGCGGATGTACCAATCATAGCGACGACCGTTATTGGCTGGCCGAAAACTCTGCTCGAACCGACGACACTCATAGCCGTGCTTTTCAAGAACAGCCATATGGTGCTGCAAAGCTTCGCGGCTGCCGTTCAAAGTTATGTAGGCATAATAACCTGAATCATCATAATGCCAGTCTGACTCGGCAACCGTGTTGGTTGCATCCGGCTCGACCGTCGCCTGTCGTTCGGACAAAGCTCGTGGGTTCCAACTGACAGCGGGCTCGTTTGCCTGTTCTACGAATTCATCCCAGTACGCAGCCAGAGACTCATCCTCGGAGGTCTCCGGCAGGCTCATCAACCATTCCCAGTCATCACCGTCCCAGTCATCCGCATTCTCAGACAAAGGCCAACCCTCATTCTCTTCGCAAATCCACACAAGTACTCCCCCCTCGGACGCCTCTCCGACGAAGACAGGACTCGATAAACTCCAAATTCCACCCTGAAACATCATCATCCTTCGTGATAATCAAACAACAATCGAAGCCGTTAACACTGCGCCTTTCCCTCGGTTCCAAGCAATAAAAAGGCTGTTGTCAATGGCCACTTGAGA
>LSQX01155303.1_pt1 | contig 10343 bp, 4 predicted proteins | sample 654561 | NCBI WGS metagenome assembly LSQX01 (sample SAMN04489861, study PRJNA283612) | anaerobic digester metagenome | isolation source: 4 biogas reactors fed with cattle manure at either 37C or 55C with and... | place: Denmark: Kongens Lyngby | collected 2014
ATCTCTTTATTTAATCTAGATCTTACAGATACAGTTTCAGTTTCAATCTCTTTGTCTCCAATTATTACTAAGTAAGGAATCTTTAATTTCTCTGCATCTCTAATTTTAGATTGCATACTTTTATTCCTATCATCCAAGGTTACTCTAATATTACTACCAGAGAGAGATTCATATATCTCTTTTGCGTACTTTATATGTTTCTCACTGATAGGGATTACTGTTACTTGATCTGGTGCTAACCAAAGTGGGAAGTCCCCAGCGTGGTGTTCTATTAAGAATGCAAAGAATCTTTCAAAGGAACCAATTAATGCCCTATGTATTACAAATGGTTGTTTCTCTTGTCCATTTTCATCAATATATTTAATATCAAAGCGCTCAGCTAGATTAAAATCTAATTGAATTGTAGATATTGAGTCCTCTTTTCCATATACATTCACCGCTTGAACATCTATTTTAGGTCCATAGAAGGCGGCGTCTCCAGGCATCTCTTCAAATTTAATACCTCTTGCCACTAATACTTTTCTAAGTGCTTCTTCTGCAATTTCCCATTTCTGTATATCTCCAGCATATTTCTTAGGATTTTTCTCTCTATCTGAAAGAGAGAGTCTAAATCTATATTTATCAAATCCGATATCTTTGTAAAAGATATCAAGTAAGTCTAATGTTTCATTTATTACCCCTTCTAACTGCTCTGAAGTACAGAACAGATGTGCATCATTTTGAGTAAAACCTCTAACTCGTTGAAGGCCGTGTAACTCCCCTGTTTTCTCAAACCTATATACTGTTCCAAACTCACCCATTTTAAATGGTAAGTCTCTGTAGCTTTTAATCTCCATCTTATACACCATCATACCTGCTGGACAGTTCATTGGTTTAAGGTAGTAATCTTCGTTATCTACTTTAATTGGAGCGTACATTGAGTCTTTATAGAAATTCAAATGACCAGATATTTCAAAAAGCTCTCCTCTTACTATGTGGGGGGTTAAGATATGTTGATACCCATGTTTTCTTTCTAAATCAATCATGTAGTTTTCCAAAACTCTTCTCGTTGTATATCCTCTTGGTAGCCATACAGGTAACCCCTGCCCTATTTCAGGAATAATGGCATATAGTTTTAATTGCTTTCCTAAAACCCTATGATTATATTTTTCAGCGTCTTGTAAATTCTTAAGATATACATCCATCTCCTCTTTAGTCTCAAAACAGGCTCCGTATATTCTTGTTAACATCTTTTTAGTTTCATCTCCTCTCCAGTATGCACCCGCAGTCTTAATTAATTTGATAACGCCAACATCTCCGGTATCTTGGACATGAGGACCTCTACAAAGATCTACAAATTCATGGTCTCCAGTTACAAAGAAACTTAACTCCTTGTCAGGGATATCTTCCAAAAGTTCTAATTTATACTCTTGTCCAATATCTTTAAGATATTTAATTGCATCCTTTCTTTTCATAAAGGTTTGAGTTATCTGTAACTTTCTCTTTATGATTTTTTTCATCTCTACCTCTATCTCTTTTAAATCCTTCTCTTCTATTGGTTGAGAGAATTCAAAATCATAGTAGAAACCGTTATCTATAGCGGGCCCTATACCTAACTTTGCGTCAGGATATAGCTTGAGTACAGCATGAGCTAATACATGAGATGCTGAGTGTCTCATTTTCTCTAAATTTTCTTCTTTTTCGTTTACCATATTGTTAATATTCTAAATTAATATACATTTATATCTGGGAAAATGTTTGCTTGAAAAATTTGGCATTAAAAACATGTCGTAAATACAACCTTATGAATTTTTGATTTGTTAATACCAAACTTCTTATACATTGCCAATATTTTATATCTTTTCTCTTAAATATACAATCTAGCTTACTTAACAATATACAGAGATATTGAATTTAAGCCAAATTCATATGTATCTACTTTTTTAATATGTTTTAGTTCTAAAGTATCAATAGGATATCTTTTAGGGTGTTTAATAACTAGAGCACCCTTAAACTGTCTTTTGTTCGGATTTTGAATTCCTGGTAAGAACTTAGAGATACTGTTTATTGTCTCTTGCATTTTAAATACTCTTTTTGTGTTGTAAAGCTTGTAAGGGGGATCCATAAAGATGATGTCCCAAGTTCTTTGTGTATCTTTGTTTTTAGCAATAAATTCCTCTACTTTACTCTTAATTACTTCTGCTTGAGGAAGAAATCCTGTATGAGCAATATTTTTTCTAATTCCTAAATCAGCCTGTTTAGAAGCGTCCACTAGTGTTGCTTCTTTTGCTCCTCTAGAAAGAGATTCTAGTGCAAATGAACCTGCTCCTGCATATAGATCTAGTACTGTTTTATTTGCAATGTCTCTCCCTATTGCATCAAATATTCTTACTTTCATTCTATCTGTAAGTGGTCTTGTATTTCTTGGAATTTCAATTTTAAAGTTTTTTGCTTTTCCCCCTGTTATTCTTACACTTGCAGATATAGTGGGTTCTTTACTTAAAAATCTTTCTTTAAGAAATACTTGTTCTCTTTGTTCAAACTCTTCCCAACTTTCTACTTTATGTTTGGTTTTCTCTTTTCTTAATTTTTTAGATGAATCGAATTTTAAACTCATGGGTGTATTTTACTAAGAAATTGTTGATTTTACAAAGTATTTTTAAGTTGGGTTAATTTTTAATCTCTCTAGTAGTACTCCTTCCATCTGTATATATTGTTCTTCTTGGACAAAATCTACAAAGGTTGCAGTAGTTGACCAATCACTTACATTGTCATCTGTATCCCAAAATCTAATTCTCCAATAGTAGGTAGTACTTGAATCACCTGTTAATGTTGTACCTGTATACGTTACATCTGGCATATATTGACCAGTAGCAGTAGAAGTCATTGCTGTTTTGTTTGTGTCCCACATTACTGTTCCAGTAAAGGAGGTGTTGCTGTTTACCTCTATTTCATAATAAACTGCATTGTCTCCATTAGTGTCAACATGTAAAGCAGAGAATTCTGGTGTTGTAGAAAATATCTGTGTTGGATTAGTCATGCCATCGACCTTAGGGCTACTGGGGGCGCTAGGAGGTCCAGACATAGTAAATTGAGCAGTAGATGACCAACTACTCTCTCCATTATTGTTATCCCAAAACTTCATTCTCCAGTAATATGTTGTTCCGTTAATGGTAAGTGTTGTTCCAGCATATGATATGTTAGATGATCTACTTCCATTTGTAATTGGTCCTGTTGAAGTTTTAGTACTATCCCAGATAGTCGTGCCCAAAAAGTCAGATTGAGTATTAACTTCTATTTGATAGTATGTACCAGTATCAGAAGGATTTATGTCTGTAAATATTGCACTAAATTCAGGAGTAGTATCAGTTACCTTAGTAGGGTTAGTAGAAGATTCTGTTAGTAATGAAGATGGTGTATTAGGGTTAGTATTTATGGAAGAAACAGTTGTAGTCCCACTTATTGCAACAGCTGTTGCAGGAGTAACAGCTCGCGAAGCAGTTATCTGTGTGGATGGATTTGTAATTTGCAATTCAATACTGTTTCCAATACTTGCAGAGCCAACATCTATTTCCGCATAAAGACATATCTGTGAAGTTCCTACACTCATACTACCAGTTACGGTTGAACTGCCAGAAGAAAATGTCCCTGGTGTACTATTAAACTGTGTAGCGTCACCAGGTATACTGCTTGAACAGGTTGCTTCCTGTTTGTAATAGAGGATTAAACCAGAGATATTGCTATCTGAAATAGTTCCTGTTTCACTTACAGTGATGCTTGTTACTGTATCTGTAGACGCATCTCTTATGAATGTAAATGCTCCTCCAACAAAAAAATTGGAAGTACTTGGCGAAACAGTAGATACTTGTGTACCATACGAGCTTACATTAATAGAGGGTTCTGTTAACTCTAAAACTAATATCCTTCCATTATTTATACCTGCCGTTGCAGCTGCATTTTCACTACGATATTGGAGATACCAAGAGGTTGAGGAATTTGTTAGAGTTTCTTTCTTAAGAGTAAAATATTGCATTCCTCTTCCTGTTGCATCTTTAGCCTCTCTAAGCATTAATCCGTAAGTAGTTGCACCTTTTAAAGCTTGGCCATAGGTGCTGTATGATGTGCTACTTGCATCTAAATCCTCTACAGCAAGTATGAGGTGATCTGTAGCTTGAGGGGTGTCTGTTAATGTTAAATATGTTTGATATGATGTAGATGTAGTTGTTGCTCTTGTTTCATTTTCAGCGTAGTAATTATTTAAAAACCTGTCTGCTCTAATAGCGACTATTCTTGCATCAGCAATACCGGTAGTACCTGCGGAACTTTCGCTTGAATACTGTATTTTTATTGTATGTGATGCTGCAGATAGGTTAACTTTTTTTAAAACAAACCAAAGTTCTCTATTAGTTGCTAAGTTTGTTTCAATATTCGTTGTTGAATACGCAGTTCCGTCTATAGTTAGTTGGGCCCTATAGTCGTAGCTTGCACTTGAACCATCCAGTGTAGCGGAGGCTAATATTATATAGTCGCCTGTTGAAGCTGGAGTAAATGTTAATGTTGTTTTGTCTTGATATGTAGTGGATGTTGTTGTTGTTCTTGTCTCAGATTCTGCATATTTGTCGATATTAGTATCTAATTTAAGAGCTATCATTTTTGCCTCTTTTATTCTTGCTACTCTAGTTGCACTGCTAGTTTTATACTGGATTTTATATGTTTGTGAGGAGGGAGATTCTCCGAATGTATCTATTCCTATCGTTCCTCCAGAAATGTAGTCAGATGCATCTTTAGGATAATATATTAGTTCATTGAAATCTTTAGCAGTTCCAGTTGTTCTAGTTAGTTTACCTTGTACATAGTAACCTGTTCCCAATGTGGTTTGTCTCATTAACCATGAAGCAATTATTAAGTAGGTTGAATTACTTTCAGGGGTAAAGGTCATTGTTGTTTTATCTTGATATGTTGTATCTGTACTCCATGTGCTTTCTGCTGTAGATTCAGAGTAATAGCTTTGAGATTCAATGCTCATTGGTCCGATATCAAAACCATCTCCAGTTAATTCTTTTGTTAATAAAGAATTTTGAAGTGAAAATTGAGAGATATTGGACCAGGTTGAGACATTATTATTTGTATCCCAGAATCTGATTCTCCAGTAGTATGTTGCGCCATTAAGAGTAAGAGTTGATCCTGTATATGAAAATTCAGGAGATCTTGTTCCACTTTTTATAGGGCTGGTAGCTATCTTTCCAGTATCCCACATATATGTACCCTGGAAATCGGACTGTGTATTTACCTCAATTTCATAGTGTGTTCCATCATCTGAATCTGGATCAGAATATATTGCAGTAAACTCTGGAGTAGTATCTGATACTCCATTTGGATTAAAGTATCCTTCTGTTAATAGACTTGTGGGAGCACTTGGTGCTTGATTAGGTAATTCCTCATTATTTATTGTTACAGATTGAGAAGTTTTCTTTTTGTAAAAGAGGGTTTCTGTGTATAAAGGGTCGTTTGAGTAAACAACTAAATTCCCCACAAGAGTGTGATTATGAGTATCTGCAACTGGAAGTTCAATGTTAGGCTTCCCATCTCCAACCCCTGTTATACCTACATAATTATTTACACTAGTATTTATAGCATGTGTGTGTGTTGCGGCTCCTCCTGTTGTTCCATAACTTGAACTACCGTATGGATATTTTGCATCTAAAGCAGTAAACCTTGTCCATCCTAATGGGGGCGCTGCATTTGTCATTACTACTGTTGCAAAAGGAGCCATAATGTCTGCACTGGCCTGCCCATAAATCATGGTTATATATTCAGGTATATGAGTCCCACTTCCCGAGGTAAAGGAGGATACGGAGTGTGTATGTGTATCTGACGGAGAGTAACTCGTGGTTCCTGCGTTTCTTGATGTAGTAGCACTTGGCGCTCCAGTATTTGTTTCCGATATTGTATGCGTATGAGTTGTTGTTGTCCCAGTTCCCCCATACGCCGAGTTTCCTCGAGGGAATTTACTATCTAGGTTTGAGTATCTTGTAAATCCTGTTGGTACAGTAGAATCAAAAAGTGTAACGAGATTTTGCTTTACTACTAAATCACTGTTTGAACAGAAAATCATATCAAGATATGGAGGTAGAATACTTGCACTTTGAGAGGTTAATGTAACTTGATGTGTATGGGTATCAGCTAGGTATACATTTGAAGTCTTTTTTACTGTGCCTCCGGTAGCACTTTCATATCCAGTTGTTAATGTTGTATCTGTATGGGAATGAGAACTTGAACCACTTTTTGTACCAAAGGAAGAAGAACCCTTTGGGAATCTTTCAAAGAAATCTCCTCCGGAACTAGATTCTGTTGTCCAACCAGTATCACAAGCAGATGCTTTCATCAAGTAAAATTTACCTGTCCATGTTTCTTCAGCATTAGTTGCAGAAGAGTTACCGTAGTACATATATATTGTTTTCCCACCTGATGGAAGGGAAGGGATTCTTACCCATATATGTGTTGTAGTAGTATTACAACCACCCTCTACCCAGTAGGCTAGTGCTGTTGAATCATCACTATCTACAAATCTTAAATCATCACAATCTGATTGTAACTTTCCTGCAGTAACTAGTGCTGCTGTGTCATACTCTATTAATACATCCTCATTTGTTAGAGTACTACCAGAATTAGAAACAGATATAGATCTTCTGTATAGCCAACTTGAACTATACCAAGCACTGCCCTGTTCTGAACTATTGGTAATTAAGTAGTATGCAGTTGGTATACCTACTGCTAATACTAGTGCTGATGCTATTAATATACTTTTTTTTGAAATGGACAGTTTCTTCTCACTCATTTGAATATATGATAGCAGAAAAGAGTGATAAATGAACTACTCTCTTGTAATTTCATACAGAATTATTGAGGCACAGTTTGCAACATTTAGGGATTCTTTTTTTCCTCTCATTGGGATATATATTTTTTTATCTACTCTATTTAATATTTCTTGATCTACTCCCCTTTTCTCATGACCAAATACTAATGCAATCTTATTTGGATACTCAATTTGTTGGAAGTTTAGTGCGTCATCTGTTAACTCAACTGAATATATTGGAATACCCATCTCTTTAATTTCTTCTATTGCTTCCAAAGTAGAATCATAGTGCTCAGAAGGAATCATCTCTGTTGCCCCCAAGGCTGTTTTATCTAGTTTAGGATTATCTATATCTGTTGTCATACCACAAAGGTATATTTTTTTAACACTCCCTGCTCCATCTGCGGATCTAAATATACTTCCTACATTAAAAGCAGATCTAATATTGTCTAGTACAATATGTATTTCCATTATCTAAATATATTATTTAATATGTAATCTAGGTCCACATTATCATCTTTAACTAACTCTTTTGCAACTGATTTAGCTCTTTTAAACATTTCAATATCAGTAAGAGATGCAATTTTAAATTGAGGGATACCAGACTGTTTAAGACCGTATACCTCACCTGGGCCTCTTCTTTCTAAGTCGTATTGTGCTACATCAAAACCAGATGGATGAGAAGCAAAATATTTTAATCTATCTACTACCTCTGGATTACCTTCTTCATTTCTACTTGGTATTACAAAGCAGTATGACTCTATTTCTCCCCTACCAACTCTACCTCTAAGTTGATGTAGCTGTGCGAGTCCAAATCTATGTGCATCTTCTATTATCATAACAGTTGCTTGGGGCATATCTATTCCTACCTCAATTACAGATGTAGATACTAGTATATTAATTTCTTTTTTTCTAAATCTTTCTAATATCTCTGTTTTCTCTTTCTCTTTTAATTTTCCATGCATTAATTCTATGCTCATATCTTTAAAGTGTATCTTTTTGAGATTTTCAAACTCAGTAAGCACAGCTTTAGCATCAAGTACAGCACTCTCTTCAATTAGGGGGTAGACAATGAAGGCTTGTTCTTTAAATTTGCTTTCCTTAATCTTTTTATTTACCCATTCAAAGCAATCATCTCTTTTGTTATATGGTACATACTTAGTAATTATTTCTTTCTGCATCTTAGGTTTCTCTTTTATAGTGGAGACTTCTACATTCCCAAATACAATCTCTGTAAGACTTCTTGGTATGGGTGTTGCTGTCATTGTTAGGTAGTGAGGGATATTGTTTTCACTTTTTAGAAGTTTCTCTCTTTGCTCTACTCCAAATCTATGTTGTTCATCTACAATGACTAGGTTGAGATTATCGGGGATATCAGCTTTATACAAAACGGCATGTGTTCCAACAATAAGAGAATTCGGAGATTTTGATTTAGTTTTTTTAGAAGATATCCATATCTGCACATCAATATCAAAAGGTTTAAGAAGTTTTTTAAATGTTTCAAAGTGTTGTTGAGCTAGTACTGTTGTCGGAGCTAGAATTACAGCAGAAAAACCGTTTCTAATACATTGCAATATTGCTAGTGCACTTACTACTGTTTTACCACTTCCTACATCTCCATTTAAGAGTCTATTCATGGGGTTATCCATATTTAAGTCCTTAAGAATTTCTTTAATACTTTTCTTTTGATCATCAGTTAGTTCAAAAGGAAGCGACTTGAGAAATGATTTGCTTAATTGTTTATCTTCTTTAATTGGTAGAGATTTTAATTTACTTCTTACCTCCCTTTCTTTTTCAATTAATATCCCTATTCTTAACATTTCATCAAAAGCAAGTCTCTCCCTTGCTTTTATTAATATATCCTTATCTTTTGGAAAGTGAATCTGTTCAATACACTCTCCTAGTAATGGAAGGGATTGAGAAGTGAGGATTGAATTTGGGAGAGGGTCTTTTATTATTTTTTTAATTTGTTTTTCTATTGGAATTATTGTATTTCTAATTGTTCTTGATGAGAGTCCTTCTGTTTCGTGATATATTCCAATTATCTTTCCTAAATGTTTTTGAGAAGATATATCTCCTGTATATTTTTCATACTTTGGGTTGTATATACTTTTAGTTTTTCCTTTTTCAGTAATCTTTCCATCAAATATATACCACTCTCCTTTGTTAAATGTCTTAGTTAGATAGCTTTGATTAAAGTAAGAGAGCTCCAAAAGTGAGTTGTATTGGTCAGTTACTTTTACTTTAGTAAGTACTTTGTGTGTTTTAGTATATATATTTTTTGTTTCAAGGATTTGAGCTAGAAATGTTCCCTCTTGAATGGATTTAAAATCTTGGATACTTAGTATTTCAGATGTGTCTCTATATCTAAAGGGTATATGAAAGAGTAACTCTTTAATATTAGAGATATTCAGTTTTTGAAATTTGTTGTATTGGTTTAAACCAACACCCTTAAGTGTTGTTATTAAATCCTCTAAGGAGATATCTTCCATACTAAAGGACACCTAGTATACTTAGTAAAATTGGAATAGTAATACTTCCAATCATTACAACAGCAATGAATATGCTAAATATTTTTGTAAGTAATTGTTTAGTCTTTTTCTTCATAACTATATTCTACAAAGAACTAAGTATTTTTCCAAGTTTTTTGTATTTTGCTTTTAGTTGAGGGAGAATTTGCATACATTACCCACTCCTGTTTAACACTTTTCTTACCTATTTGAGTAATTATTTCAATTTGATCTCCTGTTTTAACTTGATAGTCTAATTTCTCTGCTTTCCCATTTACTTTAGCAGATACCATTCTATATCCAACATCTGTATGAACTTTAAAGGCAAAGTCTACAACCGTGTCACCTAAATCTAATTGGAGGATTTTTCCTTTTGGTGTAAATGCAAATACACTGTTGGGGAATATATTTACATTTATGGGTATTGAAAAGTTATTTTCTCTTTGAGATATATGTTTATTAATCTCTTTGTGAACCTGTTCTACCCAATTGTACTTTTCTGTAGGGTTTGCATATCTACTTTTACTTTCTTTGTATGCAATATGGGATGCTGGTCCATATGTATTAAAGTAGTACATGTCATGTGTAAGTATTTGTATTTCAATTATACTGGGAGATACTTCATCTAATACTATTGGTCCTTGTAGCGCTTTGTATCCATTCGGTTTAGGATGTGTTATGTAATCATCAAACTCCTGTGTAATGATGTCTCCTTTATCCATAATTTTTTCTAATATGTCAAAACAGCTTTCTTCTCTGTCAGTTATTACTCTGAATGCGATTAGGTCTTTAATATTTGATATATCAACTTTACCTGTTTCTTTTAGCTGTTTTTTCTGTTTGTTGTAAACACTGTATATACTTTTTACTCTTCCGTAAACTGAGGTATTTGAGTTTATTCCTTTAAGTATCTCCTTTATATACTGTAAGTATTTCTCTTTCATGTCTATTGTGTAATGGTTCTCTTCCATCTTACTTTTTATTATTTGATACTCTTC
>LSQX01356470.1_pt1 | contig 10343 bp, 10 predicted proteins | sample 654561 | NCBI WGS metagenome assembly LSQX01 (sample SAMN04489861, study PRJNA283612) | anaerobic digester metagenome | isolation source: 4 biogas reactors fed with cattle manure at either 37C or 55C with and... | place: Denmark: Kongens Lyngby | collected 2014
GATCTCACTCATGGTGCTCCTCGCTGCGCCCTCGGGGCGAGCCTACTCTTACCCTCAGACACTCAACTAGATATACCCCCCAGCGTATATCAGGTGCAGTGTCTGTGCTCTGTGCGCCGGGTTCATACGTACGCAGAAAGCGATCGAAGGTGGGAGCATGCAGGTTACGTCAAGATGAAAGATCCCTCACCGGGTAGTTGCCGTATGGGGAAGCAACTCCCGGTGAGGGGCACCCTCGCGCCTCAGGCGAACGTTAGATCGTGAGGGCACGAGTTACGGTCTCATAGGTTGTTTCATCAACGTCACCCCCGGGCCTCACGACCCCTTTCTCCATGAGGCTCCAACGATGTGCCACGCTCATAGCCATATGTAGATGCTGTTCTACCAGGAGTACTGCCCGTCCGTCCGCCGCTGCCGCTTTGACAAGGGTCGCACTGAGGGCGACGTTCGCCGGCTGTAGCCCCTCGGTCGGTTCATCGAGAATCCACACATCGCCTCCGCTCTGCGCCATGCGCGCGAGAGCGAGCATTTTCTTCTCCCCACCGGAGAGGCTCCCGGCGCGCTGACGCGCTCGATCACGCAAAAACGGGAACAGCTCCGCAGCCACGGCAACCGTTCCACCGACCAGGTCAAGGTTCTCAGCTACAGTAAGTTCATCAAAGATCGGCTTCTCCTGGCTCATCACCCTCAAGCCGGCATGAAAGCGCTGCGAAGCGTGGAGGCCCAGCAACTCGCGTCCTCCAAGACGCACGCTCCCTGCAGTCGCGGAGATCATGCCACCAGCGGTCGATACAAGCGTGGATTTGCCAACTCCGTTGCGCCCAAGGAGCGCCAGCACCTCACCGGAAGATACAGAGAGCTCTGCCCCGAAGATAATCGTCGCACTCCCGTATCCGGCGCGAAGCCCTTCAATCTGCAAGATCTCGGTACTCATCGTCACAACGCTCCTTCACCGACGTAGGCAGCCGTTACGGCCGCATTCGCTTCGATTTCACCGACAGTTCCCTCAGCGAGGAGGGCACCTGCCTGGAGGACTGTCACGCGTCCGGCAATCGCCCGAATCAGATCCATATCGTGCTCCACGATGACGACGGTAGTGCCCGAGTTCTCTGCATAGGATCGGATCAACGCAGCCATCCGATCCGTCTCAACCCGAGTCATGCCCGCAGTGGGCTCGTCAAGCAAGACAACCCTCGCGTCTCCCGAGAGCGCCATCGCGAGCTCAAGTACCTGAAGTTGTCCGTGCGAGAGCAGTCCGGCCTGATCGTCGAGACGCTCGGAGAGGGCGCCGCCTTCAATTACTCGCCAGGACTCATCGGCGAGTTGGAAACTCCACGGCTGGACGAGCAACGAGATTGCTCGCTTCCGCGTGCCCCAGTGCGCAAGAGCGAGGTTCTGCGCCACTGTGAGATCCACCCCCACTGAGGGGGTCTGGAAGGTGCGCGCAACTCCGCGACGGGCGAGTTGCCAGGGCCGCAGCATAGAGAGATCAGTATCTCCGACCGACCACTGGCCGAGCTGAGGTCGCCGAATGCCACTGAGCGCGTCGATCAATGTCGACTTTCCTGCCCCGTTCGGTCCGATCAGCGAGTGCACACCGGCCGGGAGGAAGGCGATCGAAACATCAGAGATCGCGCGGAAAGGACCGAACGCGACCGATATGCCTCTACATGAGAATTGTTCGGACTTGGCTTCGCGCATCGGCTCATCACTGCGATCGACTTGCACCCGGGGAGGTCGCCGCAATCGCGCAGGCAGCATTCTGCCCACTGTGTCTGTGACGCCGGTAGGAAGGAAAAGAACCACCAAGACAAAAAGCACTCCGATAAGCAATTCCCAATATCCTGCAATGAGGTGTGAGAGTTCATTTGTCACGAAGCCCATCACCAGGGCGGCGATGAACGACCCGATGATGCTTGTTCGAGATCCAATCATTGCCCAGACGAGAAAATTCGTGCTCAGCAGGATGCCAATCTGATCGGGCGAGACAAACTGTGCCTGAGTGGCGTAAAACGCACCGGCGAGGCCCACTATCCCGCCCGTTGCGGTGAACACGGTCACCCGAATTGCCGGCACGTCATAGCCCAGGGCTCCAGCACGTACCGGGTTATCACGAATCATCCTCAGCAGCGCGCCGAATGGGCTCCGCGCGACCAAAACGATAAGTACGAGCCCGATACCGGCAACCGAAGTAACGATGATGCGCTGCGTGAGCGCATCAGCTTGCCAGGCTCCGACCCCGATACCTGGGATTCCTCCGAGCCCGCTGTAGCCGCCGGTTACCGGCGTCCACTGCTGCGCAAGCTGGACCGCTGCGAAGAGGACAACGAAAGTGGTCAGCGCGAATGTCACGATATCGACACGGCCTCGCAGTGCGACTGCCGCGACCAGCAGCGAGAGTGCCATCGCTGTGAGCGGGCCCAACACCAGCCCAAGAAGCACACCCCACGAGCCCGCGTGGATCGCCACGAACCCGGCGACATAGGCGCCGACGCCGAAGGATACGGCATGACCGAGGTTCAGGATACCCGCGTACCCCCAACTGAGCGCAAGCGCCGCGGTGGCAAGAGCAAACATCGTAAGCTGAGCGAACTGGTTCCCCTGGAAGGAGCCGAGCAGCGACGCAAGGAGAGGCGGTACAAGCGCAAGCGCTACCGCCCACACGGGAACAGGGATCCTTTTCATACTGCATACCCTTTGAACTGGCGCTTAGAAGCGGCAAGGACGATGAGAGCCGCAAGCAGCAGCGCCAAGTTCGCGACCATCCCACTCAGAGAGATCGTGACGGCGTTCTGCAAGACGGCGAGGAAGAGCGAAGCCAAGAGCACAACTGACAATCGTGATCCTCCGACGATCACCACGACAAACGCGATGAAGAGATAGTCCATCCCCATCGAAGGCTCGACGTTCGTCGTGGGCGCGACCAGCGCTCCGGCGAGCGCGGCAAACGCCGTGCTCAGAGAGAACACAATGAGCTTCAGGCGAGTCGCATTCACCCCGACAGCGCCCGCGAGACCAGTATCGGTCGCGACCGCTCTCACACGGACGCCAAGTCGTGTGCGTGAAAGGAGCATGATCATGACGGCGAAGAGACACAATGCCACCACAATCAAGAAGACTCGATATACCGGAAAATGGATCGAACCGACAGCTATCGAGCCGGGCAGCGGATTCGCGATCTGCTGGTATCCCGATCCGAAGAAGATCTCAGCGATCTCCGTCAAGACAATACCCAGGCCAAAAGATCCAAGAATTGCGAGTTCCGGGGTTCCGTAGAAGCGTCGAATGATCAGCACTTCGACAAGGGCGCCAATAACGAAACCAATGACGCCCGCGGCGATGATGCTGAGCCAGAAGGGCACTCCGGCCTTGGTCAGCATCACCGCCGTGTATGCACCCACCATAAGGAACTGGCCGTGAGCGAGATTGATCACTCCCATGAGCCTGAAGGAAATCACAAGCCCCAGCGTGACCAACGCAGAGATCGACGCGGTAGCCAGGACTCCGAGCACCTGGTCGATGAAGAATTCTATGTTCACGTCAGCCCTCTGTGTGTCTAGCCGAGCGGAATGGCGCAGTCCTCATCGGGCTGCACGTCGTCGAACCGTTGAATCACCGACGCATTGCCGTCCGTGCCAAATTCGGTCAGGTACATGGTGTGGCTCGCGAAATGGTTCTTTTCAAATCGCACCGGCCCTGCGGGACCTTCGACCACGGTGCCGGGGACGGCGGGCAACAGTTTGTCGGCGCTCAAGTCACCCGACTGTTCCGCCGCCTTCGCCCAAGCGTTAATGGCAATCCATGTCTGCAGCGAAAGGGTCGTCACCGGTGGTGCATCATCGCCGAACTTCTCATAGTAGACACCGAGGAATTCTTGATTGTCATCGCTGTCAATCGAGTTGTCGTAGGCCATGATGTTATACATGCCGGCATTGATTTCCGGGCCCATCGCTCCGCGAGTGGCGTTCTCATACATGAGTGCTAAGCGCTGTATTTTGTCATTACCGAGACCTGCGTCGTACGCCTGCTTCTCAAAGGAAATCGCATCGCCGCCGATGAGGGCGGGAATAACCAGCTCAGCGCCACTCTGACGCAGCTGCGTCAAGACGCTTTGGAAGTCAGTCGTGCCGACCGGGGTCAGTACGGAGCCGACAACCTCGCCGCCACTTTCCGAGATGTACTGCTCAGCAAGGGTGCGCACATTCTGTCCCCAAGCGTAGTCCGCCGCAACGACGAACCATTTCTTCTTACCCGTATGCTCTTGCACCCACGGGACCGAGGTGGCGAGCTGCTGGCTGGGAACCTCACCACTCGTGATCATATTTGCGGAGCAGGTACCACCTTCGAACAGGGGCGTGTAGAAGTAGGGCAAGCCAGCCCTCTGTGTCACCGGCGCGACTGCGTCTCGGGACGCGCTGTCGTGCATTCCGAACAGAGCGACAGCGTCACCCTGGCCGATCAGACGTTCGGTCGCCGTAAGCGCGCCTCGAGCGGTACTCTGGCCATCGATGTGCTCGATCACTACCTGCTTGCCGTTCACACCGCCTGCCTCATTGATCTGCTCGACCGCCAAGTCAGCCACGTTCTGAGTTGGTTGACCGAACAGGTTTAGCGGCCCGCTCATGTCGTTGAGCAGCGCAATCTTGACCGTATCTCCGGATTCTCCTGAGTCTCCTGACTGCGTCGAGCACCCGCTCAACGCCAGACCAGCAGCAGCCGCGAGGGCCAAAACCCTGAGCACACGTCCACGTCGTCGTAATGTCATAGGTGTTTCCTTTCTCTCTTTACTTTCCCTGCACGAGCCAGAACTCCAATGTGCTCAAGCTCAGGTTGTGGCGCGCGACCCGACAAGGTCGAGCGCAATATCGGTGATCATGTCCTCCTGGCCACCAATCAGTCTGCGATTCCCAACTTCCACGAGGATCTCCCGCGCGTCGAGTCCGTAGAGAGCAGCCGCCCGCTCGGCATGCCGAAGGAAACTGGAGTAGGCGCCGGCGAATCCCACGGTGAGTGTCTCGCGATCGACCTGTACTGGGCGGTCGTGCAGCGGGCGCACAAGATCATCGGCTGCGTCCTGAAGCGCGAAGAGATCGGCATCCACTTCCCAGCCTTCCAAACGTGCCACAGCTACCAAGGGCTCAATGGGCGTGTTTCCAGCACCGGCACCGTGACCAGCCAAAGACGCATCTACACGATAAGCGCCCTCTTCTACTGCGGCGACGGAATTGGCGACGGCCAGAGAAAGGTTCTGATGGGCATGAATGCCGATCTGGGTGTCAGCATTCAGGATGTCGCGATAGGCGCAGACTCGATCGCGAACCCCCTGCATAGTGAGTCTGCCTGCTGAGTCGGTCACATACACACAGTGAGCACCATACGACTCCATAAGTTTTGCTTGCTGTGCGAGTTGCGCAGGGTCAGATAGGTGGGACATCATGAGAAAACCCGACACATCCATCCCCCACTCGCGAGCGGCAGAAATATGCTGAGCGGCGACGTCAGCCTCAGTGCAGTGGGTTGCGACGCGAACTGAGCGTACGCCGAGTTCGAACGCCTCTCGTAGATCATCGAGCGTGCCAATGCCCGGCAGAATCAGAGTCGTAAGTCGGGCGTTTTCGATGACGTCCGCAGCCGCTGCGATCCATTCCGCGTCAGTGTGGGATCCCGCACCATAGTTGAGGGAACTTCCAGAGAGTCCGTCTCCGTGAGCAACTTCAATGGCATCTACCCCCGCACGATCGAGCGCTGCGGCGATCCGGCCGACGAGAGCGGGGGTGATGCGATGCCGGATGGCGTGCATCCCGTCTCGTAATGTGACGTCTTGCAGGTACACCTGAGTCATACGAACTTCTCCTTCTTCCGGTCGCTTGCCACAAGTCGTTCAGCGGCTCGCATTGCGGCGCTGGTCATAATGTCGAGGTTTCCCGCATAGCTCGGCAGATACATTGCAGCTCCCTCAACTTCGAGAAAGACGGTAACCTTTGTGTAGCCGTCAGCCCTACGGAGTGTTTCTGGGATGAGCGTGTCGCTCTCTGCATCGCAGTCAACGAACTGCACTTCCTGCTTCAACCGATAACCCGGAACGTATTCGGCGACAGCAGCGACCTGGGCTGCTACCGACGCGGTGACCTCTTCGCGCTGAGCGGCTTTCAGCCGCTGCGTGAGCAGTTGCACAGTATCGCGCATGATCATCGGAGGCTCGGCTGGGTTCAAGATGATGATGGCCTTGCCACGGGCTGCGCCACCGACTTGCTCGATGGCGGCGGACGTTGTTTCCGTGAATTCGTCGATGTTGGCGCGCGTTCCCGGACCTGCCGACTTCGACGCGATAGAGGCTACGATCTCCGCGTAAAGCACAGGGACCACTCGACTCACTGCTGCGACAATGGGGATGGTCGCCTGCCCTCCACACGTAACCATATTGATGTTGTCCGAGTCGAGTTCAGAATCAAGATTCACGACCGGAACAACGTAGGGTCCAATAGCAGCAGGGGTTAAGTCGACAAGCTTCTTTCCGAATGGATCAAGCTTCTTCGCATTCACAAGGTGGGCGCTCGCGCTGGTCGCGTCAAACACCACTCCGATTTCTGGAAAGAGCGGGCTTGCGATGAGCCCGTCGACCCCCTCATGTGTGACCGCGTAGCCAAGTCGGGAGGCCCGCGCTAAGCCGTCCGACTCCGGGTCGATGCCGACCATAATTCCCATCTCGAGCTCATCAGACAACCGGATGATCTTGAACATCAGATCAGTTCCAATATTCCCTGGCCCGATAATCGCGACCTTCGTCTTCCTCATACTGCTGTTCCTTTCACAAATGTGGCACTCACGGTTCCAAGGGCACCAAAGTCAGCAATGAAACGATTGCCTTCCACGACGGGTACCGACGCGCAAACGGAACCGGGAAGCACGATCGCACCAGCTTGGAGCACGACTCCAAGCTCTCCCAGACGGTTCGCGAGCCAGAGCACGGCGTTGAGCGGCGATCCCATAACCTCTCTGCCACTGCCGGCACCGACAGGCTCACCGTCTAGAGACAGCACGACCTTAGTCGCCGCAATGTCGGCTTCGTCCAATGGCAACTTCATGTCCCCCACAACGACTCCGGCTGAACTGGCGTTGTCGGCGATCGTGTCGGGCAGCTTGATGTTCCAGTTCGCAATGCGCGAATCAATGATCTCGAGAATGGGTACGACACTGCCGACAGCGTTCACGACGTCGTCAAGCGAGAGACCGGGGCCCGCAAGCTGACGCTTGAGCGTGACCGCAATTTCCGGTTCGATCCGCGGACTAATGAATGCATCGAGATCGATCGCTGCCCCGTCGGCATGCGTCATTCCCTCAAGCACATACCCGTAGTCAGGCTCGTCTACTCCGAGCTGCTGCTGCATCGCGGCCGACGTCAAACCTACCTTGTAGCCAACGATCGCACGGCCTTCGGCCTCCCACGCAGATACCTGCAGCGCCTGTATCGCGTAAGCATCCTCGACCGTCATCTCCGGGTTGGAATCAGTCAGGGGAGCAATCGGCTCGCGCCTACGATGGGCGCGCAGGAGCGCGTTCGCGACTACGGAATGTTCATCTGTTTCCATGGAGCCCTTCCCTCTCGGATGGTCTTCTTCGACGTAATACCGCCAGGCTTTGCATTGACTTTATGAGAATGCATTGACAAAATGTGCGGATGAGCTCCACTGAGCGAAGCACCCCGGTTTCCATGGTCGCCAGAGTCTCCGATGTGCTGAGTGCGTTCACACACCGCGATCCGTCGCTGTCGATCCGAGAGATCGCGCGGCGCACCGGCCTGCCCCAGGCCACAGCATGGAGGATCGCGAACGACCTCGCCGACCATGGCTTCCTAGAACGGCATGAGAGTGGGCTATCTCTTGGCCTCAGATTTTTCGAACTCGGTGAGATCGCAGCCCGGCCAAGGTCACTACGACGCCTAACACGCACACAAATGGAGCTGCTCAGACACGAATCAGGGCTGACGGTCCATCTAGCTGTCATTGACGGCGCAGATGTCGTCTACATTGAGATTCTTCCGGCGCGCATGCCGCTGAGGCTACCGAGTCGGGTTGGTGGGCGCGTGCCCGCACATGCCACGGCTGTGGGGAAAGCACTCCTCGCTTTCGGGCCAAAGGAGCTGACCGGGGCGGTCCTCGCAAAAGGACTTCCCGAGTTGGGCCCAGGAACCATCACAGACCCCAACTCACTCCAAGCTGATCTAGCGCTCGTGCGAAATCGCGGAGTTGCGGTGGATCATGAGGAGTCCCTTGCGGGGCTATATTGCGTTGCAGCACCACTCGCGATCGGCAGAAAAGAGCCTTTCGCCGCAATATCGGTTTCTGGTGCCAAGGAAAACTTCGACGTCGCGAAGGCCGCTGAGGCTCTCCGGGGAGCCGTCGACCGCTTGAATCACGATGCGGCGCTACTCCCCGTCTCGGCAAGGGTTCTCTAGCGAGAGGTGAGGGCGGAATCTGACTCACCCTCACCGCCCGCAGGGGTGCTGCCTGCGCTCGGTGTCCACCATCGGCCCCCCAAGCTGTTGTGCCGTGGAGCTTCAGCGACCAGCCCACTAATGCGCATCACCTCAAATGAGCGCCGATAGTGTGCGGCGAGCAGTTCGGCAGCTTCGTCACCGTTACGCTTGGTGACCGCGGCGACAATTGAACGGTGCTCACTCTGAATATCTCTCACACCCGACGATGGCGCGGTCCATCTTCGGTATAGTTCGGTCGAATCAAACAGGACTGCGCAATTCTCTTCAAGCATCTGGATGCCACTGCCTCGCACGAGTTCGAGGTGGAATTCGCGGTGTGCGGCAGACCATGCATCGCTTGGCTGACCTTGGCTTCGGCGCGGGGTATCCGCGAGTGTCCGCTCCACACTTAGCAATCGTTCTTCCCAGACGTGGTCCCCCCGCTCAACCCCCAGACGAAGACCGAACGTATCCGAATTGATGCGCACCAAGGTGAGATCTTCAAGGTCGCGCAAGTCGAGAGACAAGACAAAGAAGCCTTGGTTGGGAACGAATTGCACCATGCGCGCAGAGGTGAGACTCACAAGCGCCTGACGGATCACGGTGGTACTCGTCTCATACTTCCGGGCGAGCGCGGACGGCGACAGCCGACTTCCCGGAGGCATCTCCCCAGAGATGATCGAGGTGCGGATCAGGCTCCCAAAGTGATCCGTGAGTGTGCTCGCCGAGCCGATTCTGACCATATCGTCCAGGCTAGTCGGATCTATCCGAAAACGCAGAACCGCCGTCTTTCCCGTGGCGATATACCAGCACTGGCAATGACGCAAGTTCGCAGATTGCGTGAGAATGCATTCACGGGTTAGGGTGTAGCCAGTGGGGTCGAAGCCGATCTCACTTCGCAAAAAGTTCAAGCCAAGAGGTAGTTCCTATGATCGATATCAATAAGATCGAGCCGGCCGAGCATGCGTTGCAGTCCTTGGGATATGTCGGTGTGAGCTCTGAACGCCTAGACGATTGGCACGACTTCGCCTCGAATGTCCTGGGCCTGCAGCTTGCCGATCAGAGCCGCAACAGTCGCACCTTCCGCATGGATGACCGCAAACAGCGCATCGTCGTTGACGGAGAACAAGAGCGGTTCTTTGGCTGGGAGGTGACGGACTCTGTCGCGCTGGATCGCATTGCGAATCAACTCGACGCGCACGGGACTCCATATCAGCCCATGGGAAAACTTGTCGGACAACGCTTTGTTCGCGATGGCATCCGCTTGCAAGACCCAGCAGGCAACCCGCTCGAGATATTCTATGGCGCCGAAACAACCGCCGAGCCATTCGTCCCGGGTCGCAACGTTTCTGGATTCCGAACCGGGGCGCTCGGCCTCGGCCACGCAGTGCTCACCGCTCCTGAGATCGAACCCCTCGTCCACTTCTATACTGGCGTCCTTGGTTTCCGCGTGAGTGATTGGGTACTCGAGCCGTTCAAGGCTTTCTTCTTCCACCTGAATCCCCGTCACCACAGTCTCGCGATTGTCGAGGCGCCGTTCGTGGGTGTTCACCATCTCATGGTGGAGATGATGATGCTCGACGACGTCGGGCAAGCATATGACATCGCCCAATCACGTACCGATCAGATAGGCGTCACTCTCGGTCGGCACACGAACGACAACATGCTTTCCTTCTATGCCAAGACGCCATCCAAGTTCCTCGTCGAATGCGGTTGGGGAGGTCGAACCCTCGACCCGGACGATTGGGAGCCGTTCGAGCTTGTCGACGGGCCTAGCCTCTGGGGACACGATCGTGACTGGCTCGGTGAAGACGGGAGAGCACGCGCACGAGAGATGCGGATGGACGCGGCCGTGCGAGGATCCCGG
>LSQX01134676.1_pt1 | contig 10342 bp, 7 predicted proteins | sample 654561 | NCBI WGS metagenome assembly LSQX01 (sample SAMN04489861, study PRJNA283612) | anaerobic digester metagenome | isolation source: 4 biogas reactors fed with cattle manure at either 37C or 55C with and... | place: Denmark: Kongens Lyngby | collected 2014
CTTTAGGGCGGGGAGGATGTCAAAGAATCAAACTGATGCAGTTGTTGCTCTTTCATGGTATTAAGCTCCGTTTGCAACTGTCTTATCTCTTCACTATGGTCAGTCTTAAAAAGTGCTAAGTCCTGCTTAGCCTCAGCTAAGTCTTTTTCCGACAAAGTAAATTGTGTGGCGCGTTGTTGCTGCAACTCGTTTTCAAAAGCGGCTAGCTTTTCTTCATACTCTGCAATTAAGTGCTCTACTTGTTTTTGTTTGAATTGCTCAGTTACTTGCCTATCGGCTTGAATACGTAAGGCCTCGCTAATTTCAGCAATAACTTTGTCTTGCTCTAGAAACGCTTTTTTATTGGTATATCGTAAGACAATACCAAAAAGCTTAATTAGATCATTTTGACGTTCCAGAAAATCATTAAATCGTGCATAGCCTTTGTTGTTGATTTTGTCATAGCCATCTAGCTCAATCGGCAAGCAATAGCCTTTAGCCTCGTTTTTAATCATAAAATCGATATAACGATTACCTGATTGATTGTCTTTAAAATGGTACTGGGCGATGACATCTGTCGGCTCAATTTCTGGGATGCGACAAAGAATCTCATCTACAAAGCGCTCCTCATACCCCACGATATGTTGAATTTTGTCGCTATTATCTTGCTTCCACTGCTGCCATGTGAGCATGAATCATTCTCTTATACTAAATAATCATTGTTCAAGCCATTAATGATAACTTATAGAAGACTGTCATAAGGGCATGATTCTACTCGTATTTGTATTTATTTTTACTTACAAAACTAACAGACATATATATTTAAAATCATTATGATGAGCCCAAACATGTAGTTAATGAAGGCCAATATGAAAAGAATTATTATGTTGCTTGCCAGCCTTTCCGTCTTATTTTTAACAGGCTGTGCATACCATGGATACCACGGTAATTGGGACCGTTACGACAGATACGATCGTTATGACCGCTACGGATATTTTGAGCGTTGGGACAGATCTGCATTTTATAACGATTATGACCGTAGATACTACTCGAGAATAAGAGATAAAAAGTATTACGAAGAGCGAGAAAAAGCTCGTAAAGCGGCAGAAAAACGCGCTGCAGAACTACGTAAGAAATATGAAAAAGAGCGTCAAAGATTAATCGAGCAACGCGCCAAAGAGCGACGCGACTACCGTCGTGAAGAACGCCGTATCGAACGCCCAGACATCAGACGTGATGAGCGACGAGAAGCAATTAGACGTGAAGCCATTAGACGTGATGCTATAAATAGAGAACGCTCTGCTGTTAGACGAGACACCAGAAACGTTGAACGTCCAACTATTAGGCGCGATGTCAGAAATCGTGAACAGCCTACGGTCAGACGGGAAACTAGAAGTGGCACGCGACTTGAGGTGAGACCTAGTGACAGACGAAGTATTAATCGAGACGCTAGAAGTAGCGATGAAACTCAAACCCGTCGTGAAAGAAGAAGTTAAACGCTCTACTAAGTAAAGCAAGAGGTAGCTGTTGATTATACAGCTACCTTTTTTTGTGACTACCACGTTCTACAATACACTCTAAAAGCCATGTCGAAACTCAGTCATGTAACTGAAATAACTAACTGTTAGTATGTACTGCAGCTACTCTTGTCGCAATAAATTAGCAACGTGTTTGAAGACACGCTGTGCTTTATTTTGGAATATGTAGAAAAAATCGTTAGCCTTAGAACTCTTAAGGAACTCTATTGATCGGCATTAAAGAATTTAAACAAAAAAATTTCACCCCACATCTTGGTAAAAGCGGCTTATCTATTTTTGAAGACTATGTTTCAAAGGCCAAGGGTTATCTAGAGTATGGCTCAGGGGGTAGTACATTAAGCGCACAAAGCTTAGGTGCAAAACATATCATTTCTGTTGACTCCTCAAAAGAGTGGCACCAAGCTATTAAAAAGGATTTAAACGGTTGCTCAAACATTGATTTAATTTATTGCGATATTGGTGCGGTTGGTCACTGGGGCAAACCCATTAATAATAATGGCATAAAAAACTATCACGCTTATATCGTCTTTCCCTGGCAAGTAGCTCAAGAGAAAAATATCGATATTGATCTGATTTTGATTGATGGTCGATTCCGTGTCGCCTGTTTTTTGTACAGCTTAATCTGCGCACAGCCAGGTACCACAATTTTATTTGATGATTACACCTTTAGACCTCGTTACCATGTGGTCGAAGAATTTTGCACCAAACTAAAAAACCATGGCAGGATGGCTGAGTTTAGAGTTGAGAAAAACTTTGACCTACCGGCACTTGTGGCCAAGATTTGCGAGTACTCGGTGATTGTGGATTAACTCGAAGCCAATCTGACGGCTCTTCCTTTTAAATGGATACCTGTCAGATTGAGCTAAACTACAGTCGCACATTCCCCTGCAACACATCAAAGATAAACTCAGCAAATAAGCGATTCTTATTAGGGTCGCTAAGTAATTGCATCATCTGCTCTTTATGGGCTTCGCTGCTATCCATAATCGCTCTATCAATGGCTTGCGGGAAATCGCCTAACATGGCTTGTTCGGGTGTGTTTCGTTCGATTTGTAGCATTACGTCGGTATTTTCTTTGAGCTTATCTCTAACTGTTCTGGCGTAATTCACCATATCCTCATCAGTGAGCTCATCAGTAATAAATATCTCATTTAGACGAGCGATGATTTCTGATAGCAACTCACCCTCAGTACTATGGGGTCGAGCGGTACCCGCTCCGGTACCTGGTTTAAGCCTATCGTCGTCCGTCATCGTTTGTCGAAGCTCAAGGTCCTTTTGCTTATGGATTAGCGATAAGCGATAGTGCGTCATGCTGAGGTCGCTAAGATCAATTTCATCCTCCTCTAATGCATACTCTCGCAATAAAGGCTGGAGGTGACGCGCAAAGAGGCTAAGCTTTTCTAAATCTCTATCAGCAATTTCAGCGATTTGTGATAAGAACTCATACATGCGTACATAGCTGCCGAGATCTTTCTTAAAGTTTTGTAGGCGATCAATTGTGGCACTGGCATCATCTTGCTCTTGTTTTAGATTTCCACGCACAACGGCTGGATCGTCTTCTTTAAACCTCTTAAGCAAATCACGTATTTCGTTATATTGCATGTAGGCGGCTCGATAGGCCTCTTGCCAACGCTCTACCGCAGGTTTGCAAATATTACTAATAGCGGCATTGGATTTATTGGCACTGAAAAACGCCTCAACAAAGTTCTCAACCTCAGTCCAAGTAAAGATACCCGCTGTTTCTAATTTGTCATACAAATCAAATATCTGATCAGGGTCAGATACATCGGCTAACTCAACGGTCTGATAATAAGGCTGAAACGCATCAATGATATCGCTAGGATCGTTATAAAAGTCGACGATAAAGGTACCCGACTCTTTTTTACCTGGGTAGATTCGATTGAGTCGCGATAAGGTTTGTACGCACTCTACCCCACCCAGCTTCTTATCTACATACATGGCACAGAGCTTAGGCTGGTCAAAACCGGTCTGAAACTTATTGGCCACGAGCATGACTTGGTAATCATTAGTATCAAAAGCTTTACGCATATCTCTACCACGCAAGTCTGGGTTCATATTGCGCTCTGTAAACTTCTCACCAATTAAATGACCACAATCGGGGTCACTTTCATCAAACTCCACCTCACCTGAGAAAGCCACTAAAGCTCTAATGGAGTCATAGCCATTTTCAGCGACGTATTTATCAAAAGCTTGTTTATAACGTACGACCTCTTTGCGTGAGCTAGTCACTACCATGGCTTTGGCTTGACCACCTAATAAGTCCATCACATGGTCTTTAAAGTGTTCCACAATAAACTTCACTTTTTGGGAGATATTATGTCCGTGTAAGGCGACCCATCGCGACAGTTTAATTTTAGCTCGTCGAGGATTGACCTCTTGATCGATATCTGCTCTCTTTTTAGCTAACTGATACACCACTTTATAGTTGGTATAGTTTTTTAGCACATCGAGAATAAAGCCCTCTTCAATGGCTTGGCGCATGGTGTACACATGGTAAGGCTCAGGTTTATTATCGATAGATGGTGGCAACTGTGGATTAGGTAGACGACCAAATAGCTGTAAAGTCTTGTCTTTGGGTGTGGCGGTAAACGCATAGAAGCTAATATTTGGACTGCCGCGACGACTCTCAACTGCCGCATTGAGCCTATCATCACTTGTAATTTCCTCCCCCTCTTCACGCTCATCTAAGCTAAGGACCTCACGCATTTTTTGAGAGGTGGAGCCGCTTTGTGAAGAATGAGCCTCATCAGCAATGATGGCATAACGACGCTGCTTTAAGCTTGTACTGTTTTCAATGGCTTCCAACACAAAGGGGAATGTCTGGATGGTCACGATAATAATCGGCTGTGAGTTGATTAAAGCATGGGCCAATTTCTCTGACTTAGAACCAAAGCCCTCACTATGGGTAATACGTCCCACCACCCCATCGGCATGCTCAAACTGATAAATGGTATCTTGTAATTGCGCATCTAAAACGGTGCGGTCGGTAACCACAATCACCGAATCAAATAGCTTTTGGCTTTGCTCATCATGCAAACTTGATAACTGGTGTGCAGTCCAAGCAATGGAGTTAGATTTACCCGAACCGGCACTATGCTGAATCAAGTAACGCCTACCGCTACCCTCAACTAAAGCGGCATCAATTAGTTTAGTTACAACATCCCATTGATGGTATCGCGGGAAAATCAAGCGCTCTTGTTTATAACTACGGCCATTCCAGTCCTCTTTTTCTTCAATTTGTAGATGCACAAAACGGCCAATAATATTTAATAGACTATCTGGCTGTAGCACCTCATTCCATAAATAAGCCGTAGCATACTCGCTCGGGTCCTCAGGTATATCGTTACCCGCTCCACCCTCAGAGGTCCCTTTATTAAAGGGTAAAAAGAAGGTATCGTCACCCGCCAATTGGGTGGTCATATGCACTTCATACTGACTCACCGCAAAATGCACCAAAGCACCACGCTTAAACATCAGCAATGGTTCTGGTTTATTGGTAAGTGGGTCTTTAGGTAAGCGCGTTTTCTTATATTGCAGAATGGCATTGTTTACGGCTTGTTTAAATTCGGACTTAAGCTCCAATGTGACCACTGGGAAACCGTTTACAAAGAGCACCAAATCAATGCGCCAACGCCTAGCCTTTTGACCGGTAGTCGTATCTTGCTCGGCAGAAGCGCTGGAGGTATAAACTAATTCAGGAACCACACGGCAAATATTCTTTTTATAATTTGCGAGGATATCTGGATTAAGCCCATGCTCGGGCTTAAATTGGCATAAGAAAAAGCGTGCACTACGTGTGCGAACACCATGTCGCAAAACACCTAGGGTGCCGTAACGACGCGATTGTCTATCGGTGGCGTTGATATCGGCTTTTTGTAATTGAGTTAGCACGGTACGGAAAAAATGCCCCTCAGTATCTTGTGGAAAAATCCTTTTTAGTTTCTCCCACTCATCCGCTTGAGTGCTTTTAACGAAATCCAATACGTCTTGCTCATAAAGCGCAGTTTCACGGTTATAACCTTCAGGCGTACCTAAGACCCACCCCCCTTGAAGCATCTGATTAAGCACATCATTTTGAAAAATTCGCTCACTACTTAAATCAAAACTCATGAAAATTACTCCGTGACTTCTGAGGTAACAGGCGCCTGCCAATTACGTACATCTATTTTGCCGGTGACGGCAGCTGAAATTAAAGCCGTGCGGCGTTCTTGCATTAGGGTGATGGCAGATTCGGCTTTTTGGATTAGGGTGTCTATTTTGGCTGTTTGTTCATCAAGGTAATTGGCAATTTCTAGCTTTTCTTCTTTAGGTGGCAACCAGACGGTTGCGTTTTTCAAAATAGCTTGTGTAATACTGTAAACTTTAACGCCTTTCACTGCTAGTTGGATTTGAGAACGAAACACATCCGATTCAAACAAATAAGCATAGAACCTAGAAACTGCATTATCTAAAGGTCTAACAATAATAGTGTGATACCCAGCAAACACCTTCCCATCGCTAACCAAATGTGTGAAGTTACCAGAACCTTTTAAATCCTCTGATGTATCAGCAAAGATGAAATCGCCTTTATTTAATAAGGCTCTTGGTGCCGTTTGTAGATACTTTTCATCTACACATTGTAAAGAATCCTTTTCAGGGTCAAGTTCAAAACCATATATTGAATGCACTTCACCATAGCTGACGCAAGGAACACCTTCATCCGTAAGGTTTGCTCTGGTAATGGATAAGCCAGTTCCTAAGGTAAATAAATTTCGTAACTTATTAACACGCCAATGTTCAGGCAATTTTCCCAACCAGTTTATATTAGTGTTTTTCATTTGAACATTAAGTTCTAAACCTTTAGTAACTGCACTACTAATTAAAGCTTGGCGCTTTTCTTTGAGAAACTCTACTAACTGTTGTTGCTTCTTAATTAATAATTCAATTTTTGCAGTTTCATGATCGAGAAATTTAGTTATTTTTAACGCTTCGATACTGGTAGGGTATGGAAAATCAAGGTTATCAATCGTATTCATCCCTAGATTCTTCTGCGTATTAGCATTTGAATACACCTCGCATTGAGCCTGTAACTCAACCGATTGAAGGCAGTAATAAATATATCTTCCAAATACCGGTGTTTTGGGAGTAATTACTGCTAAGGGAGACCAGACATTAAACTCCACATCAGTGTCGACATAAGCTACCTTACCCACTGACGCCGCCTTACCTAATAAAACATCGCCTTTAGCTGGTTTACATTTTAATGAATAATACTCATGATCTGCCAAGGAAATAAAACGACACCCCTCAAAAACCAGCTTACCGTCTTGAATTCCATCGACCGATAAGAATGGAATGCCTGAATCTATAAACTCTGGAGTTTCATGTGGTCCGTCTTTTACAAAGTTCTTACACATAAATTTCAGTGGCACAGCCTCCCAATTACTCGGAATCTCGCCCAACCACTCCACCCCCGAATCCTTATACTCCGGATACGCTTGATACTTAGACATTAGGAATGCACCTCTTGTAGCAACTGCATAATCTCTCGACTAACAGCATCTAAATCTGCGTCAATCTCTTCTAGAGTACGTGGGGCTTCATATACATAGAAATGGCGATTAAATGGAATCTCATATCCAACGACGCCAATCTCTTCATCACCCTCATCGCGTCTATCGGTATTAATCCAGGCATCGGGTACATGCGGTAATACTTCTCTTTTTGCGTAGTTACTGACTAAATCAATCACGCTAAGACTCGGATCTAATTCAATATTCTCGGTATCACGCAAATCACCGTCAGCGATAAATTCGACTACCTTGCCCTCATAACTAAAGCGGCCATAAAGAGGATTAGCCTCTTCTTTAACCACCTTATCAATGATTGGTGCGGCTTCAGGGTTTCTCCAAGAAATAGCATCAATTAACTGTCTTCTCTCACGGGCAGCTAATTTAATACCCGTATCTTTTAACGCTTTGTTTAGACGTTTATCAAAGGCATTGAAATCGTCAAACACCTCAGTACCAATAGTGCCTTGAAGTACCCGTGCTTTTTCTAATAAAGCTTTTTGATCTAACCAAATTTTACTATCTAAAAGCTTTTTAATATTGGCTTCTTTAATTTCGGGAAAATCAGCCTTTAATAAAGCGCGCACCTCAGTATCAAGCGCACCTAATTGTCCATAGCTATCATCAGTCCATGCCTCACCAAATGCCACACCGAGTTGCTCATAAATACTCTGCGTAGCGGCATCTAAGGGTCTAGGTGCAAAGCGTAAAGAGGCAATCGCCTCATCGGTGATTTGTACTGAAAGACGCAAAGGTCGCTCAATGGTCACACGCCGATAACCAAACTCATGGTTTTCAAAAATCTTACTACTTAAGGTTTTTTCGGGGGCGTCGTCATTAGGGGTGAGATTATCGACCTCTTCAAAATCACCATAGACCTTAGTAATCGCTCTAATTTCTTCCTCGGTTAATTCATTGCGTTTAGAGCCGAGTGACTTACGCATTCTACTACTTAGATTAGAGGCATCAATAAGCTGCACCTTACCTTGACGCATTTCGGGTTTTCGATTATTTAACACCCACACATAAGTCGCAATCCCCGTGTTGTAGAACATATCCGTCGGTAATGCCACAATCGCCTCAAGTAAATCCGCTTCTAATATATAGCGACGAATCTCACTCTCACCACTGCCCGCATTACCTGTAAATAATGGGGAGCCATTAAGCACAATACCAATACGACTCCCATTACTCTCATCGCTAGGCTTGCGCATCTTACTAATCAAGTGCAATAAAAAAAGCAAGGAACCGTCTGATACACGCGGCAAACCAGGACCAAATCGACCATTGAAGCCTTTGTTCACATGCTCATCTTTAATTTCTTTATCGATTTTTTTCCAATCTACACCAAATGGTGGATTCGAGAGCATATAGTCAAATTTGTCATAGGGCAATTGATCATTCGATAAGGTGTTACCTAATTTAATACGACTAACATCCTGCCCCTTAATCAGCATATCCCCCTTACAAATGGCATAAGATTCAGGATTAAGCTCTTGACCAAATGCACGCATTACTGCTTGGGGGTTAAGCTCGTGTAGATACTCCATTCCCGATGATAAAAACCCGCCAGTACCCGCTGTGGGATCATAAATAGTACGTACAATACCTGGGATGGTCAGTGCATCATCATCTTCAATAAATACCAGAGCTGTGGTTAAGCGCACAATATCACGGGGTGTGAAGTGCTCCCCCGCTGTTTCATTAGAGCTTTCAGCAAAACGACGAATCAACTCTTCAAAGACTAGCCCCATATCATGATTGGAAATCGTCTTTGGACTCAAATCAATATTCGCGAATTTCTCAACTACTCGATAAAGTAGGTTTGCATCACTTAATAAACCCACAAACTCATTAAAATTAAAGTAGTCAAAGATCTCACGCGCATCAGTAGAAAAACTCTGTACATATTTAATCAGGTTAGCCTGAATGTCTTTCTGACCCAAAGTAGCCAAACTCATGGGCGATGTATTAAAGAACGCAAGATTGTTAGCTGCTCTAAATAAAAACTTTTCCTTAGCCTCTTCTGGTAAGTCTTGGGTGGAGAGTTCTTGATGTTTTTCTAATACCGCCTGCTTACTATCTTCTAATACACACTCTAGGCGGCGCAATAAAGTAAATGGCAAAATCACACGACCATATTGTGATTGTTTAAAGTCACCGCGCAGAAGGTCTGCGACTGACCAAATAAAACTGGCTAGTTGTCTAAAATTAGTGCTTATCATATATTGTTGTGTTTGTCTTGAATATCTAAAAGTAAACCTTTTGTTTACTACCTAATAATAGTTGGGATTTGTAACACCTGCATCTAATTTACTGGAAAGATAAAAGATACCTTTGCTAGAAAAGTGTATATAATATACATCTATATACACAGAGCTTTTAGGGAGATTAATTAATATTTAATTAGCCCATGCTAATCTGCACCTAAGTGCTCACTGACATTTCAAGGAGGAGACTATGTCAGATCAATGGCTAACCACTCTAATTACTGAAACCCCACAAGAGGGTTTTGAGCTTGCCATCACGATGAGTCGTCGTGGCGTTAAATACACCCAACCTGATCCTGAAGTCCTGCAAAAACTGCGTCCTGTTTACGCTAATGATGCAGACGCCTTAACCGCTGCTTCTCAAGTTATAGCCATTAACTTTCAAACGGTGGCTGCGGCTAATAATTACTGGAAAAAGTAACCCCTCGGCGGTCAATTGGGTTATGACACACTATAATTTCCCTGCCTGGTTGACCGCCATCTTTTTTTTCCCACCCCATCTCTTATTGCTATGCAGCTAAGTGTCTAAATTCACTAGAAGATCTGCAAGTTGCGAGGCTATCATTCAATCAGCCACGCAGCGATATGTTATAGTTCTGTCAGCAAATTAAATAAAACAGAAAACACTGTATGAACAAGATAACTAATTTGGAAATGAACCCTGTTTTACAAAACATCATCGAACGCAAAAGCGTACGCCAATTTTTACCTGACGCCGTACCTCTAGAAGATATTAAAACTATCCTCGAAACCGCTAAACATGCACCTAGCGGTAGTAACACTCAACCTTGGCACGTTCACGTCGTCACCGGTCAAAAGCGTAATGCTTTAGCCGCCGATTTAATGGAAGCCTTTAATACTCGCCACCGAGAAGAAGCAGATTACCGCTACTACCCTCGCCGAATGCACGAACCATACCGCACTCGTCGTCGTGATAACGGCTGGGATCTTTACGGTACTTTAGGTATTGAAAAAGGTGATATGG
>LSQX01286879.1_pt2 | contig 10342 bp, 10 predicted proteins | sample 654561 | NCBI WGS metagenome assembly LSQX01 (sample SAMN04489861, study PRJNA283612) | anaerobic digester metagenome | isolation source: 4 biogas reactors fed with cattle manure at either 37C or 55C with and... | place: Denmark: Kongens Lyngby | collected 2014
CTTGGTCCCGAACCAAGCGCGCTACCAAACTGCGCTACGCCCCGACGCAAACTTTATTGTAACATAACATGAAGGAAATTGCAAGAGTTGGGGGGAAGACCGGCCTTATAGTTTGTAATATTTTGTTAAGTGAAGCCCGGGCAGGAAAATATTAGATAATTCACGAATAAAAATATAATACAGTGTGCAAATAATTCTGATTCTAGAAAGCAGGTGGAGCGTTGCGGGTTGGAATCCCTAGGACGTTATCGTACTTTACATTCTACCCCTTATGGAAACCATTCTTTGAAACATTGGGTGCCGAAGTAATTGTCTCCCCCGAATCTAATAAAGAACTGTTAGATGATGGTGTCAGAAACACTGTTACCGATGCCTGTGTGCCCATTAAACTTTTTCACGGCCATGTTGCTGCTTTAATCGACAAAGTAGATATTCTGTTTATGCCCAGGCTGGTTTCACTGGATGGTAAGAGCACTTTATGTCCGAAGTTTTTAGGCCTGCCGGATATGGTAAAGTATTCTATCGCCGGGCTGCCTGAGATTATCGAGAACCGCCTCGATCTGAAAAAAGGCAAAATGGAGTTGTATCGCTTTTTATATGGCATAGGACGCAGATTTACTGCTAACAGGCTGAAAATTATGCATGCTATTTACCGCGCCAAGTATAATTTTGCCAACTACCGGAAATTATTATTTAAAGGTTTAACTCCGGTTGAGGCGTTTGCCTGTCTTGAGGGTGGACAAGAACCGTCTGTGCAGCTGATCGACGGTGCCCTGAAGCTTGCTGTAGTTGGTTATCCTTATAACCTTTATGATAATTTTATCAGTATAGGGCTCTTAACCAAGTTAAGGCGTTACGGTGTACAGGTAGTTACTCCGGAAATGGTGCCGGATAAAGAAATGAAGCGTCTGAGTAAGAAGCTGCGCAAAAATCTCTTTTGGTACTACAGCAATCAAGTTGTTTGGGCAGCAATATATTATTTAGAGGATAAAAATCTAGATGGGATTATTCATCTTACTGCTTTTGGTTGTGGCCCCGATTCTATGACTAACAAAATTATTGAGTTGGAATGTAAAGCCAAAAAGGTGCCGTTTATTACGGTTTCTATTGATGAGCATACTGGGGAAGCCGGTGTGGAAACAAGAGTTGAGGCTTTTGTAGATCTTATTAAGAGGAAGAAGGGGATGGTATGAAAATTACTTTTCCCTATATGGGAACTTCACATCTTGTTATTAGTTTCTTCTTAAAAGAGCTGGGCCACGAAATTGTTTATCCGCCTGTCCCTTCCCAAAAAACTCTTTCTTTAGGTGTAAAATATGCACCGGAATTTGCTTGCCTGCCGTTTAAAATATTGCTGGGTACTTATTTGGAGGCACTGGAATTAGGAGCAGATACCATCCTGACTTCGGGCGGCTGTGGACCCTGCCGGGCAGGCTATTATGGAGAGATACACAGAAGAATACTGCATGATTTGGGGTACCCGGTGAAGATGATTATCCTGGAACCGCCGCTTGTTTCGCCGCGTGATTTTTTGCACCAATTAGCAGAACTGGTCAGACCAAAGGGATGGCTAAACTTTGCTAAACAGTTTAGAATAGCTTGGGCAAAACTTAAAGTTTTAGATGAACTGGAGAGTACACTGCATAAACTGAGACCGTTAGCCCTTTCTAAACAGGAAATAACAAAGGTTTATGAAGAGGGTTTAGAGCTAATTGATCAGGCCAGGTCTGTTAAAGAAGTAAAGGCAGCCTTGGAGGAGGCGCTCTCTCGACTGCATAATGTGCCCATAGACCCTTACTGCCAACCGCTCAAAGTGGGATTGATTGGTGAAATTTATGTAGTGCTTGAACCTTTTGCCAATCATGATGTGGAAAAGCTGCTTGGCGAGATGGGAGTTTATGTGCATCGCTCTATTTTTCTCATGAACTGGACGCGTGATAATGCTTTTGGTTATGGTGAGAAGGATGTGCGAGCTGCGGCAGTTCCCTATTTAAACCAATTGGTTGGAGGTCATGGGCAAAACAGCATCGGCGAAGTAGTACGTTATGCGGAGCAGGGATTTGACGGTGTTATTCACTTAGCTCCCTTTACCTGTATTCCGGAAATTGTCTCAAAAAGTATCATGCCTGCAGTCAGCAGGGATAAAGGCATTCCGGTGTTAACACTGTTTTTGGACGAGCAAACCGGCCAGGCAGGAATTCAGACTCGGCTGGAAGCTTTTTTAGATTTGCTGCGGCAGAAACGCATGAAGCAGGAGGCGAGTTGATTTGCAAGCATACCTTGGGGTTGACGTCGGTTCGGTCAGCACGAACTTGGTGGTCATAAACGAGGATGGTAAGGTGCTGGTTGATATATACTTGCGCACTGCCGGTCAGCCGATTAAAGTTGTGCAGGAAGGCATGCGTCAGGTGGCAGAAGCCGTAAAGGACAAAAAAATCGAGATTTGTGGTGTGGGCGCGACGGGAAGTGCCCGGACTTTGACGGGAGTGATTGTCGGGGCTGATACGGTCAAGAATGAAATCACTGCACATGCAGTGGCAGCTTCTCATTTAGTGCCCGATGTGCAGACAGTTTTGGAAATTGGCGGGCAGGATTCAAAAATTATTTTGCTCCGCGACGGGGTAGTCGTAGATTTTGCCATGAACACAGTATGTGCTGCCGGAACCGGTTCCTTTCTGGATCATCAAGCAGCCAGGCTCAATATCCCTATTGAAGAGTTCGGTGCCCTGGCCCTGCAGAGCACCAACCCGGTGCGCATCGCAGGCAGATGCTCTGTTTTTGCAGAATCGGATATGATCCATAAACAGCAAATGGGGCACCCGACGCCTGATATTGTTGCCGGGCTTTGTGATGCTTTGGTCAGAAACTATCTCAATAACGTGGGGAAAGGTAAAGAGATTCTGCCCCCGGTAGTATTCCAGGGTGGGGTGGCGGCCAATGTTGGTATCCGTGCCGCCTTTGAAAAGGAATTAGGCTTAGAGATTTATATTCCGGAATACTTTGCTGTGATGGGGGCCATTGGGGCTGCTTTATTAGCAAAAGAGGCGACAAAAGAAAAGCAAAAAACCAATTTTCGGGGTTTTGCAGTGTCTACTACAGATTATCAGGCGAGCAGTTTTGAATGCAAAGGTTGTCCCAACCACTGTGAGATTGTTAACATCTCCGCAGATGGTCAGCTGCTGGCACGTTGGGGCGGGCGCTGCGGAAAATGGGATACAGTGCAGCAAATGAAAACAGGTTAAAACGGAAAAGATACCGCGGTGTCTTTTTTTTGCGGATAGAAAATTAGATCAGCCTTGTTTTGCTTTCTTTCCTATCCGCACAGCACCGGAAATGAGTCGGTTTTTTGTATAGAATAGTTGAAATATGCGTTATTTTTAAAATCTAAGGCAAAATTTGCTAAGGCAGGGAGGAATTAAGGGCTTTCTGTCGAAGAATATGTAACCGAAATGTAATAAATCTAAGCGGGCAGGATGAAGACCTGTCCGGTTTTTCGAGCGCTTTCCCTGCTGCGGGGAAAGATCAGGGACTGCAGCCGCTGCGCAGAAAACAGCAGTCCTTGCAGAACAAGTAAGTGTACACGGGAGTGAAATTAATGTCAGCCGTATTACTGGGGCGGAGGCTGCGGGCTTTACGCCGCCTGAAAAGGCTTACCCAATTAGAATTGGCGTCAGAAGTAGGTATTTCAGTCTCTATGCTTTCTACTATTGAGCGAGGTATTAAATACCCGCGTGTGGAACTAATCAGAAAGTTAGCCCGGGCCTTAGATGTACCACTGGAAGAATTTTTTGTACTGCCCGAAACTGTTGAAGAGCGCCGCTGAGGCGCTTTTTAAACCGGCACATAGTTTCTTGCTTGCATTTAGTACAATAGATGCAGGCTTTTTTATTCCGACGGTAAATTATTTTAACCTTGAAATGCGCTTGCTTGCCTATCCGCAGGGGGTTGTTAAGGGGGACTCCTCCTTAATCTTTTGCGGTGGTCAGGACCGCAGGTGCGTCCAGGGGGTGCAGCCCCTCAGGAACAAGCAAGACGCATCATTAAAAAAAGCGTACAGCGTCTTTCTTGTTTTATATTGACCTACAGCAGTTATACTAGTGGTAAAGATGCTTTAAGGGGAGTAAAGTAATGCAAATTGGAGAACTGCGTTTAAAAAACAAAGTATTATTGGCACCGATGGCCGGCGTAGCGGACAGCCCTTTTCGCCAAATTGCCGTGGAGATGGGTTGTGCCCTGGTTTATACCGAAATGGTAAGTGCTAAAGGTATTATTTGTGCGCCGGAGCAATCATTAAAAATTGCCCACTTTACGGCAGCAGAGCGGCCAATCGGCATACAATTGTTTGGTAGTGACCCCGGGGTAATGGCTGACGGAGCCGCCGCTTGTGCACGTCTTCAACCTGATCTGATTGATATAAATTTGGGCTGCCCGGTAAAAAAAGTGGTTAGCAAAGGCGAAGGAAGCGCTTTAATGCGTGATCCCCAAAAAGTTTATAAAATTGTACGGGCAGTGACGCAGGCAGTAACTACACTGCCTGTGACGGTGAAAATGCGTAAAGGCTGGGATGAGGGTTCTATCAATGCGGTGGAAGTAGCTTTGGCCGCCCAGGAGGCGGGAGCAAAGGCTGTAGCCGTACATGGACGTACCAGGTCTCAGGGCTATAGCGGTCAGGCAGATTGGACAATTATCGGCGCCGTTAAAGAGGCGCTAACTATTCCGGTTATTGGCAATGGCGATCTATGGCAGCCGCAGGATGCTCTGCAGATGCTGGAGCAAACCGGCTGTGATGCTGTCATGCTGGCGCGCGGGGTGCTGGGTAATCCTTGGCTCATTCGCCGTACAGTTTATTATTTAGAAGAAGGTGTCCTGCTGCCGGAGCCAGATTTAACTGAGAAAATAGCTTTAGCGCTGCGGCATTTGCAAATGCAGGTGGAGAAAAATGGTGAGCAGATTGGGGTTAGGGAAATGCGTAAGCATCTGGCCTGGTATCTGAAAGGTGTACGTGGTGCAGCCGAGCTGCGCAACCGGATTATGCGGGCAAAAACTCAGACTGAAATAGTACAAATCCTGCAGCCTTTAAGATAGTGAAGCTGTTTGTTGGTAAGTTTACAGCAAAAAAATATTGCATACGGGTCCTCTTAGTGATAAAATTAGTTGTACACAAAATTGTGCACAGTGCCAGGAGAGGGGCTAATATGGAATTTATCCGCATCGGTGAGAAACTAATTAGTGCTCATAAAATAAAGGAAACAATTAAGCAGATTCTGCACTTGCGCAGCGAAGGGTTCTCACAGCAGGAAGTAGCGGCCAAGCTGCAGATCGACAGGACTTTTATCTCACGACTTGAATCAATCGGCAATGTGCGCCGCGGTGGCTGCATGGGGCTGGTTGCCTTTCCGGTGCAAAATAAAGCGGAACTGATAGCGCTGGCAAATCGTTATGGGGTTGAAAAAAGATTAATTCTGACTAATCACGAGCGCTGGGAGTTGGTAGCTAACAAAAATGGCCTTGATTTTCTCAACCAAATGATGGAGATTATTGAACAACTGCGCCAATGCGATGTAGTACTGGTTTTTTGTTCAGAAAAATGGAATCGTTTAGCTAAAGCACTGCTTGACAGCGAGGTCTTCACATATGAGATCGGCAGCTCGCCTATCTCCGAGGATGTTTATATAAGCCCGGCAAGGGTAGAGAAGATTCTTGCTGCTTTTGTCAGTGATGGGGAGGAAAAACAATGAAACGAGTTGTTAGTATAAGTTTAGGTTCTTCGGCCCGTGATCATGCTGCAGAGCTTGATTTGTTAGGCGAGCACTGCCGTGTGGAGCGTATAGGCACAGATGGCGACATGAAGAAAATGATCAATATGATCAAAGAATTAGACGGTCAGGTTGATGCCTTTGGGCTGGGCGGGATGGATCTTTACGTTTACGCAGGCTCACGGCGCTATACACTGCGTGATGCAGAAAGAGTGGTAAGAGCTGCCAAGCGCACACCCATTGTTGATGGCTCAGGGTTAAAAAATACTTTGGAGCGGAAAGTGATTCAATATTTAGAGAGTGAAACAGATTTATTGGCCGGGGCACCTCATGTTTTAATGATGTCCGGTGCCGACCGCTTTGGGATGGCGCAGGCCTTGGAGGCAGCAGGATGTCGTTTGACCTGCGGAGATTTAGTCTTTACCGTGGGCATACCTCTGCCGCTGCGTTCTTTACGTTCTTTAGAAAGACTGGCCCGTGTACTGGCTCCCATACTAAGGCGGCTGCCCTTTTCCATGCTGTATCCTACCGGTAAAAAACAGGATGAAAATAAACCTAAAGCCCGTCATCTTTTTGCGGAAGCTGAAATTATTGCCGGTGACTTTCTCTTTATTCGTCGTTATATGCCAGAGAGTCTGCAGGGAAAGATTATTATTACCAATACCACAACTGCTGCCGATGTAGAGCTGCTTAAACAACGAGGAGTAAAAACACTGGTGACTACTACTCCTGCCATCAATGGCCGTTCTTTTGGCACCAATGTGATGGAAGCTCTCTTGGTTGCCTTGTCGAATCAGGGACGGGAATTAACTGCCGCTGAATATGAAAAGTTGTTAGTTGACGTCAATTTTACACCACGAATTACTCAATTAAACTAGGAGGGCCATATGGGAGACTTTGCCTTTATTATTCACCCCATTGAATTAGATGATGTTTTTCGCAAGTTTAGGTTTATGCGTAAGTGGCCGGCACCGCTGGTAGAAAGTTTACTTAAATTGGTGCCCCCGTTCAAAGTATCGGAAATTACCGGGGTTCGCTCCGCACATGCCGAAACATCCGGTTACTTTATTACCTGTCCTCTGACTTCACAACAGATGGTGACTTTGCCGGAAAAAACGGTGCTAAAAAAAATTATTAAAACAGGTAAGGTGGCGGAAAAATTAGGCGCCAAGGTAGTAGGACTCGGAGCCATGACGGCTGTAGTTGGCGATGCCGGCATCACTATTGCCAAAAACCTGAACATTGCGGTGACGACCGGTAACAGCTATACTGTGGCTACTGCCCTGCAGGGCACTAAAAGAGCTGCTGCTTTAATGGGTATAGATTTGTCGCAAGCAGAAATTCTTGTGGTTGGGGCAACCGGCTCTATTGGCAGCGTTTGTGCGCGCATTTTAGCCAGGGAGGCTCGCTTTTTAACCCTGACGGCGCGAGACAGAAATAAACTGGATGATTTAGCGGCACGTATTTTGCGGGAAACAGGTCTGGCGGCAAAAGTTTCTACTGATATTAAGAGTGCTGTACAGCGTGCCGATATTATCATCACTGTTACAGGTGCTGCCGAGGCGGTAATTGATGTTATGGATCTCAAGCCTGGGGCGGTTGTTTGCGATGTGGCTCGTCCTCGCGATGTTTCTAAGCGAACGGCAGAATTACGTAATGATGTGCTGGTAATTGAAGGCGGCGTTGTTGATGTGCCTGGAGAAGTAGATTTTGGTTTTGATTTTGGTTTCCCGCCGCGCACTTCTTATGCCTGTATGGCGGAAACCATGCTGCTGGCGTTGGAAAAAAGATTTGAACCATTTACGTTAGGTCGTGATTTATCTGTGGAGCAGGTAGATGAAATAACACGTCTGGCGGAGAAACATGGTTTTGGGATTTCCGGCTTTCGCAGTTTTGAGCGGGCGGTCACAGAAGAAGAGATAGCGACTGTACGTAGAAATGCCGCTCGCAGCTTCATGTAAAAAATTTATGTAGCCAGAGGCCTTTTATTGGTCTATTTCCTGCTGCCAGTCACTGTTTGCTGCTGGTGTTTGACAAAGACAAGCTCCTGTCTTATAATAGATTAGAAAAAATTGCAAAACGGTAATTAGTAATACTTTTGGGGCTGAGTAGCTATACTAGCATACAGAACTCTAAAAACTGAATCGCCTGTACGGCGATTCGTTATTAATTTTTAAACCAAAATCATTAGTAAATATCCTGACTGCGAAGGAATATACTTGAAGGTATAATTTATAAAGCATCAGAAGGAGCGAAGTTAATGGCAAGCAAAGAAGTAATCCTCACTCGGGGAGGACTGGAAAAGCTGGAGAAAGAGCTTGAATATCTAAAATCAATTAAACGCCGTGAAGTTGCTGCCAGGATCAAAAATGCGATTTCTTTTGGAGATATCTCCGAGAATTCTGAGTACGAAGATGCAAAGAATGAACAAGCTTTTATTGAAGGGCGCATTATCACTTTGGAAAAAATGCTGCGCAACGTACGCTTAATTGAGACTGCTGAAGGTTCAGATTCTGTGTCTCTCGGTTCTACCGTTGTCTTAAAAGATCTGGAGTTCAATGAAGACTTTATTTATACGATTGTCGGTTCTGCAGAAGCAAATCCCGCGGAAAATAAGATTTCTAATGAATCGCCTGTGGGCAAGGCAATACTGGGGCGCAAGATAAATGATATAGTAGAAGTATCGGTGCCTGCCGGTGTCCTAAAATACCAGATTATCAAAATATCCTAACTTGAGGCAAGGGAAATAAGGGTTAGAGTTTGGTGGTGTTAATGATGACGGAAATTGGTGAACATGAACAGGTCCGTAGAGAAAAGCTGGAAAAGCTGCGTGCACTGGGAGTAGAACCCTATGGTGTAAAACATGCCAGTACCCATCAGGCAGCGCAAGTAATTGAAAATTTTGCCGCGCTGGAGGGGCAGACGGTAGCACTGACGGGACGTCTGATGACTATTCGCGCACATGGAAAGGCATCCTTTGCTCATCTTCAGGATGAAAGCGGGCAGATTCAAATTTATGTCCGCTTAAATGATGTGGGCGAAAAGGCTTATGAAGTTTTTTCACTCTTAGATATTGGCGATATCGTTGGTGTTACGGGTGAGGTGTTCCGTACCCGCCGTGGTGAGGAAACTATTGCAGTTAAGGAGCTGCGCCTCCTGGCTAAAACACTGAGGCCTATGCCGGAAAAATGGCATGGTCTTACTAATGTAGACTTACGCTACCGGCAGCGCTACCTGGATCTTATTGTTAACCCTGAGGTAAAAAGAACTTTCATCTTACGAAGTAAAATAGTACAAGAAATACGTAATTACTTAAACGACAGGGGATTTTTAGAAGTGGAAACCCCGGTGATGCATACAATTGCCGGCGGTGCCACAGCCAAACCTTTTATTACCTACCATAATGCCCTTGATATGAATCTTTACCTGCGTATTGCTACTGAACTACATCTGAAAAGATTAATTATTGGTGGGATGGATAAAGTATATGAGTTAGGCCGGATTTTCCGTAATGAAGGCATTTCCACAAAACATAATCCGGAGTTTACGACTGTTGAGATCTACCAGGCACAGGCAGATTATGAAGATATGATGAGGCTAATGGAAGATTTAGTCTCTACCGTGGCGATGAAAATTCTTGGTACACATATAGTAACCTTTGCGGGACACGAGTTAGACCTGACACCACCATGGCCGCGGCTTACGATGATTGATGCTATCAAAAAATATGCCAATCTGGATTTTAATGCCATCAAAACAACGGCTGAAGCACAGGCAGCAGTAAGGCAAAAGGGCTTGACCGTCAAGGCAAATGCCACACGCGGTGAAATTATTAATGAATGTTTTGAAGAGTTTGTGGAAAAGCATTTAATTCAGCCTATCTTCATTAAGGATTATCCCATTGAAGTTTCTCCCCTGGCAAAAAGAAGAGCAGACGATGCAAGTTTGACCTATAGATTCGAAGCTTTTATGGCCGGCAGTGAAATAGGTAATGCATTTACAGAATTAAATGACCCTCTCGATCAGCGGCGGCGTTTTGAAGAGCAGATGGCCAAGCGTGCAGCCGGAGACGAAGAGGCACATATGCTTGATGAAGATTTTCTGCAGGCTTTAGAGTATGGCATGCCGCCAACGGGCGGACTGGGGATTGGTATTGATCGTTTAGTCATGATGCTAACCGATTCACCCTCAATTAGGGATGTTATTCTCTTCCCCACCATGCGTCCGCGAGACTAGTGCTATAATAACCGCCTATTCAGGAAACAATTGAATAAGGCGGTTTGATTTTCGCTGCCTGCAGCAATCTAACAGAAGTTTAACACGGTCCTGACCAGGCAAAATGTCCAAGAAAAGGGACTGGACAAAACAAAAAAAATATGCTACTATATAAAAGTCGCTTACAGCGGCAGTCTTTCAGTGCATGTTGAGAAACATGTTCTGCTGCCTGCAGCAGCGGAAAGAGTTCCTTCTTACCACAAACTGGCTGTTGATATCACATCAGGAAGATGGTAAGAGAGAATTCCGTTGGGAAGGACGGCAGGGAGAAAAAAGCTCTTTGAAAACTGAACAGGAATATGGCATGCGAA
>LSQX01199178.1_pt1 | contig 10340 bp, 9 predicted proteins | sample 654561 | NCBI WGS metagenome assembly LSQX01 (sample SAMN04489861, study PRJNA283612) | anaerobic digester metagenome | isolation source: 4 biogas reactors fed with cattle manure at either 37C or 55C with and... | place: Denmark: Kongens Lyngby | collected 2014
GCAGCGTCTGATGTGTATAAGAGTCGGGCTCAATTATGCTCGTCAAAATCGGCCCCTTGTCAGCCAGCCCGAAATGTTCAGCAACTCGTTTTATTGTGATAATTACCCGGCTGCCAATAGACGGTACCGGATCCTCGTTTTTAAGATGCAGCAAACCATCGTGATCCAGACCAATATCGACAAATACGCCGCCCAAGTGCGGGACATGCCGGGTGACTACGCCAAGCAGCAAATCATGTTTATACAAATCAGCGTTTTGCCAGTCAGGCACATACTCCACAGCCTGCTCGTCTTCGAGCACAATTATCCTCGCCGCTGCCTCGTTATCCGACGAGGTGATAACTAGTAAATCAATAACCCCGCGCATAATCAAAAACTTTTCAGCCTTTGCGGTTCAGCCTCGCATTGGGCTGGCTGTGGTGGCATTGGTGCGCCCTGTGGATCTACCGGCCCGTTGTCGGCGGTTCCCGGCTTTAAATAAAGCCCTGTCCGGACCATACGTGCGTCTGCAGCTGCTGTTCCAGCCAGTCCGCCGTACTCTGTGAGTGCTGCCAGAAACAAATCCGGCCGCAAGTTCTCACTACTGCCGGCCTTAACCCGCAAGCGTAAGGAGTCAGGTGAATCAGGCACAACTTCCACGATCAGCGGCAGAATATCCAAACGTCTGGTTTTGCCTTTTGACGCTTTATTAACGATAAGCTCCGGTTGCGCTAAAGCTTTCTCCGCCGCGGCGGCCAGGCCAGACGCTTCCAGCTGATAATCAGCAAACGCGATCCGAGCCATTATGCTTTCGCGTTCAGCCGGGCGTAACTGGGCGCTGACAATCTGAATTCCGGCCGGCAGTGCTGCATTCAAACGGTCCGCCAGAGCAGAAGCCTCTGCCTCTGCATTTACATCCGCTTCTGTTTCTGCCTCTGCCTCTGCCTCTGCTTCTGCTTCTGCTTTTTCTTCTATTGCGGGCAGTAAGCCGATATCGACGTAATCCGCGCAGGTTTCAAGGCCTACTCCAATCGGCAGGGCAAAAACAAGGTCAGGCCGCGGATTAAAGCCGGCCGACCATTGCACCGGTAATTCCGCTCTTTTTACAGCTCGTTCAAAGGTCCGCATCAGGTCAAGATGCGCCAACCAGACAGGCGGTCCGCTCCTGCTGAAACGGAGCCGCAAAACCAGGCGTTCAGGGGCGTCGCTGCTTTGCACACCTTCGCTAACATTTTTTTCTTTGACGCTTAAATCATCAGCAACAGGCATATTCACCAAAGCACACACCTCCTCCGAATTGTTGTGCACCGCAGGCACTGCACTCTATGCGGCATTCCGGTGTTGTTTCAGCGTTTATCGCCTTCTGATATTCACTTAACAGGAATTCCGCTGACACTCCACAGTCAATATGCGACCAAGGGAAAACTTCATCTGCAGCCCGTTCGCGCCGGGCGTAAAAATCGGGATCCAAGCCGCAGGCCGCCATAGCAGCCAGCCAGGTATCGTATTTAAAGTGCTCATCCCAGGCGTCAAAAACGCAACCATCCTGCCAGGCTTTGAGAATTACCGCCCCCAGCCTTCTGTCGCCTCTGGCCAGGACTGCTTCAATATGGCTGGTTTTGAAATCGTGCCAGGAATAACGCACAGACCGGCTGCGCAGCTTGTCGCGCAACAGCTGCTGGCGCTCCCGCAGCTCACTGATCGATGCCTGAGCGGCCCACTGAAACGGGGTGAACGGCTTAGGAATAAACATTGACGTGCTGACATTAAGCTCCAGTTTTCGCGGGCGTTCCGTACGCGGTAACTCCCGGTAAATAGCTTCGATACCATGCACCACATCAGCAATACCTTCGATATCGGCCATTGTTTCCGTGGGCAGACCCAGCATGAAATACAGCTTGGCACCGGTCCAGCCGCCTTTGAAGGCCAGACGCATACCATTAAAAATCTGCTCTTCTGTGATGTTTTTATTGATCACATCACGCAACCGCTGAGTACCGGCTTCAGGTGCGAAGGTTAACCCGCTTTTACGTGTGCCGCTGGCCTTTTTCATCAAATCCAGTGAAAGGGAGTCAATACGCAGCGAAGGCAATGAAAGGCTGGTGTTTGAACCGGCAAATTCTTCCAGTAATTCATCCGTCAGATCCACAAGGTCTGAATAATCGCTGGTTGAAAGCGAAAGTAAACCCAGCTCATCGTAACCGGTAGCGCAGCTAAGCTGCCCGGCCTGTTGAGCGAGTGTGTCTGCCCGCTTCTCCCGTACCGGGCGATAGACAAAACCTGCCTGGCAAAAGCGGCAGCCGCGGGTACAGCCACGGAATAATTCCAGAAACATCCGGTCATGAACAATTTCAGTGCTGGGTACAATCGGCTCCAGCGGATAAGGCGCTTTGTCAACATCAACAAGCAGCCTTTTGCGCACAACGGCCGGTACCCCGGGCGCGTTAGGCTTGATCGCGGCGACTCTGCCGTCCTCAAGGTAGCTGACAGAGTATAAAGAAGGCACATAAACACCTTTAATGCCTGCTGCCTGGCGTAAAAATTCGGCGCGACCGGTGTTTTTTGACTGACGCTGATTGAAAAGGTCGATCAATTCATGAATAACCTCTTCACCTTCACCAATAACGACCAGGTCAAAAAAATCCGTCATGGGTTCAACGTTGTAGGCTGCCGGTCCCCCGGCGATCACAAACGGATCCTGTTCGCCGCGTTCAGCGGTCAGCAGGGGCACTCCGCCAAGATCCAGCATGTTGAGCACGTTAGTGTAACTTAACTCATATTGCAAAGTGAAACCTATGATGTCGAACTCAGCCAACGGCGTTTTTGTTTCAAGCGAATGCAAGGGGATCTGCTCAGCCCGCATAAGCTTTTCCATGTCTCCGGCCGGCGCGAAAGCGCGTTCGCAGTAGACATCCTGCCGCTGGTTCAATAGGTTATAAATAATTTGCAGGGCAACATTGGACATGCCGATTTCGTACAGGTCCGGAAAGCAAAAGGCGAACCGGGTGAATCGGCTCGCCAATTCCGTGCCGGCCGGCGGTATGTCCTTGGTAACGGCGTTCCATTCGCCGCCGACATACCGTGCCGGTTTAGCAACCTGCCGCAAAATTCGGCGAGGTAGTTCAATTTTGGTCATTAACTATCCTTTCAGTCGTGTAAACGCTTCTCAAGTTCAGCGCGCCGGGCTTCAAAGCCGGGTTTGCCGAGCAAAGCGAACATGTTTTGCTTGTAGTTTTCAACGCCGGGCTGATCAAACGGGTTGACTGCCATCAGATTGCCACTGATGCCACAGGCTTTTTCAAAGAAATAAACCAGTTCACCAAAGCCATATGGGGTCAGCTCCGGCACTTTGATAATGATGTTAGGCACTCCACCGTCGACATGCGCCAGCACAGTTCCCTGCAAGGCTTTACGGCATACTTCTGCCATATCCATGCCAGCCAGAAAGTTTAAGCCATCCAGGTCACGCGGATCGGCTGGGATTTCCAGTGAGCGGCGCGGTTTTTCGACATCGATTACAGTCTCAAACATGACGCGGCTGCCGTCCTGGATGAACTGGCCCATTGAGTGCAGATCAGCCGAGTTGTCGACGCCCGCCGGGAAAAGCCCACGATGGTCTTTGCCTTCGCTTTCGCCGAACAGCTGCTTCCACCATTCAGTCATGTAATGAAAGCTCGGTTCGTAGTTGACCAGAATTTCCACTGCATAACCTTTGCGAAGCATAATGTTGCGCAGCACAGCGTACTGGTAGCAGGGGTTTTCCGCCAGATTCGGGTTCTTATAATCGTTCATGGCATCGCGAGCACCGCGCATCATTTCCCGAATATCAATGCCAGCGGCTGCTATCGGCAGCAGGCCTACAGCGGTCAGAACTGAATAACGCCCGCCAACATCGTCCGGAACGACAAAGGTTTCGTAACCTTCTTCATCTGCCAGCCCTTTTAACGCACCCAGGCTTTTATCAGTAGTTACATAAATCCGTTCACGCGCTTCTTCCTTGCCATAACGTTCCTCCATGTAGTTTTTGAACATGCGGAAAGCAACGGCCGGCTCTGTCGTGGTGCCTGATTTGGATATTACGTTGACCGAGACTTTACGGTCAGCGATCAAGTCGAAGAGGTCGCAAAGATAAGTGCCGGAAAGGCTGTTACCGGCAAATACAACCAGCGGTGCACGGCGGGTTTTGCGGCTGAGCGCATTGTTAAAGTTATCACTCAGCAATTCAATGGCAGCGCGGGCCCCGAGGTAGGAGCCGCCAATGCCAATAACCACCAGAACATCGGTATCGCGGCGAATTTTCTGAGCAGCCTTGCGGATCCGCGCGAACTCCTGTTTGTCATACTGGGACGGCAGCTGCAGCCAGCCGAGATATTCAGAACCAGGGCCTGTTTTTTTATGCAACTGGTCATGAGCAACCTTTAACTGGGGTTCAAACTGGATTAACTCGGTTTCATTGAAAAAAGGCAGGGCATTCGCATAATCGACCGTAATCATATGGAAAAACCTCCATCAGATATAAAAATAAATAAATAATCAGCCAATTTATTCGGTTTGTTCTTCATAATCATACTTGAAAACAGTTTCAGGGTGCAAGTGGAGCGATGTCCGTTACAGCCTGGTCTGGATCAACAATAAAGCTATCGATTTCAGCCTCAACCAGCGCTCTTTCGTCAGGGTGGATCCAGGCATGCAGTGAACTATATAGACAAACCACCCTTGACTTCCCGCCCAACAATTGTGAGAAAAGACTGGCACTGGAAGGCGCCGCGGTTTCATCGCTGCGGGATTGAATAATTAGCGTCGGGACCTTAACTCTGCTCAGCTTTTTGCGTGTCTGATGGATCATCCGCCAGAGCGCCAGCCCCGGCCGGACAACAGCAAAAGGGTTAAGCAGCGGTTTTTCCAGGCCAAAACCGAGCCGGTAAGCCGCTGTAACCGAGTCATCTTCTTTGGGTGGGGTCAGGTATAGCCTGAGCGAGGTACGGATAATGTTTACATGAAAACGCAGGCCCAGCGGTGTGCCCATTAGAATAATACCATTGACAGGGTTTTCCGGGTGTTCAGCAGTGTAGTCCAGTGCCAACAGGCCGCCCAGCGAATGACCTAGCAGGAAGACACGGCTATAACCGTTGCGCAAACAATCAATTTCAGCGTGCACGTGGCTGATCCAGTCAAGTTCATTGGTATTAGTAAAGGCATGAGCATCTCCGCCATGCCCCGGCAACAGCAACGCGGCACTGGCGTAACCCAGCTCATGCAAACGCCGGGCAGGCACTCGGAAAACATCCGGACTTCCCAAAAATCCGTGAATAAAAATTACGATTGTGTCTTTCGCTGAATGCCAGCTGAATGGCTCGTTCGGAGGGGCCGCGTTAAGAATGGCGGCTCCTTCGGGAGAAGCTTTTTTATCAACCAGAATCGACTCGCGTTTCTTTCTGACCATACCTAGATTATAGCGGTTACAGCTTGGCGGGTATACTGGAAACAGCCGTTTAGTGTTAGTATTTAGTTAAGTATTCGGGAAAAAGACTATGCTGCAGCGTTGCATTAATGGTTATCTCTTCGAGGTGGCAAAATATGGCTGACAAACAAAGACAAGATTCAACTGAGGGCTTCAAAAGCAAACCTGGTACGACATTGCAATTTGGACCGCTGGCACCTGGCTATGGATTGTCGCTGGGTGGCGGCGGAGTGCGTGGCGGCTACCAGATAGGCGTCTGGGAAGCAATGCGCGAGTTTGGAATCCCGATCACAGGTGTAGTTGGTTCTTCAATCGGCTCAATCAACGCAGCAGCCATTGCACTTGACGATTATGAACTTGCCAGTCGGGTCTGGCAGGAAGTCAACCTGACGGATATCATCAAGGTTACCCGCCCTCTGCCGGTGCCGCAGGATCTACTCTCCTGGCGCAACATTCCGGCCTTAACAAAAATGATCCGTGAGGACCACGGCCTCGACACCGAGCCTTTACGTAATTTGCTTGACGAATATATTGACGAGCATAAGCTGCGCGAACGCGGCTGCCCTTATGGTGTTTCGATTTTTTCGCTGACGGAACGCAAACCGATGCCGCTGTTCATTGACGAAATTCCCGAAGGCCAGTTGACCGATTACATTCTCGCCAGTTGTGCCCTGCCCTTCTTTAAAGCTACCCGTATAGATGGTAACCGCCTGCTGGACGGCGGTTTCAGCGACAACGTGCCTACCAGCATGCTAACCGAACGCGGCTGGAAAAAAGTGATCGAAGTTGAAATTCACGGGCTTGGCCGCAGGATTCCTGTACAGGAAACTGATGTGGAAATTATTCGCATTGAAGCGAATAACAATTTGTTCGGACCTTTCAATTTAGACCAGGCAGCTCGTGAAGCCAGGGTTAAAATGGGCTACACCGACGCCGTAAATGCCTTCAAAAAACACGGTCTGATCGCTGCCGGTGTTATACCCGCTCAACCCCTATACGACAGCTCATCAGGCGACAATGTTTCGGCCAGCACAGGTGATACCCCCGATAAATCGTAAATCGCCCATTCCGGGTCCCCCAGTGGTTCTCCAGTGCTTAATAAGCATGGCAGCGAAAACGGGTAGGCTTCCACCCTGATTCTGGAGCCCGGCAAACGCTCGCGACGTAAAAAGGCGATTATTTTCCTCTGTTCTTCATTAGCGGTTGTTTCCAAGGCAGCCAAATGCCGTGGAGCATCTTTGCGACCGCTGGCATAATGATCTGCCCGTAGCAGCCCGGCAACAATTTCTTGTGTGGTCGGTTCCAGCTTGTCACCAGCTAACTGGCGCAGCATAGTGGCGCGCTGATCGATTGAAAAAGACTGCATTTTTTTGCCTGAGGCGACAATCTGATCAGACAAAGCCCGGAAAAATTCAAAGGGTGAATCAAATTGCGGCACCAGCCAGTTCAGAGTTCTGCTGAAAAATTGGCTGTTGGCGAACATTTCCAAGACTTCCTCCACCGCATGCAAAAGGCTCAAAGATTCTGCCGTCAGCGTATTGCTGGCCAGAACTTCATAGGGCGGGAACGGCTGATAACGATAGCCGCAGCTTGCGATTTCCTTAAGGATTGGTGTCCCCGGCAGCAGCTTAAGAAAACCAAGCTGCAGCTGATCCGGCTGTAGCTGGTAAAGTACATTAAAACTATCGATCACATCCGCAAGAGTTTCGCCCGGCAGACCGGCGATCAGATCCAGATGCAGATGCTGGCGCCGGCTGGCGCGTAAAGTATGGAAATTAGCATAAAGGCGCGGCAAATCGCACACCCTTTTGATGCGTTTTAGCGTTGCCGGATTCACCGACTGGACTCCGATCTCGAACTGAAAAAGCCCTGCAGGCGCCTCTGCCAACAGCTCCAGGGCAATTGGTTCCAATAAATCTCCGGCTAATTCAAAGTGAAAACAGGTGCGGAAATCCTGGTTCAAACGGCGGTTGATTAAGTGGGTCCAAATTGCCCGGGCCCGGGCCGGATTGCAATTAAAGGTGCGGTCGACAAATTTAACCAACTTGACGTTAGCCTCGATGAAACGGTCCAGATGTGCCAGGGTTTGGTCAAGTGGCCGGAAGCGGAGATCGCGATCAATCGCTGAGAGGCAGTATGTACAGTTGAAAGGGCAGCCTCGGCTTGATTCGTAATAAAGCAGCCGTTCTGTCATTTCCGGCAAATCTGTTTCGTAGGGAAAAGGCAGTGAAGCCAACTCTATTGGCTCAGTTGCCGGCGCGCTTAAGAGCGAACAATCTCTACCACGAAAGGTCAAACCGGGTACGCCGGAAAAATCAAGCTCGTCGTTTGCTGAGCCAGCGGCAGCGCGGCTGGTGCCTTCAAGTCGTGCCAGTAGATAACTGAAAGACACCTCCCCTTCTCCGTTGATAATAAAATCAATTTCCGGCACCTGGTCCAGAATCGAAGTTGCATCATTCGAAACCTCCGGCCCGCCGACAGCAATCCAGGCTTGTGGCCGCAGCCGCCGGAGGGAGGCGATGAGGTCGAACACCAGCCGTCGGTTCCAGATATAACAGGAGAAAGCATAAAAATCCGCGCCTAAATCGAGCAGATCGCGGGCAATCACATCTACCGGCTGGCCGGTTTGATATTCGCGCATCAGAACATGAGTATTCAGTCGTTCAGCAGCCCAGGCAGCAAGCGAGCGGATTGCAGGGTTAGTTTGGTTGTAGCGGCTGTTCACGCCGCATAATACAGCAGACCAGTTTCGGGTGGCGCCTGCTTCTGTCTGCGGAAAATCAACGGACATTTTGCTGTTGTTCTTTGCTGGATGTACCGGCAGCTGAGGAAACCTGTTCGCTGCTTGAATCAGTTTCAACCGTTTCAGTTTCAGCAGGCTCAATTACAGTAGGTTTAGTCTCAACAGGTGAAGCCAGTAGCAACAAAACCTCACGCATTAGCTTTAAAGCTGCTGCCGTGGAAATGCCACTGGTATCGTACTGAGGAGCCAGCTCAACCAGGTCAGCGGCAACCAGATTCAGCGTCTTGAGCGCATGAATGGCTGCCAGCAGCTCCGAGAAGGTTAAGCCGCCTGGTTCCGGCGTGCCCGTGCCAGGGAAAACCGAAGGGTCAAGTACATCCAGGTCGATGGTCAGGTAAACCGGTTTATTGCCAAGTCGTTCAGCTAAAACTTCAACACCTTTGGTTGTGAAAAGTGTCTGGCTGATATGGCCGGAATTAGCAAAAACAAATTCCTCGCGTTCACCGGAACGGATGCCGAATTGAAAAATTCTGTCATCACCAACCAGCTCGTGCAGACGGCGCATCACACTGGCATGTGAGAGACGTTCATCAAGATAAGACTCACGCAGATCTGCATGCGCATCAAAGTGAACAAAACAAAGGTCGGGATAATTAGCCAAAACAGCTTCGGCGGCCGGTAAGGTGACCAGATGCTCTCCGCCCAGCATTAAAGGCTTTTTGCCTGCCTGAACAATTACCGCAGCTTGCTCCTGAATCAGCTTTAGCGCCAGTTCTGTGTTGCCAAACGGCAATTCAAGATCTCCCAGATCAACAATCGCACGGTCAAGCAGGTCTTCGTCGAGATACGGACTGTAAGTTTCCATGCTGATGGATTCCATACGCATTTGCTGGGGTCCAAACCTGGCTCCCGGACGATAGGAAACCGTACCGTCAAAAGGCGCGCCAAAAATCGCGGTATCAGCAGCCGCAAAGCCGGCATCACAGCCGAGGAAGGCGGAAGGGAGTTTTGCTGGGCCTGTATTGAGCATTGGATTTACCTCCTGATTTCAGGGCGATTATAACATAGTGCTGTGGTAAAATGAGTTAAGCGCTCGGGGAACTTGTCCGCGAACGTCATAAATTACAAATTTGGGAGCTGGTACTTTTGGCATACATAAGAAATCGTGAACATCGCTCGTATAGATCTATGGACAGGTCAAGTGACTATTTGCAGCAAGTAAATCGTTCTGCACTGCGGCCAAATCGTTCCACGCGTAAAATGGGCCTGATTTTGCTGTTTACATTCTTATTTTTATTTGCTTTCACAGCTTGTGGCGATCCAATTAATACGACATCGGCTGCTTCTGGCACATCAGCGGTAAACACTACAGCAGCAAACTCCGCTTCAAGCCAAAACCCTACAACAACAGCAGCTATTACAACAACAACTACTACTACAACTTCTACTGCTAGCACACAAGAGACAAGCTCACAGATAAATAATACATCACAAGGTGAAAGTATACATATGAGGATCAATGCCGAAGCAGTCAAAAAAATTATTGACAGTAACAAGGACGCCATCATTCTCGATGTGCGTACACCGGAAGAAAACAAAGAGTTGCGGATTCCCGGCAGTACTTTAATCCCATTGCACGAGCTGGAAGATAGACTCAATGAACTGCCCAAAAGCGAAAAACAGCCAATTCTGGTTTATTGCCGTAGCGGAAACCGTTCCGCTCAAGCGGCTGCACTGCTCAAGCAGCACGGTTTTCCTGTAGTTTATGACTTCGGCGGGATTATCAGCTGGCCTTACGAAACTGAAAAAGGCTGATCAGCTGCCTGTTTCGACCAGTGCAAGTACCAAACCGTTGCATTTATTAGCTTAAATCAGCTGTAGCTACCACAGCTATACCTGTCTCCAACAAATCGTTGAGCAAAACATCACCTGCTTTAATCGGGGTATGAAGCTTCAGGTTATGAATCGTAACCAAAGCATTCCAATATAAGGACTGCGGAATTGGCTCGCGCGTGCGCACCGGTAACGGCTGCCGCCGGTCAGGAAGCGCAACCAAAGTGGTAAGTACACGCCGCGGATCAGTTGCTTCTGTACGGGCATAAACCTCACCGCGTTTGCATTTCTGACCGCTGACACTCAGTAAAATTTCTTCGCCCG
>LSQX01228744.1_pt1 | contig 10340 bp, 10 predicted proteins | sample 654561 | NCBI WGS metagenome assembly LSQX01 (sample SAMN04489861, study PRJNA283612) | anaerobic digester metagenome | isolation source: 4 biogas reactors fed with cattle manure at either 37C or 55C with and... | place: Denmark: Kongens Lyngby | collected 2014
GACACCTCATCCTTTGTGAAAGGCTTGCTCTCCCGCTGGCAGGATGAGAGCAGCATCACGCTGCAATCCCCAACGGTGGAGGAGCAGCTCGTCGAGGCGTGCGAGCAGACCCTCGCCCTCGTCGCCGCTTGGTGGAATCTCCCCCTCCCCTCCCAGGGAACGTTCACAGAGCGGCGCGACGAGCTCTGCACCACCTTACTGACAACGGGAGAGGAGCTGGCCCTCCTGTCTCCGGGCGAGGGCACGATCCTCGACCGTCTCTTCCGTCTTCGCTTCACGGGAGAGGACACGCTCTTCAACCAGGATGAGGGGCCGCACACCGCGCTTGAAGCGGCAAAAATCGCGATGTTGCAGGAGCGGGCACACCTTTACCTGCGCATCAACCAGACCGTCGACGTGCTGGAGTACCTCGACACCACGTACGTTTCCGCCTCTCCCACCCCTTCACGCATGGCCGAGGTGGCCCTCTCATTGCTGGATGTCATCAATCGCCTCAACGGGGGGAGCATCAACAGCCGCTTCTCCCCCAAAGGGAAGGTAGGCGGCCTCTACATCGGCGACCCCATCAGGATCGGTGACATCATCAGTGGGGCCAACGGACGCAAGGCGTGCATCAAAACGATCCAAACGGCCACGGTATCCGCCCTGGAGGAGGCAAGCGCACAGCTTGAGGAGGAGTGGACCCGTTCTTTCTAGCGAACAGTATTTGACCAACGATGTAATTGCATTCATGGGTAGAATCTTGACAACACTCATGAGGAAACGGTCAAAACCACATGGAAGCAACTGTCTCACACAATGGGCACGATGCTTCGTTTCAATCAGCTCTTTGTGATATGTTTAACGGCAACTCTCTTTGAAAGCTTTAATTGTCTCCTTAAGCTGTTGGACATCATGGTAAAGCCTCAAGATACCACTGCCGACAAAGACCCCATCTGCTCCTGCCTCCTTAGCCTTCTTAGCATCATCTGTAGTATGGATACCTACTCCACAGTAAATCGGACGACTGATTAAGTGCTCTGACCGTAAGGATTCAATGCATGCCTTAAGCGTTGGATATTTGGGATTGATCCTGTCAGCAGTGGGCTTTGCCTGTAAATAAACAAATCCATTCGAATTCTTTGCTGCAATAATTTCCTCTTTTTGCATATTAAACTGAACATAGCAGCTTACACGAATGCCAGCTGCTATGAGAACGTCTTTACCCCTTTCATCTTTCATTCCAACAAATATCAAATCTAGGATTTGGTGTTGATGACAGAATTCGATGAATCGTTCATAACCGATTTCACGGATGGTTGATTCATAAGCGACAATGATGATATTTGCAACAGGATGTTCAGATTTGATCAAAGCAATTTGGGCAAGATATTGCTCATAATCACTGCATTCTTTCAACGTACGTTTCATCATAGTTTGGATAAGAGGACTGTCTAGATACGGGTCTTTAGCAGGAAGATCAACTTCAATAATGTCGCATCCCGCTTCTAGATAGTGTGTTGCCATCTCAGGAGCAGTGTTAATTGTATTAGAAAGATAACAGATCAGTTTCATAATTCCCTTTCTCCTTCATATGCTCTTATAAAGAGGTTCTTCATTTCCTCAAAGGAAGGAATCAAGGGATTTGTTTTAGTGCACCCATCAGAAAGCGCATTCATTATCAACTCTTCGAGTTTTCCCTTAAACATTTCCGCATCAGGGATGATTTGAGAGAGTGAATTGGGAATTCCTATCTTTCTGTTAAGTCTTCGCACCTCTGCCACAAAATTCTCTACTCCCATCGCCCGTTCTAGGGACTGATACTTCTCTCGTGCATAAGGCACAGAGAGATTGTAATTAATGACAAAGGGGTTCAAAATTGCATTCGCGAGCCCGTGGGCGATGTGGAAATAGCTTCCAAGTGCATGAGCCATCGAGTGGACGATGCCAAGTGAAACGTTGGTAAAGGCAAGTCCTGCTACCATCGAGGCATTGAGCATCATTTCACGAGCAACTATATTGTTTGGTTCTTCATAGGCGATTGGCAGATAAGAAAAAATATCGAGTATAGCTTGTTTTGCTAAAATATCAGAAACATAGTTCGCTCGATTTGAAACATAGGCCTCCAACGCATGCGTCATCGCATCCATTCCTGTTTCTGCTGTGAGATGTTTTGGCATACTTAAAGTAATCAAAGGATCACAGATTGCGATATCTGGCATCATTTCCATATTACCTATGCCATGCTTTATCCCATTATCATCTGAGATTACCACCGAACGAGACACTTCGCTTGCAGTACCAGCCGTCGATGGGATGCCACAGAAATGTGCACGTTTGCGAAGTATGGGGAACGGCGAAGCCGTAAGCAAATCTTCAATTGTATGTAAATTTGGTTGCTCGTAGTAGACCCACATTGTCTTTGCCGCATCCATAACCGAACCGCCACCTAAGCCTACAATAAGATCGGGCTGGAACTCCTTCATTACGTTGGAGCCAGCATAAACGGTAGCAAATGATGGATCTGCTTCAACACCGGAGAAATAGGCGACTGTGGCACCGGCACTCTCAAAGTAATCCGCTACTTGAGCCAGTATGCCACTCTTCTCCATACTCGAACCACCAGTGACGATGATTACTCTCTTATACGTCAGGTTCTTAATATATTCCAAGCACCCTTCTCCAAACATAAGTTGGGAACCGGCTAGCTTCATTGGTCTCATCATTATTTATCTCCTTGTACTCCAACACCTGATATTCTTGCATCCGCTGCATGCAATGAAATTAGAAACTCAGAGCCCTTGCCCGTGCAATAACCTCAAAACTAGTCGTTTGAGAGTGCTCCCATTAGTTTCTCGACCAGATGTTCAGAAATAGGGCTTGTAAGTTTCCCTCCCTCTTTCAGTGCAGTTCCTACAATTGCACCATCAGCAACGCGGAATTGTTGCTGAACATTTGCAGCAGTCACTCCGCTACCAGCCAATACAGGAATGCTGACGACCCGCTTCACCCGCTCAATAATCTCCAAAGGGGTCTCTTCTCCTGTTACCGAACCTGTGACAATAATTGCGTCAGCACCACACACCTCGGCATTGATTGCCGACGATTCAATGGAGATGTTTGGAATAACCATATTGGTATGTTTTACCTGAATGTCGGCAAGAATCATCACATCTTCAGATTGTATTCGTTTGCGATACAGCACAGCCTCTCTGGCACATGGTGTGATGACGCCACCGTAAAATTCTACTGTATCAACAAATACAGGAATTCTTATAAATTGAGCACCAACTATATGTGCTATCGAAAAAGCGGTTTCCCAATCATTAAAAGCTGCATCGATGCCGATTGGTACGCTCACCACATCACGGATTTTGGATGTGACAATCGCGAGCGTATTTGCCTGTACCCTGTCTAGCTTCTCAGCGAAAGGAGTATCGCCCATATTTTCAATCATTATTGCATGGATGCCACAACGTTCTAACGTCTTAGCATCCTCGACAGCTTGAGCAAAAATATCCTGACACGACCCACCATAATTCATCGTACCTGGTAACGGTAGACAGTGCACCATTCCTATGACAAACTTGCCATCTCTTTTAATCAATTCATGTATCTGCATTCCTGTATTCTCCATTTAGTGAACACTCTTGGTGTGGTGGTTATAAATCCCTTCTAAAACCACTTTACATAAGAGGTCTTCAGCCTCTGCTTTTTCTTTACCCTCAAGCTGATTTCGTAGGTTATTGAGGACCGTGGCCACGGTAACAACAGCTGTCTTCACGCCCATCAAGCGGCCGATGGTAAGCAGGCATGAACTCTCCATATCTACACCGGCAACTCCAAGCGTTTTCAATTCACTTAAAACCGCATCGATATCTCGTCGATATTCTTTAGAAAGGCGAGATTCATGCATCATCGTATAAAATCCGTCAACGGTACAGTTGATTCCATTATCAAATTTCTTACCAAAAGAACGAACTGTCTCATTCATTGAGTTTACCAGTTGCAAATCTGCGATAGCGGGATATCCTTCTTCAACATACGTGAGGCTTGTGCTCTCTCTTCTGATGGAGCCGATGGGAATGACGAAATGCCCAAGCATATCTTCCTCCATCACCATTGCGGTCCCCATACGAACAGCGACCTCCATACCACAAGCGTACATCTCTTCCATCGCAATAGCTGCAGAGGGCGCACCGATACCTGTAGAAGTAACAGTTACTTTAACTCCTTTGTAATAGCCAGTAACGGTATTATATTCGCGAGCAAAGGCAATCTCTACCAGATTATCTAGGTATTGTTTTATTACATCTACTCTCCATGGATCACCAGAAAAAACAACATACTTTCCGATGTCTTCAGGTTTTGCTCTTAAATATAGGCTTGGCATGATTCCTCCCATTCAGCACTTGTCAAAACAGTGCCGAAATATTTTGAAATATCTTCAAGGTGTACTTGATTGACAATGTCAGAGTTAGTTGCAACACAATCCGAAAGCACAATGACATTGTAATTCAAATAATAAGCATCGGTTACTGTAGCTCTAATACAACAATTGGTTTTTGTACCCACAATGACTACAGTATCTATCTTATTCTCCCGTAAAACCAAATCCAGATCAGTACCAAAAAAGGCACTATATCGGCGTTTTGGTATTATATAGTCTTTTTTTGTATCGACAGGGAGACGAGGGTCAATATCCTCTCCCCCACTACCCTCGATACAGTTCGGGCGCATATTTATTAAGTTGGTATCGGGCTTATCAGCTCGATACCGATGTTGCATGAATACAATCAACATCTCTTTTGATCTTGCAAAATCAATCTCCTTGGCAATGGTTGGTATAACCTCTTCGTTTTGGGGGTAATAGACTAATCCTTCGCGTGTGGTAAAGTCCTTTACCATATCAACAACGATTAATGCAGTATTTTGTCGTAAAGACATATTATGCTAACCTCCTATTGTTATAATCATTGGAATTATTGGCCAAATTTTCTCTGAGGCACAAATTTACAATTTTCACAGGAGACCCCTATCACCAAACGTCATCAAATGACCTCTTGAACAAATACTCCATTGGTTCTGTACCATTTTGCATATCTTCACAAACCTCTCATTCCCATGGGTCTATGCTTCTCTCTACTTCACGTCTCGGTCTTGTGCAATATCGTCCTGATGAGCATGAAAACTCGCCTAATCCATCCTGGCACCAAATCTCTCCGTATATGTTTCAATGCAATATTCTAGATTCAGGCTCACAAACTCCTATGACACATCCAAACATACTTGGTGATTGTATCTCAAAGGCAAAACACTAATCATGGTTGATATGTTCGATTAGGGCATCACCCCCTACCGTACACGAAACGTCTAACTGGCGCACCGGCGAAAACACTAATACTTTTACCATGTAATATCCTTATCCCTGGTTATTCTGAAGAATAAAAGCATTGCAATCAGCGTTGTGAGTGTCAAAATAGTGGCTAGAGCCGCTGCTGTGCCGTAGTTACCTCGCAACACCTCTGTGTAGATTGCAATCGCCATCGTCCTAGTTTTAGTCGAATATAGGATAACCGAAGCACTCAACTCATTGATGATTGAGATCCAGCTTAACAAAGCTCCTGATACCACTCCGGGAATCATCAACCTTGCTGTAATCTTTATGAAACTGCGGATAGGAGTATCTCCTAGGCTAATCGAAGCTTCCTCAAGGCTCGGACTAATCTGGTATAGAATCGAGGTACTAGTCCGTACTGCGTGCTGCATCCGGCGTATCACCATCGCTATAATAACAATCGCCGCGGTTCCACTGAGAAGCAAAGGCTTCTTATTGAATACCAAGAGGTAGGTGATACCAAGAACCGAACCTTGAATTATGTAAGGGACCATCACGAGACTATCAATGATACTAGTAAGGATATTTTTGCGTCGAAGTGTTAAGTACGCAATTAGAACTGAGAGCACAATAATCAAAATAATGCCAATGATTCCAAAGACGTACGTATTTCGAATGGCCCTTCCCATGTTGTGGAGTACAGCTTTATAGCTTCCTAACCAAAATCCCCCGATAAAGAGGCTCTTGTTTGTTTTCAAAAAGGATGTATAGATTACAGTAAGCAATGGAAGGGTCGAAAGCAGTACTACTGTGTATGAATAAAGATGCATAAAAACATTCTTTACTCCTGTCGCTTTCTCACGTTGCAGGGGATACAGGGCGCTCATCACAAATGATTTTCTATTAATGTAGTACTTCTGAAGCAAAAAAATCAGTCCTGTTATTAATACGGTCATTGTGGCAATCGCCGAAGCAAAGTTTGCCTGTGACCCCATTTCTCCAACATATTCATTATAAATCAGTACTGGCATCGTAGTGAATCCACGACCGATTAGCATCGGTGTCCCAAAGTCGGCCATTGATGCCATGAACACCATCAAGCCAGCAGCAAAAATTGTCGGTTTGATTAGCGGGAGAATAATACTGGTGATTTTCTTTATCCCATGAACACCCAAGCTACTTCCTGCCTCAATCAAAGATGCATCAATATTTTTGATGGCTCCCGAAACATAGAGGTAGATAAAGGGAAAAAGCTTGAGTGTAAAGACCAAAAGGATCCCTTTAAAACCATAAATCGTGGGAACTGAGATTCCTAGCAACTGTGAGAAGAACCTCGTAACAATCCCATTAGAGCCAAGTAGGAGAATCCAAGAATACGCACCGATGAAGTTTGGACTCATCATTGAGAGAATAATAAGAATTTCTACAAATCGTCGCCCTTTGATTATGTAGCAATTCATGAAATATGCGAGTGGGACCCCGATCAGAATTGTTGTGATTGTCACTGAAAGTGTTACCATAACGCTATTAAGCAAAGTTCTATAGTAATACTTTTGGGTGAAAAACGTTACGTAGTGCTCAAAGGTAAATTTCCCAGAGGTGCTTCGAAATCCCTTCAGCAGGAGAGAGAAAAGAGGAATTACGATAAAAATAAGCATGAAGGAGAATACGACAAGTGTTATAATATCCCACGAATCAATTCTTCGTTTAGTTAGCCTCATCGTTGGCGTTCCTCTTCATCAGGCTCTTAGATCCATCCTCATTAAAGATGTTCACTCTGTTTTTATTGATGGTAAGAATGATGTTATCACCTGGCTCATAGATACGATCCACATTGCTGATATCTTGCGAACTCTCAATAATTGTCTCAGCTTCATGTGATAAGTCTGCAGGAACTTCAATCTGATAGAGAATGTATTTTCCTAAGAAGGTACGGTGATGGATACGCGCTTTGAATCCTTCTCCAGCATCGGTTGCTATATCCAATTCCTCGGGACGTACCGATACACACACTTTCGTTCCGAGCGCTAATTGTTGCATCGAATTGATGCCAATAGTATATCCATTTGGCAGAACTATCCCGTCAGCTGTTGTGACACCCTTCATCAAGTTTGACTTTCCAATAAAGGTTGCTACAAATGCATCGGCAGGGCGAGTGTAAATCTCTACAGGGTCAGCAATCTGGTGGATATGGCCTTTGTTCATTACGGCAATGCGATCAGAGATTGCCAGAGCTTCCTCTTGGTCATGTGTTACATATATGGTGGTGATACCAACTTTATTCTGAATCTCACGGATAACATCACGCATTTCAAGGCGAAGCTTCGCATCGAGGTTGGAAAGCGGTTCATCCATAAGCAATACTTGCGGTTCAATGACAATTGCTCGGGCTAAAGCAATACGTTGTTGCTGTCCTCCCGAGAGGTTTGCCGGGAGTCGATCTGCATAATCCAGCATCTTGACTGTCTCTAGGATTGCATCAACCCGTTTATTGATCTCCTTTCTGGATATTTTTCTGAGCTTGAGTCCATACTCAACGTTTTCGCGCACAGTAAGGTGTGGAAACACCGCATAGTTCTGAAACACCATACCAATATTCCGGCTATATGGCGGCATGTTGTTGATGACAGTGCTATCAAATGTAATTGTTCCTGCTTCTATAGAGTTAAAGCCGGCAACCATCCGCAAGAGCGTAGTTTTCCCACAACCTGAAGGTCCTAACAAGGTAAAGAACTCACCATTTTCAATAGACAATGTCAGGTCGGGGATAACTGTTACATCACCATATCGTTTGCAGCAATTGTTAATATATATTGGTACACTCATCTTTTTCCACACATTTTCAGCATATTTGAACAGCATTGGTTGACATCCCTGCACCACAGTGCAGGGATGTCACTAGCATTACAGACTATATGTCACGATTAGCTTCTTAAGCTTCTCAATCCACTCATCCTTGTGAGCTGCCACATAAGCTTCATCATCGGTAATTACCTTGATGTCAGACGTAGCCACGAGATCATCGCTGAACTTTGCATCAATGCGGACTGCTCGACGGTAGAGTTCTAGATTTATCAAGTTCTGAATTTCTTCACTCAAACAGAAGTCGATGAAAAGTTTTGCATTCTCCATATTTTTGGCGTTTTTAATAATGTACACGCCATCTCCTCGGAAAATCGCTCCCTCTTCCATGTATACAACACGTACATCTGCACCAGCAAGGAAATAATTGACTGCTGGCTCTTCATAAGTCAAACCAACAACATCTTCGCCTTCAACTACGTTTCTGACTACTGCAGAAGATCCAGAAGCCCACTTTCCACCAAGGTTTTCTAGTAATCGCTCCAAATAGACCCACCCAGCCTCAGGATTACCATTGCCTGTGGCATACAGTAGATTGATTACGTGTCCCCAGGCGGAAGAGGAATTCAACAGGTTGGCTGTTGAAATTTTGCCTTTCAGCTTAGGGTTCAATAGATCCATATAGCCATTCACTTCAACGCCCAATTGCTTTTCCAAACTTTTGTTTACAATCAAAACGCTTGGAGATTCATTAAAGCGCGTCATCATCCCTTCGACATTTTTCATACCATCTCGAACATATACGTCATTGGGTGATACGTAGGTTTCGAAAAGATATCGCTTATCCTGTACCGATGAAATTGTTCCACTAAGCATCACGTCCCCAAGAGGGTTTCCGGATTCTGCTTCAATCCGAGTCATCAATTCACCAGTTCCTCCAGCGATAACCTCTACTTTTATTCCTGTCTGCGCTTCGAAGCGATCAACAATGGGATAGAGGAAATCGTCAGACAGGGGTGTATAGACCACAAGATTCTTAGCAGTACTTGCGCTCTCTTTTCCTCCCGCTGCAAAAAGCAAAGACATGGAACATACGACAGCCAAAAGTAACAACATTAGCTTTTTCATAGTTACTCTCCTTTATCAAAAGCTATTTTGAGACAGGGCACTGCCTGTTATCTCACCTGATTAATGTAAAAACCAAATTTATCACTCCTGTAATAACAGACAAATGATTCAATCGGAACTTCCTTTCCCCCTACCTTCCCAAATACGACACAATTAAAAAGCAAAAGGGGATCCTTAAGTTTGCACTGCAGGTGTTCATACACCTCATCAGGTGCAATTACTGCAGAAATCGAACGAGTGGAACGAATAATTTCAATTGTATACCTACTCTCAAGCACCTCATACAATGAAACTTGTGAGAAATCATACTTCTCAATTCCGGGAACATATTTATATGGAATATTTGTTGTGGTTAAGTTAACAGGCTCTCCATCAGCCAAGTAGACACGTTCCAGCGTATAGAGCGTATCATTCGGAGAGAGTTTCAATTCATTCCGTGTCTCGTCTGTGGTTGTTTGAATTATTTGCCGAATTACTTTTCTTGAAGGTGTCATGCCAAGTCTAATAATATCTTGTGTACACGAGGTAAGAGCAAAAAGGTCCTGTTTTCTATCTGGGAATTTGACTATAGAGCCTTTCCCTTTTACACGATATACAAAATCTTCTCTCTCTAGTTCATCAAGAGCTCTTCTTACTGTAATTCTACTTACATTAAAGATTTCTATCAGTTCTCTTTCGCTCGGAAGTAAATCTCCTTCCTTATAGACACCTTGTTGAATATCGGCTAGGATCGCATTCTTCAGTTCGATGTACTTTGGTGCGGTTTTAGCATTCACAATCTATTCCCTACATGTTATAACAAGTTCATCTTTATACTAAACGCACTTATTATGCTTGTCAACCAAAACTTTCATCGACGTTTCTTATGACATCCTGGCAATTTCTGAACAAAAGCAGGTAATTGTTCATCCAATTGGAACAGATATCAGCATGCTTGGTACCTAACATGCGCACAAAGGCACAATTCGCCCCCCCTTTTATCGAACGCGCCAATATGGTACAAATTCCCTATGATGGAACAGAGAAAGACAGCACGTTGGCAGGTCGCCCCCTCCCTCCTCGGCTTCGGGGCGATGCGTCTGCCCCAGACGGC
>LSQX01241406.1_pt1 | contig 10340 bp, 7 predicted proteins | sample 654561 | NCBI WGS metagenome assembly LSQX01 (sample SAMN04489861, study PRJNA283612) | anaerobic digester metagenome | isolation source: 4 biogas reactors fed with cattle manure at either 37C or 55C with and... | place: Denmark: Kongens Lyngby | collected 2014
AGGGGTATGTTATGTGTAAAGTAGGTATATGTGGCCATTTTGGGGAAAATAAAAATCTTTTAAATGGCCAAACCATTAAAACAAAAATTTTAACAGAAGAGCTTAAAAATATGCTTGGGGAAAAAGCAGTAATAACAGTTGATACATATGGATGGAAGCACAGTCCAGTAAAATTATTAATAAAGTGTTATCTACTTATAAAAAAATGTGAGAATATAGTTATTTTACCAGCACAGAATGGCGTTAGAGTTTTCGTGCCTCTATTCTTAGCATTAAATAAAATATTTAATAGAAAATTGCATTATGTAGTTATAGGTGGATGGCTACCGAACTTGCTAGCAAAGAATGATAAGTTAAAAGAAAGACTAAAAAAATTTGACGGAATTTATGTCGAAACACATTCTATGGTCAAGGCGCTGCAAAAATTAGGATTAGAAAACATTAAATACCTTCCTAACTTTAAACGTCTAGATATTCTACAAGATGATGAATTAATATATGCAACTGATGAGCCATATAAACTATGCACTTTTTCTAGAGTTACGAAGGAAAAAGGGATCGAAGATGCGATAAACGCAGTTAAAAATATTAATAATAATTTAGGCAGAATAGTCTACACATTAGATATATATGGTCAAGTAGATGACAATTATCGAGCTAGATTCGAAGAATTAAAAAAAGCCTTTCCTAATTATATCTCATATAAAGGAAAGGTTAATTATAAGGATAGCGTTAAAGTATTAAAGAATTACTTTGCATTGTTGTTTCCTACATATCATAAAACTGAGGGAATACCCGGTACGATAATCGATGCGTATGCTGCAGGCTTACCAGTATTGGCATCGCGTTGGGATTCTGCAAATGAAATTATTGAACATGGGTTAACAGGATTTATCTATGATTTTGAAAAAAGAACTCGACTTGAGGATTTATTAATTAATATTGCGAAAACACCTGATAATATTAATAAAATGAAAAAAAACTGTCTGAAACGCGCAAGGCAATATACACCTGAAAAAGTAGTCGGAGACTTTATAACTTATTTGCAAGAAGAACCCACAAGGAATTAAGGAGAAGTTCTAAATGAAAAAAATAGCAATACTCGTTCCGCAATTAGCTGGTGGGGGTGCAGAAAGAGTAGCATCTAATTTATCCTTAAATTTACCAGGCAATAAATATGATAAACATATTATAGTTTATGATGACGAAAAAATAGATTACCCTTACAAAGGAAAGTTCATAAGTTTAAATGCAAAAGCTACTATACATCCGGTAGGAAAAATAATTAACTTTATCAAACGTATTACTCGACTGAGAAAAATAAAAAAACAGTACAAAATTGAGTCAACTATAAGCCTATTATCAGGGCCTAATATTGTCAATATACTGTCCAAATCAAATGACAAGGTGATTATTTCAGTTAGAAATTATATATCAAAAAGTTCTAATGGCTTTTATGGTAAATTGTATAAACTCTTAATTAAATTATTGTATAACAAAGCCGATATGATAGTCGTTGTATCAGAAGCAATAAAAAGGGATTTAATTAAAAATTACGGCTTAGAAGAGGAAAAGATTAAGGTTATATATAATCCTTATGATATAGAAAAGATTAGAAGTTTAGCATCGGAGCCAATCGAAGATAATTACAAAGAAGTATTTAAAAATCCCACAATAATAACTGTAGGAAGACTTTCAAAACAAAAAGGCCAATGGCATTTAATAAGAGCCTTTAAAAAAGTTAAAGAAGAAATACCTAATGCTAAACTTGTCATTTTAGGTCAAGGGGAATTAAAGGAATACCTCAATAAACTCTCCATTGATTTAGGGCTAGAAAATGATATACATTTCTTAGGATTTCACAAAAACCCATTTAAATACATTGCCAGATCTACATTATATGTATTTCCGTCACTTTATGAAGGGTTTCCAAATGCTTTGTGTGAAGCTATGGCTTGTGGTATCCCCGTGATTTCCGCGGATTGCAAGTCCGGCCCCAGAGAGATATTAGCCCCCTCTACGTATATCGACATGGAAGCTAATGAAATAGAACATGGTGAATATGGAGTGCTGCTTCCTGTTTGTGATGGGGGGATGTATAATTTCAATGATGCTCTAACCTTTGAGGAAGAGATTCTAAGCAATTGCATAATTGATTTGCTAAAAAACCCGGAACTACAAAAGGCTTATTCCTTCAAGTCATTAAAGAGAGTGAAAGATTTTAAGATAGAGGAAATAATTAAAATCTGGGAAAGTTTGATATGAATAAGGTGATATTACTTTGCAATCCAACTATGCCTATTAATCAATACTTATAAAAGCGGTTTAGATTAAAACTAGGCTTATAATTAGGTATAGTTAAAAAGATTTAAATTGAGGCGGAATATTAATTATGGAGAAGCTTATTTCATTAATAATATATCTATCCTGTTTTGCCATTTCATTGATAATTTCTTTCCTATATCAACGCTATTGCAAAAGAAGAAGTTATAATAAGATACCAATATCCGAAAAGATATTATGGTTTTTGTTAATCATAGCTGCGCCGGTGTTGATTTCTGCTATTAGATATGATGTTGGAACAGATTATTTTGCTTATGTAAGAATCTATGAAAACATAAATCATTTAGATACAGCTACTGTATTAAGAATGTATGGGGAAGAGCCTCTATATTTACTTTTGAATAAACTGGCGTTTTTAATATTTAAAAGACCTTGGGGCATATTTCTTCTATCATCATTCTTAATTCACTTTTTTATAATAGCTGGTATAGACTACTTTAAAGAATATGTTTCTATTCCTATGAGTCTGTTTGTATATTACATGTTTCATTTTAGCTTTGGCCTAAATGGTATTAGGCAGATGATTGCAATATCGATTATTTTCTTTGCTTTAAGATATATTTACCAGAAAAAGCTATTGCATTATATCCTTTTAGTAGCAATTGCAGCCATGTTTCATAATACTGCTATACTATGCCTAGTATTTTACTTCTTAGTGAATAACAGGATGAAAGAATTGCAGTTAGGCAAAAAAATTATCTATTATTGCACCATTATTTTAACTCCTATAGTATTATTATTTATGATCGAAATAATAAGAAAAATACCTTTTTTTTCTGGCTATCTGCATTATGTGACGAATGAAATTGATTATGGCTTAGGATTCCTACTTTTTATTGTACCAGTAATAGCTCCTTTTTTCCTTTTTAGAAAAGCCATGATTATTAGAAATAAAGATTTTGAGCCTTTTATATTAATTTCTTTACTAAATATCCCTTTTCAATATTCTGGTTACTATGTAAACTGGGGATCTAGATTAGTATTGTATACTAACTCTATATACTATATATTGGTACCGTATGTAATTAGTTCATTAAATAACAAGCACAAAAAAGTTGTTATGATATTGTATTATGTATATTTTTTCTTGTCTTACTATGTTTTACAATTTGTTTTAAAGAATCATCATGAAGTATTTCCATATAAAATTATGTTTTAAAGTATAACGAATCCACAAAAAGCGCGGCTTCCAAGAACGGCTAAAATGCAAAATTCCTAAAAGACCTATTTAAAAGACAAGCCTTATCAAACACTGTGTTATACTTTTATTGCAATAATATTGTCTTATACTCTTTTGTCTGTAGCGCTAATTTATTATTACGGTAAACATTTTAGTTTCCTTTTAGCTGTTGCCAGTGTGATAGGCAGAATAATTAAACTTGAAAAAGAAAAGATGGAGAAGCCCGAAATTACAACTATTAAAACATTAGCAAAAGGGGTAAATGATGTTTAGTAAAATATTAAAAGCTATATGTAAGCCTAAACTAATTGCATTATACATTTTAAACTTTAAGATTTTTAGGCTTTTACCTGATGATATATTCTTAAAAATAAAATATAGATTAGTCATGGGGAAACCATTAGAATTAAAAAGTCCCAAGACTTTTAACGAAAAATTGCAGTGGTTAAAATTATATGATCGAAAACCGGAATATACAAAATTGGTGGACAAGTACGAAGTCAGAAAATACATAGCTAAGACGATAGGAGAACAGTATTTAATCCCGTTGTTAGGAGTTTATGATTCATTTGATGATATTGATTTTGATAAACTGCCCAATCAGTTCGTGTTAAAGCCTAATCATACATCAGGTGATATTTACATTTGTAAAGATAAATCTACGATAGATTTTAACGAGTTAAGAAAAAAGGTTAATAAATGGTTAAAGCGAAAATATTACTATATTCACCGGGAATGGCCATATAAAAATGTAAAACCAAGGATTATATGTGAAGAATTACTTCAAACAAATGATGGCAGATTACCCAATGACTATAAATTTCATTGTTTTAATGGTGAACCAGACAATGTTATGGTTTGCATAGAAAGAGATACCGGAAATCCTAAATTTTACTTCTTTGATAAAAGGTGGACCCTCTTAAGATACAACATCAGAGGGGTGAATACACCGAGAGGTTTTTCGTTGGAAAAACCCAAACAGATAGATAAAATGTTTGAAATAGCTAAAGAATTGTCCAGAGGTTTTCCATTTGTAAGAATTGACTTATATAACGAGAATGAAAGAGTTTATTTCGGAGAGTTTACTTTCTTCCCGCAAAGTGGATTTGATACTAATCTAACATCGGAAGCAGATTTAATACTAGGAAACAAAATAAAATTAAAGCGGGATTATTATGATATATGATATGGAGGGATTATAATGAAAACTATCGGTTTTATGATTAGTACAAAGGAAAACGAAAAGAGAAGAGCATTATTACCGAACCAAGTTGCACTTATTAAAAACAGAGACTATTTATATTTTCAAGAAGGCTATGGTGAAGTGTTAGGGCATTGTGATGAAGAGTATAAAAAAGCTGGAGCACATATTGTTACTAGAGATGAAATTTTTAATAAAGACATTATATGTGATCCAAAAATTGGGGATGCAGAATATTTATTAGAGTTAAAACCAGGAAAAACAATATTTGGGTGGATTCACGCTGTTCAAAATAAATCAATTACAGATAAGATATTAGATAGAAAACTTACAGCAATTGCATGGGAAGATATGTATGATAGAGGTAGACATGTATTTTGGAGAAATAACGAATTAGCAGGTGAAGCTGCAATCTTACACGCCTTTACTTTATATGGGAGATTACCTTATGAATGTAATGTTGCTTTACTAGGAAGAGGAAATGTTGCTAGAGGTGCATATAAAACTCTTACTTCTCTCGGAGCGAAGATTACAGTATATGATAGAAAAACAGAAAAAATATTAAGAAAAGAAATAGGAGAATATGATGTTATAGTAAATGGCGTATTATGGGATGTATATAGAAAAGATCATATTATTTATAAAGACGATTTATCAAAGATGAAAAAACCATCCTTGATAATTGATATAAGTTGTGATAAAGCTGGTGGAATAGAGACTAGCATCCCAACGACAATCGAGAATCCAGTATATACAGTAGATGGAGTTTTACATTATGTCGTTGATCACACTCCTTCATTAATGTATTATTCAGCAACTAAATGTATAGGAGATGAATTAGTTAAATATCTAGATGATATAATTAATGAAAATGTAGAAGAAAATGATGTTCTTTACAACGCAATAATTATAAAAAATGGAGAAATTATTGACAAACGAATCATAGACTTTCAAAAAAGATAAGCATTGCTTAGTCGTTGAGTTAGATTCGTGTTGAAAGCGGATTTATGTCAGCGGGTTTATATTAGTTTAGCAACTTCTTTTTATGTTTATAGCAAAATAAAGGAGAGTTTATATGCAGATTTTAATAGCCGGTGATTTAGTTCCAACAAAATCAAATAAAGACTTTTTTAACCATGCAGACACGAAAGCCTTGCTTGGGGAGGAATTGCTTTCAATATGGAATTCTGCGGATATTAGGATTTTCAACTTAGAAGTACCTCTTACAGATACAGAAGATCCAATAGATAAGTGTGGCCCGAATCTTATTGCGCCTACTAGTGTCATAAAGGGTATAAAAGCTTTAGAACCTTCACTTTTGACGTTGGCAAATAATCATATTTTTGACCAAGGGGAACAAGGTCTTCAATCGACCATAAAAGTCTTAAACAAAAATAATATTCCGTATGTTGGAGTAGGAGAAAACCTTACTGAAGCAAGCGAACCTTACATAATAGAAAAAGACGGATTTAAAATAGGCATTTATGCTTGTGCCGAACACGAGTTTTCTATCGCCGGCGGAAAGACCCCAGGAGCAAACCCGTTTGATCCATTGGAAAGCTTGGATCATATTCAGGAGTTAAAAACGAAGTGTGATTATGCTATAGTCTTATATCATGGGGGAAAAGAACATTACCGCTATCCGTCACCTTATCTGCAAAAGGTTTGTAGAAAGATTTGCGAAAAGGGTGCGGACTTGGTTATTTGTCAACATAGCCATTGTATAGGATGTTTTGAACAATATGAAGGATCTACCATTGTATACGGTCAGGGAAACTTCATATTCGATAAATCAAAAAGCGAATACTGGGATACGAGCATTTTAGTGAAGTTAGAAATTAATGATAGTCAAGTAGACACTGAATATATTCCGATTACAAGAAAGGGCAATGGGGTTCGTTTAGCTACCGGACAAGCTGCCAAGGAAATACTTGACGGATTTCAGCGACGTTCAAAAGAAATACTACAGGAAGGCCTTATTGAAAAGCAGTATCAAGAATTCGCACAGGCCAATATTCAATCTTATTTAGGGAGATTTTCAGGGCTCGGAAAATGGATTTCGAGGATTGACAGCAGATTGTTGAATGGAATGTTTACAAAGAAGATTTATAATAAGCAAAAGTTATTAGCCTTACAAAACTTTATTGAATGTGAGGCACATAGGGAATTAGTGATTACCGGATTGAAAGCGAAAACAAAAAGATAAAGGCATTAAATAAAAGATATTAAAAAGTGGTGTTTTTGATGAAATTTACCGTTGTTATACCGTTATATAACAAAGAAGATCATATATTACGAGCAATAAATTCAGTTCTAAATCAAACTCATAAAGAATTTGAGTTAATTGTTGTAGATGATGGGTCAACAGATTCTAGTGTAAAAAAAGTAAAAACGTTTAGCGATTCAAGAATTAGATTAGTACAACAAGATAATCAAGGAGTTTCGTCAGCTCGAAATAAGGGCATAAAGTTGGCCAAATATGATCATATTGGATTCTTAGATGCAGATGATGCTTGGAAACCGCATTTTTTAGAGACTATCAGCAAATTAATAGTAAAATATCCTTATGCAGGAGCATATGCTACTGCATATGAGATTGTAAAAAGTTCTTCGAAAACGGTTTTACCAAAAAGCATTTTAAACTTTGAAAAAAACTGGGAAGGTATTATTGATGATTACTTCAAGTATGCTTTGAAAAATCCTTTAATATCTGCTTCTTCGGTAGTAATACCTAAAAAAATATTAAATGATATAGGGTTGTTTTCAGTTGGAATAAAGAGGGGAGAAGATCTAGAAGTTTGGTGTAAAATTGCAGTAAATTATGATATAGCGTTTTCACACCAAATTTGTGCTACATATTTTCCTGATGCTAATAACAGAGCATGTAAAATGAAGGCTAATATAGAAGATTCATTTCTTAATCATATTGAAGATTTATTGATTGAGGCCAAAAAAGCAAAAAATAACTCCTTTTATTTTGAGGAGTATATGGCACAAATGTTGATTAACAAATCAAGATATTATATTAAAGAAAATATGAATAAAAGAGCTAGACAGTTGTTATATCAATGTCGATATACAAAGCTTAATAGAAAGGCTCTTATAAAAACGTATGTTTTAAGTTTTATACCTAAAAATATGCGAAATATGCTTGTGAATTTTAGAAAGACTTTTAGAAATGAGGATTGTTAATGAAGTCAAGTAGCAATGGCAAAGTCGGTATTATTACTTTACATGGATATCATAATTACGGTAATAAACTACAAAATTACGCTTTGCAGGAAAGCATAAAAAAATTGGGTTTTGATGTAGCAACAGTAATTATTTCTTTACCTCGCGAAAAAAGGAAACATATAGTAGATAAAATAAGCAAACTTTTTACCATTGACGGTCAAAAGAAAATTTTTAATAGAATTTGTAAACTTATTAAATATTATTTTAATAAAGGCTTGGAAGATAAAAGAATAAAGGTTTTTAAAAGTTTTTCAAACGAATATCTTTTGGAGATGTTTTATGATTATAATAACGAAACTTTAACATATTTAGCAAATAAATTTGATTTTTTTATTACAGGAAGCGATCAGGTATGGAATCCAATATATAAAAACGAGCTTCCAATTTATTTTTTAACCTTTTGCAGACCAAACCAAAGGCTGTCATATGCGCCTAGTTTTGGCCAAGCAACTATTCCTAAAGAATATGAAGACAAATATAGAGCTTGGCTGTCTGAAATGAAAGCATTGTCAGTGAGAGAAGAGTCAGGTGCTAAAATCATAAAAGACCTTACTGGTAGAGATGCTCCAGTAGTAGTAGATCCGACGCTATTGATTTCAAAAGAACATTGGCTTTCGATAGCAAAAAAAGCATCAAATAGACCTGATGATGATTATATTTTAACTTATTTTTTAGGAAAAGTATCTGCTGAAACTAAGAAACAGATAAAATACTTTTCTAAAAAATACAAAATGAGAGTTATAAGTTTAGCGGATTTGAATGACAAAGATACATATGTAGCAGGACCGAGTGAGTTTATTGATTATATAAATTCAGCTAGTATTCTTTTAACTGATTCTTTTCATGGTGTTGTATTTTCAATATTACTTGAAAAACCTTTTATAGTTTATGAAAGATTAGGCAGTTCAATGTACTCAAGAATTGAAACTCTTTTAGATGTATTCAATTTAAAATCCAGGGAAATACGAAACATAAAAAATGCCGATGATATTTTTAGAATAGACTATTCACGTGTAACACCCACTATATTTAAAAATTGAAGAAAAGAAAAAAGCTAAGGAAATATATTTGGAAGCAATAAAATTAGCGCCACTTAATGTTACGATTAATTTAAAGTTTTTACTGTACTTCTTTTTTGATATTAATAAACTTATAAAACTAAAAAACAGCATAAAGTTGAGAGGAATTAAATAATGCGCAGTAAAAAAGCAGTAGCAAATATAATAGTTTCACTAATATATCAGTTTATAGCAATAATTTCTGGTTTAATAGTACCTCGACTTATTATAAGCAGTTTTGGCTCTGATGTTAATGGTTTGGTATCTTCTATAACAAGATTTTTAGGTTATATTGTATTACTTGAAGCCGGGGTTGGGGGAGTTGTACGTGCTGCTTTATATAAGCCTTTAGCAGAAAAAAGCACTGTTTCTATTAGTAGGATTATAAAAGCGACTGAAAAGTTTTTTAGAATTATAGGGCTTATCTTTCTGGGGTATCTGTTAATAATTGCAATAATATTTCCTTTTATGATAAACAACGATTTTAATAGTTTCTTTACTTTTTCTCTTGCTCTAATAATAGGTATAAGCACTTTTTTTCAATACTATTTCGGAATATCATATCAAATATTACTTCAGGCTGATCAGCGTCAATATATATCACGAATCATTCAAATAGGCACAATGATATTAAATACTATTCTGGTTATATTGCTAGTAAAATTGGGTTTTAACATCCACTTTGTAAAATTAGCGAGCTCTATTGTGTTTGTTTGCAGACCTGTTTTACTCCATATTTATGTGAATAAAGAATATCAAATAATTAAAGATGTAGAACCTGATAATAATGCCATCAAACAGAGATGGGATGGTTTAGGACATCATATCGCTTTTTTGCTACATAATAATACAGATATAACTGTATTGACGTTATTTGCTGATATAAAAGAGGTTTCGGTTTACTCTGTATACTATATGATAGTGTCGAGTATCAAGAAATTAACCGTCACTTTTTCTGAAGGTTTAGAAGCTGCATTTGGGAATATGATTGCTAAAGGACAAAAAGAAGTATTAGACAAAAACTTTAGGATATATGAATTTTCGATTTTTACTCTAACTACAATCTTATTTACAAGTAATGCATTACTAATTCTGCCGTTTGTATCTCTATATACAAGCGGAGTAGCAGACGTAAATTACTACCGGCCAATGTTTGCTTATGTGCTTACACTAGCAGAAGCTATTTATTGTATTAGAATTCCATATCATTCGGTAGTATTAGCAGCAGGGCATTATAAAGAAACCAGAAACGGAGCATTTGTTGAAGCTTTTATTAATATAGTAATCTCTATTATTCTTGTAAGGAAAATGGGCCTTATTGGGG
>LSQX01402987.1_pt1 | contig 10338 bp, 7 predicted proteins | sample 654561 | NCBI WGS metagenome assembly LSQX01 (sample SAMN04489861, study PRJNA283612) | anaerobic digester metagenome | isolation source: 4 biogas reactors fed with cattle manure at either 37C or 55C with and... | place: Denmark: Kongens Lyngby | collected 2014
ATCGCGGTTGGAGCTGCGCTCTATAAGAAGGTGAACCGAAAACCGGGATTGGTGGTGGCCAATATCGGCGATGCCTCCATGGCGTGCGGTCCCGTGTGGGAGGGGATCAACTTTGCCGCAATGGATCAGTTTCGCGAGCTCTGGGAAGGTGAAATGCAGGGTGGCCTGCCGGTGATCATCAACATCATGAACAACCAGTACGGGATGGGCGGCCAGACCTGCGGCGAAACCATGGGTTACGGCATCGCAGCCCGTATCGGTGCAGGTGTGAACGAGGAACAGATGCACGCCGAACGCGTGGACGGCTACAATCCGCTGGCGGTAATTGACGCTTACAAACGCAAGCGGAAGGTGATCGAAGAAAAGAATGGCCCGGTTTTGCTGGACGTCCTGACCTACAGATACAGCGGACACTCTCCCTCTGACGCGTCTTCTTACCGCACCAAGGAGGAGGTGGAAGCCTGGGAAAAGCAGGATTGTATCGCGTCGTTCGGCAAACAACTGCTGGAGGCGGGCGTGGCGGTCCAGGACGAGCTGGACGCCATCTGGAATGACATAAGGACGCTCATCCACGAGATGTTCCTGAAATCGATCAACGATGAAATCTCGCCCCGGATGAAAAATCCCGACGCGATTGGGGATATGATGTTCTCGAACGGTTCCGTGGACAGTTTCTCCGATGCAAGGCCCGACGTGCTGATGCCGATGGAGGAGAACTCCCGCGTGAAGAAGATAGCCGGCAAGGAACGTTTTGCGTTCGATGCCGAAGGCAAGCCGTTCAGCAAGATGAAGCAGTTCCAGTTGCGCGACGCCATTTTCGAAGCCATCATGGACAGGTTTTACAAGGATGCCTCGCTCGTTGCCTACGGTGAGGAGAACCGCGACTGGGGAGGCGCCTTTGCCGTTTACGGAGGGATGACGGAAGCCTTGCCATATCACCGCCTGTTCAACTCACCCATATCGGAAGCCTCTATCGTAGGTACGGCCATCGGTTACGCCATGTGCGGAGGAAGGGTTGTCCCCGAAATCATGTACTGCGATTTTCTGGGACGTTGTGGCGATGAAGTGTTCAACCAGCTTCCCAAATGGCAGGCAATGAGCGGCAACGTGCTGAAGATGCCGGTCGTGCTTCGTGTTTCGGTGGGCTCCAAATACGGCGCGCAGCACTCGCAGGACTGGACCTCGCTTGTGGCCCATATCCCGGGCATCAAGGTCTGTTTCCCGGTGACGCCTTACGATGCCAAGGGGTTGATGAATGCGGCACTTCAGGGAACCGATCCGGTGATCTTCTTTGAAAGCCAGCGCATTTACGATATCGGCGAGCAATTCCACGAGGGAGGCGTTCCTGCCGGATATTACGAAATACCCATTGGAGAGCCCGACGTAAAGAAAGAGGGAAAGGACATCACTTTCCTGACCATCGGACACACGCTTTATCCCGCGCTCCAGGCGGCAAAAGAATTGGAGTCGACCTACGGCATGAGCGCCGAAGTGATCGATGCCCGTTCACTGGTGCCGTTCAATTACGAAAAAGTGGTCGCCTCGGTCAAGAAGACCGGCAAGATCATTGTTGCCGGCGATGCGACCGCACGCGGCTCGTTCCTGAACGACCTGGCAGCAACCATCGGTTCGCTCTGCTTCGATTACCTGGACGCACCTGTTGCGGTGCTTGGGTCGCGCAACTGGATCACTCCGGCCCACGAACTTGAAGGTGCGTTCTTCCCGCAGCCAAGCTGGTTCATCGACATGATCCACGAACGCATACAGCCCCTGAAAGGGTATATGCCCGGTGAGAATTTCACCGATGCTGAAATGATCAGGAGAGCAAAAAAAGGAATTTGATCATGGATTTTCCAAAAGTAAATGCTCACCTGCATACTCCGTTCTCTTTCAGTGCATTTGGCGATATCGAGGATGCGCTGGACAGGGCAGTTGCAGAGCAGGTGAAAGTGGTCGGCATCAACGATTTTTATACTGCCGAAGGTTACGAAGAGTGGGTCGAAGGTTGTCGCCAACGAAGCCTGTATCCGTTGTTCGGTATTGAGTTTATCAGCCTGAACGAAGAGGATCAAAAGGCAGGCTTGCGGGTGAATGATCCAGGAAATCCCGGACGGACCTATATCAGTGGAAAGGGTCTGTCACAGCCTTTCAGGCTGAATGAACCCTATGCTTCGCAGTTGGCCGATGTGCGTGCCGAAGCCAATAGACAGGTGGAGGCCATGTGTGAAAAGCTGAACGGAATCCTTACCGGTAAAAATGTCGGATTTATACTCGATATGGATTGGATTAAAGATAATCTGACCAGGGGTTCTGTTCGGGAACGCCATTTGGCAAAGGCCCTGCGTTTGAAAGTTTATGAAAATTGCGGCGATGCCCCAACCGATATAAAGAACCTGTTAGAAGAAATTTTCGACGGAAGAGAACTGAAATCGGATACTGAAAATTTTGCGGGTGTAGAGAACGAGATCCGCGCTAATCTCTTGAAAGCGGGCGGTCCGGCTTTTGTTCCCGAGACTGCCGAGGCTTTTCTTCCGATGCAGACGGTGTGCAAAATTATTCTGGCAGCCGGGGGAATACCTACTTACCCCTTTTTAGCGGATGATGTCCAAGGAAATTATACCGATTTTGAGCGCGACTTAAAACATGTCGCAGAACAACTGGCCGGACGTGGGTTTCATTCCGTGGAATTTATTACCACCCGAAACGACGTGAACCTGCTGGAGAACTATGCTTCGTACCTTCACGACCGGGGTTTTATCGTGACCTTGGGCAGTGAACACAATTCTCCGCAAATGGAGCCCCTTGAACTTTTTGCCCGCAACCAAACCCCGTTATCGGAAAAATTGAAACGGATAAACTACGAGGGGGCGTGCGTTATCGCGGCTCATCAGTATCTGGTTGCCCAGGGCCTGAGCGGTTATGTGGATCAACAGGGAGGCGCCGACCGCTCAAAAAGAGGTGAATTCGTGAAATTGGGAGATGAGTTAATCAGAAACAGAGTCGGAAAACAATAAAGATGAAAGAGATTCAGGATTTAATATCTATTTCGCAGTTCTACGGTAAGGATAGCCGTTTTGTTATCGCCGGAGGGGGAAATACATCGTACAAGAACAAAGAGAAAATTTGGGTCAAAGCCAGCGGTTCATCGCTTGCGACCATTACCGAAGATGGTTTTGCCATACTGGATCGTTCGCTGCTTAATCCGATGTCTGAAAAACAGTATAGCAGAAACTCCGCCGAGCGCGAAGAGCAGGTGAAGAATGATCTTGCCGCGGCCACTGTCACAAAAGGTAAACGCCCGTCGGTAGAAACCTCCATGCACAACGTGATCAACTATGCATTTGTCGTTCACTTGCATCCAACGATTGTAAATGGATTAATGTGTGCCGTAAATGCAGCTACAGCGTTGAAAAATCTTTTCGGTGAGAAAGTGTTGTACGTGGAATATACTGATCCGGGGTATGTCCTGTTCAAGAAAGTGGACGAGAAGATAAAGGAATATCGCTGGAAATTCAACGAGGAACCGCAGGTAATCTGGTTGCAGAACCACGGGATTTTCGTGGCTGCGGATAGTATTGAAGAGGTAAGATCAATGTATGATTCGATTCTTGCGACACTTGAAAAGGCCGTGGGTACCCCCTTGCCTGAAGGCGAAAGAGAGGTGTGCCGTAGTGCCATAGAAGTGCTGCCGGCCATCCGGATGTTGGTCTCGAAAGATAGCCTCAAAACCTTGAAAACCCGCAGGAACAGATTGATAGAATATTTCTGCGACACTCCCGGAAACCAGGCAGCAATTGACAAACCTTTTACTCCCGATGCGATCGTTTACTGCAAGTCGAACTACCTGTTTTTTAACGATGAAACAGCTGAACAAGTTCTTGCAAATGCGAAAGAATCGATTCCCGGATTTGTAAACAGTTTCGGATATCTGCCCAAAGTATTGTTGATAAAAGGCATCGGGCTTGTAGCCGTGGGCGACAATGCCAGGCAGTGCGATACCATCCTCGACGTATTTGAGGATGCCATGAAAGTAGCCTTTCTCTCTCAATCGTTTGGCGGTGCACATCCAATGACACAGGCCCAGATTGAATTTATCGATAACTGGGAAGTGGAAAATTACCGCCGCGGTGTGGCTGCCGGAAATGCTTCGGGGCGGGTAGAAAATAAAACCATAGTTGTAACGGGTGGAGCACAAGGTTTTGGAGAGGGAATTGCCGAATGTTTGTTGCGGGAAGGCGCCAATATTGTCGTGGCGGATTTGAACGAAGAAGCAGGACGGAAGACCATCGGGAAGTTTAATGGACTGGCGAAAAGTAACCGGGCAATTTTTGTGAAAACAAATGTTTCCGAAATTTCAAGCCTCGAAAACCTGGTGCAGGAGACTGTCTGCCATTTTGGTGGAATTGACTGCTTTGTTAGCAACGCCGGTGTGTTGAGAGCCGGTGGGCTAGAAGATATGACACCCGAAAACTTCGACTTTGTCACAAAGATCAACTACAATGCCTATTTCTATTGTACAAAAGTAGTGAGCCAAGTAATGAAGCTGCAAACGAAATATGCATCAAGCGATTATTTTGCCGATATCATTCAAATAAATTCAAAATCGGGACTTCGCGGAAGTAAGGCCAACTTTGCATACGCCGGAGGAAAGTTCGGAGGTATCGGGCTCACCCAGTCGTTTGCACTGGAGCTGGCACCGTTCCGGATAAAGGTTAACTCGATCTGCCCCGGCAATTACTACGAAGGTCCGTTGTGGAGTGATTCCGAAAACGGGTTGTTTGTGCAATACCTGAATGCGGGAAAAGTCCCCGGTGCCAAAACTATTGACGATGTGAAAGCGTTTTATCTGGCACAGGTGCCGATGCGAAAAGGTTGTACCCCCGGGGATGTTAGCAAAGGGGTACTGTACCTGATGGAGCAGTGCGGTGAAACCGGACAGGCATTGCCTGTTACCGGCGGGCAAGTAATGTTGAATTAATAAAATCATAGCAAAAAAATGAGAACAAGAGCAGTCCGTTTGTACGGCAAAAAAGATCTTCGGCTGGAAGAGTTTGAATTGCCGGCCATTAAGGACGACGAGATACTTGCAAAAGTAGTTTCCGATTCGTTGTGTATGTCGTCTTACAAGGCATCTTCGCAAGGCGCGGAACACAAACGGATCCCCGATAATGTAGCCGAAAACCCCATCATCATCGGTCATGAGTTTGCCGGAGAATTACTGGAAGTTGGCAGTAAGTGGGCGCATAAGTTCAAGGCTGGTGATAAATTCTCCATTCAGCCGGCCCTGTATTACGAAAACGGGCCTGTTGGTATTCTGAGCGCTCCTGGTTATAGTTACTCGTATATTGGAGGTGACGCAACCTATGTGGTGATTCCGAATGAAGTGATGGAGCGAGATTGCCTCCTGGCTTATCACGGTGAAGGGTATTATCCTGCTTCATTGGCCGAACCGCTTTCGTGTGTTATTGGAGCCATGCATGCCAATTATCACACCACGCCGGGCAGCTACCGGCACAAAATGGAAATAGTTGACGGCGGAAAGATGGCTATTCTTGCCGGAGTAGGTCCAATGGGGCTGGCCGCGATCAATTTCGTGCTCCGTCGCGAAGAAGTAAAGCCATCCTTACTGGTGGTTACCGATATCGACCAGACACGGCTCGACCGTGCAGCATCCATCTATACCGTTGAGTTTTCCGCTTCTCGCGGAATCGATTTGAAGTACATCAATACAGGAAAGATGGAGAATCCTGTGGAAGAGCTGAAAGCAATCAGTGGCGGTACAGGTTTCGATGATGTCTTTGTGTTTGCTCCCGTAAAGTCTGTTGTAGAACAAGGGGATGCTATTCTTGGATTTGACGGATGCCTGAACTTTTTTGCCGGCCCTGACAACCCGAACTTCAGTGCCATGTTGAATTTCTATAATGTTCATTACGCCTATACGCATATTGTCGGCACCAGCGGTGGAAATAACGACGATATGGTAGAAGCATTGGACATCATGAGCAAAGGGTTGGATCCTGCCGGATTGGTTACTCATATCGGAGGCTTGAATGCCGTTGCTGAAGCGACTAACAACTTGCCCCATATTCCCGGAGGTAAAAAATTGATTTATACACATATAGAAATGCCGCTTGCCCCCATTTCCGATTTTGCAAGTTTGGGAGAAACCGACAGTCTCTTTAAGAAATTAGCTGAAATCTGTGACCGGCATAACGGTTTGTGGAGCGTAGAAGCAGAAGCATACCTCTTGTCTAACCATCCCTCAATCCATACCTCATAACCCGAAACTGGCATCGTATGAAACAACTAGACATTCATTTAATGCATCCGGTAGAGCAGATCAACATAATTATCGGACGAATTTACCGAAGCGGAATGACCACCACTTCCGGTGGAAATATTTCCATCCGGGATGATAACGGAGATATCTGGATCACACCGTCGGGCGTGGATAAGGGAAACCTGACCACCAAGGACATTATGTGTGTGAAAAAAGATGGGACTGTCGTTGGCCTGCACAAACCATCTTCAGAATATCCTTTCCACAGGGCGATTTACGAATCTCGTCCGGATATAACGGCAATCATTCATGCTCATCCACCGGCGCTGGTCGCTTTCAGCATCGCCGGAACTGTACCTGATACCAAGATTGTACCGCAGGCGCATAATGTCTGTGGCGATATCGGTTTTGCACCTTATGGCACACCCGGAAGTGAAGATCTCGGCAAAAAAATTGCCGGTGTGTTTCAAAACAACCGTTTTCGGGCGGTGATTATGGAAAATCACGGTGTTGTTTTGGGAGGGACCGATATGATGGACGCTTATCAGCGGTTTGAAACCTTGGAGTTTTGCTGCCGTACCATCGTGAATGCAGGTAAACTCGGAAAAGTAAAATATCTTTCTGACGAACAGGTGGCAAGCTATGTGAACCATATCCCGAGGAATATTTCACATTTTATGGATGTAGAATATCCGTCTGATGAACGTGCTTTACGTACCGAAATGGTTAATATCATTCGCCGGTCATGCGATCAGGGCTTGATGATATCTACGTATGGAACGGTGAGTGTCCGGTGGCGCAACGACGACTTTTTAATTACACCGCGTGATGTTGCCCGCTGGGATATTTTGCCGAGTGATATTGTACAGATCAAAAACGGAATGGCTGAAGCCGGAAAAACGCCCAGCCGTTCGGTAGCACTCCACCAGCGGATTTATCAGCTCAATCCACACATCAATTCCATTATCTGTACTCAACCCATCAACCTGATGGCGCATGCTGTGAGCGGAAGTAAATTCGATGTACGTACCATTCCCGAAAGCTGGATCTTCCTGCAGGATGTGCCTTCCATTCCGTTCGGACTGATTTATAACGAAATTGACGGTGTGGCGAAAATGTTTCGTAAGAACAGGGTGATTTTGGTGGAAAACGACAGTGTTTTTGTTACAGGGGATAAATTGCTCAACACTTTCGATTACCTGGAAGTTGCCGAATTTTCGGCCAATTCTCTCGTGATGGCTTCCGCTATCGGACCGTTAAAACCTATCGGAGACAAGGAGATTGATGACCTTCGTATCGCCTTTAACGTTGAATAAGTTCAATTCCAATACGAAACTTATTTTCTCTCTTTCAACCGCACCGGCTTTTAACCTGGCTGCGGAAGAGTATCTTTTATCTGCAGGGGAAGATTATCTGTTCCTGTACATAAACCATGCTAGCGTAATCATTGGCTACAATCAGGCAGTGGTGAACGAAGTGGATATGGATTTTTGTATTGAAAACGACATCCGTATCATCCGGCGCTTATCGGGGGGTGGAGCGGTTTATCACGACTCAGGAAACCTGAACTACGCCTTTATCTCCGATAAGAAAGAGTCGCCGCTCAACGCCGATTTTCTCCGACCGGTGATACATGTACTGCAACAAGTGGATATTCCCGTTGAGGCAGGAAAGCGAAAAGACTTGTGGTTGCCCGGCGGATACAAAGTCTCGGGTACCGCGTCGCACGTATCAAAAGGTCGTGAACTGCATCACGGAACGTTGCTTTATGAGACCGATCTAGAACACTTGAAACGTTCGTTAAATCCGGAAAAAAGAAACCTAATAGCCAGGGCAACGGCTTCGGTTCCCAGTCCGGTGAAAAACATAAGTTCTTTTTTGAAAGAAGAAAAAAAGGACCCCTTTTCTTTCCGGGAATTTGTGAAGCGGTTTGTGGATGAATCGATGAAACACTTTGACGTTGGCACCCTCACTTCATTCTCCCAAGCCGATATCGAAGCCATAGAAGCGTTGCAACGGGAAAAATATTCGCAACGCGCATGGAACTACAAGATGTGACTTCCTCACTTTCAAACGGTATAAAGATTCCTAATTCCCTCTGGCATATCTTGCCACTTCAAGTCCGGCTAAAGCGAACGAAGCTGTTCCATATACTTCGTTTTTTTCGGCTGTAATGTTTTGTGGAGCATCTCCTATCGGCTGAACATGGGTGGAGAAGCCGCTCAACTTATCGTATCCTCAAAACCCCACTATTTGTTTAGTTTTTCCAAATTTTGGAAGATTATATTTTCCGTCTTTATTTTATCAATATTGTATATGACAATCTGGTTTTCATTTCCTCGATACAGACCGTTCATGAAACTACAATCAGCTATCGCTTCTTCAATTTGAATTAAAGAACGGCCGTCACCGATAATGTTCATGGCATGGATGTTATTGATTTTTCCAGGCTGGGAATCTTTGCCGTATCCTTTCCCTCCAACAAGCAAGGCATTGTACCCTTGCTCGAATATTACTCCATTAATATATACATTATTTATACTGGCTGTATCGTTTGCCCGGATAGCAATAGCGCGCGTTAAACTTTTACAAACAATGTTGGTAATGTAGATATTTTCCGTATCGTCTTCCGTACCACCCCACTTTCTGGAAGTTACCATGGTGGAATTCAACGTTCCTCCTTCAATATCCTCTGAATCTAAACCCAGCGTAGAGAGGGCAATAAAATCATCTTCCGTAGTACCTGAAACATTATTAATTCTGAAGTTCTTGCAACCGTGGCGGAGGTCAATTCCGTCCCTGTTTCTGATGAATACCTCTTTTCCATTCACCAATTGAGCACTGGGACAGTCAAATGTGATGTCTGAGATCTCTGCATTTCTTGTTCGTTCGAAACTCACTGCCCAGGCATGTGCATTTTTAATGTTGACATTCTTCAGTTTAAAGCCGTCTACATAAGCCATCAGGATCATAATATTTCGCCAGTCTCCTTTTTGCTTAATGCCCTCCTTCCCTGCATCACTTCCATAACTGACTCTGCCCGGCCGATTTTCCAAAACCAGTGTTCTGGCTCCATCACCTGTCGCTCTTGGATTATCAGCACCTTTCAACAACACATCGCCGATACCGATTATATGAATGTTCTTGACCCAATCCGGATCAGTAATTCCGATTCCCACATTGTTGCTGCGAAACATGTTGTCCCTGCAACTATCGGATAATTGAACCGTACAATTTTCAAGTATAACCGTTATGTTTGAAGGTAATAATACGGCACTATCCAATAACCAGATATGGGTGCCGTTGGAGTTATTGGCAGGAATCACCACTTTCCCGGTAGTGCATGCAGCTTTATTGACGGCAGCTTGAATTCGTTCGGTATCATTCCCCTCAAATTGATTAGGAGTGATCCTTGCAGTATTCTGTTTTGAACCGCTTGCCAATATGAAGAAAATAAAAACGATTACCAGCTGGATAAAATTTATTTTTGCCATTATGTATTATACTAATTGTTCCATTTACTCACTCTTCGAGCGGGACTGGATTTTTTAACAACCTCCAGTTGTTTGTTATAGCCAACAACTGTTCAGGGATTTCACACTCACTTCCCTGAATGATTCCTTCAATCTCTCCCTTTTCGTTTTTCCAGAATGCAAGATCGATACGCTGTTTCAGATCGATGACAAAGTCCCCGGTTTTAAAATACTTCAGTCCGCCTGCAGCCAATGTCTCCACCTGCCCGTTTTTATCGAGGCGGATAGCAGCAATTCCGACTGCGTCAAAAGTTACGGTGTGTTTTCCAATTCTTTTACTGGAACGGATTACCTCGCCTGCGGGATTATCTTTTTTTGCAACTTGTATCAACGTTCCGTCAATTAAACGTGCAATACCTTGTACAGGAGGGGCATTAGAAATGTGCCCAAATTCCATTATGGTGCGAGTTGCCGGAGTCTGAAGATCGATCTTCTGTTTTCTCAATTGTTTTTTTATTGCCGGGCAAAGCGTGTCTGCGGATTTACCGACAACCATCTGTTATCGATATCGGTTATATCTCTTCC
>LSQX01175751.1_pt1 | contig 10337 bp, 9 predicted proteins | sample 654561 | NCBI WGS metagenome assembly LSQX01 (sample SAMN04489861, study PRJNA283612) | anaerobic digester metagenome | isolation source: 4 biogas reactors fed with cattle manure at either 37C or 55C with and... | place: Denmark: Kongens Lyngby | collected 2014
ATATAGCATTAAACATGTGTAAAAGTGGATTAATTTTTATCCAAATTAAAAGTGAAATAAATAAATAAGTTTTTTTAATATTATATTAAGTCAATTTCAAAGATAATCAAAGTCAAATTTTTATTAGGAGAAGTTATGAAACTTACAAAAATTATTTTACCAGTAGCTGCGGCTGCATTGTTGTTTGTTGGATGTGGTTCAAAAGACCCTGAGGCAAATTTAGCGCCTGAGGAGTGTATTGTTAGTAATTTAAAAGCACCTCTATGGGTTTGTGGAAACTTAGATAGTTTAAGCAAAGGTGATAAAAAATATGCGAGTGCTTCTGCTCCTATGTCAAAACTTGGAAGAGAGTTTACAAGAAAGCAAGCATTAACAAAAGCTAGAGCAAATATGGCTGATGATTTAAAATCTGATGTAATTTCACAAGTTCAAGAAGAAGCAAGTGAGAGACAAATAGATGATAATGTTACTGTAAATAGAGTTTCAGAACAAGCTATTAGACAAATTGCAAGTTTAACACTAAAAGGTACATCACAAGTTAGTTCTTGGGAAGATACAGTTGCAAAAGATTTGTATGTTTTAATTGCTATTCCAAAAGCAAATATTGACGATGAAATTAATAAAGCATTTGATAGTGTTGTAAGATAAGAAATAAAAATATATGAGAAACTTGCTATTATTAATTGCTTTTGCATTTTTATTCGCTGGATGTAGCCAAAAAGTTTTAATTGAGACTACAAAACCAGCAAAACTTGATAGAGCAGCGTCTAAAAAGAAGATTGCTGTTATGGATTTCAATAAAGATACAGTTCATTTAGGTGGAAAAATAGAGTCTGCTTTAAATAGCACTATGGTAAACAATGAGCAATTTTTTACTATTGTAAATAGAAATGCTATTGATACAATTTTAAAAGAGCAAAAATTTCAATACTCTGGACTTGCTAGCACTAAAGAGAATGTAAAAATTGGAGAACTTTTAGGTGCTCAAGCACTTATTATCGGAAAAGTAAATACAGGTGAAAATGAAAGTTATGTAAGAGAACAAAGAACTAGATGCTCTTATACAGATAGCAAAGGTAAATGTATGGGTTATACAACTTACTATGTTACTTGTAATCTATACAAATACTCTTTAGGTGCAAACTTATCTATGGTTGATGTTGAAAGAGGAGATTTAATCTACTCAAATAACTATATTAAATCAAAAGATTATAAAGAGTGTCCTCAAGAGAATGATATTGTAAGTTTAGGACTTAGTTTACTTGAAGATAAAAGACCTGAAAAAAATGTTGTTTATGACAGAATGGCAGATGAAGTAGTAAAAGAGTTTTTACCAAATATTGCTCCAACAACTCATAAATTCTATGTTGTAGTTTTAGATAGTCCAGAAATTAGTTATACAAAAGAGCAAACAGCTAAACTTGAAGCTGCTTTAGAGTATTTAAAACATAGTAGAACTGATAGAGCTGAAGAGATTTTAAGTGATTTATTAACATCAACAAATGATAAATGTTTTGTTGCAGCATATGATCTTGGTGTTATAAAAGAGGCTAAGGGTGAATTAGAAAATGCAAAACAACTTTATAATTTAGCTGATAGATTAACTCTAAAACCAAATAAAACTATAAATGAAGCAATAGTTAGAATAAATGAAGCGATTAATGATCAAAATAGATTAAATAATCAAGCTTCAAAAACAAAAGGTAAGAAAAAATAGATGAAAAAGTCAATTATTTTTTTAATAATTGCACTATTTTTAGTTTCTTGTTCAAAAACAAATCCACAGCCTCAGCAAGAGGCTATGGGATATCCAAATTGGTACTTAAATCCTACACCAAATGGTATGATATATCTTTATGGAGTAGGAGAGGGTAGAAATTTGAATGAAGCTACAAAAAGTGCTTTGGAAAATCTCTCTTCGAGACTTTTAGTTACAGTAAAATCAAATACAACAATATCAGAAAAATCATATAGAGACTTTAGAGAATACGCAAGTAGCACTACAACTTCTGAAATAAATAGCCAAACAGCAGAGCTTGGATTAAAAAATTACAAGGTTGATTATAGTGTTTATTATGGTGGAAAGAATTTAGTGCAAGTAAGTATAAAAAGAGATGACTTGATTCAAACTCTAAAAAATGATATTGAAGCACTCTATAGTGAACTTGATTTTGTAAAAAAACAGTCTGATGATACTTTAAATTTATATTTAAAAGAGCAAGAGCTTTTAGATAAGTTTTATGCAAGTTCAAATAAAGCTCAAGTACTTGATTCATTAGGATATGATAGTAAGTTTATTTCAAAAACAAACTCTCTAAGAAATGAAGTAAATAGCTTGAAAAATAGAACAACTTTCTATATAAGTTCAGATTTTGAGTCTTCAAAATATAAAAACATATTTAAAGATAGTCTTATAAAAAGAGGATTTAAAGTTTTAAATAGTGGTGGGCTTTATGAGTTAAATCTAAGCTCAGAAGTTTCAAGAAAATCTCCACAAGGATTTTATATAGTTGAAAATATATTAAGTGTAACTCTGCTTGATTCTAGTAAACATGAAGTTAAAACAAATGTTATTGAGTTAAAGGGTGCTAGTTCAAGAAATTATGAAGATGCAGGATTAAACTCTATTAAAGAGCTAAAAGAGCTTCAAGAAGAAGAAAATATACTACCATTTTAAGCTTGTTGGTTGCGGAAACAGGATTTGAACCTGTGACCTTCGGGTTATGAGCCCGACGAGCTACCTAGCTGCTCTATTCCGCGATTTAAAAGTGGATGGGGTAGAAGGATTCGAACCTTCGAATGACGGTACCAAAAACCGTTGCCTTACCGCTTGGCGATACCCCAAGAAGAACCGAAATTGTACCAAAAAATCGATGTTGTGTCAAGTTTTTATATTAGATTTTACTTATTTTGATATAATTTGCAAAAATTTAAATGAAGAGAAAATAATATGGATGCAATAACAAGAGTAAAAGAAGCAATAGAAGAGATAAAAAAAGGCAATATGGTAATTATGCTTGATGATGAAGATAGAGAAAATGAAGGAGATTTAGTATATTCAGCAGCCTTAAGTACGCCTGAACTTGTAAACTTTATGGTAACTCACGCCAAAGGTTTAGTTTGTGTTAGTGTTCCTTTTGAAACAGCTAAGCGACTTGAACTAAATCCAATGGTAACATCAAACACATCTTCTTATGAGACAGCATTTACAGTATCTGTTGATGATGCAAATGCAGCAACAGGAATTAGTGCAATAGAAAGAGACAATACAATAAAAATTTTAGCAAATCCAATATCAAAAGCTACAGAGCTTGTAAGACCAGGACATATATTTCCACTTATTGCAAAAGATGGTGGAGTATTAGTTAGAACAGGTCATACAGAAGGAAGTGTTGATTTATGTAAGTTAGCTGGATTAAAAGGTGAAGCTGTTATTTGTGAAATTTTAAAAGAAGATGGAACAATGGCAAGAAGAGATGATTTAGATATTTTTGCTGCTAAACATAACTTAAAACAGATTTATATATCAGATTTAGTTGAATATAGACTTGCAAATGAAACTTTAGTTTGTGAAGTTTCTAGCTCAAATATCGAATTTTTTGGTAAAGAAGCTATTAAAAAAGAGTTTAAAGACCATCTTGAAAATATTCATACAGTTATTCTTTTTGGAAAAGAAGAAGATGTAAATCATGTAAAATTTCATACAATAAGACCTGATATTAAAATATTTTTAAATGACCATAAATTAAACTCTATGTTAAAAACTATCAACTTTTTACAAGCAAAGGGTGGAGTTTTGATATTTTTAAATAACTCAAATAAAAATCAAGAATTAGAAAAAAACTATGGAATAGGGGCTCAAATACTAAACTCTTTAAAAATTAAAAAAATTAAGCTAATGACAAGTGGAGGAAAACACTCTTTTGTAGGACTTCAAGGTTTTGGTTTGGAGATTTTAGAAGAGATTCAAATAGATGGATAAAAAACCTTCTATTGTATATTTTCAATAAAGAGGTTTAAAAACCCCTTTATTTTTTATTATAGCTGTGGTCCAGCTGCTGTGAAATCATACTCACTTTCAAGTGTTAAATACTTTTTAAAGTTTTCTATATACATCTCTGCTAATTTTCTTTTTGCTTTGTCATACTCAAGTGGATCTGACCATGTATATCTAGGAGTTAATACATGAGTATCTACACCTTTTAGAGTTTTTGGAATTTTTAAATTAAATATAGTCATATTTTGGAACTCTGAATCATTTATAGAACCATCTAAAATAGCATTAATACAAGCTCTAGTGTTTTTTATACTCATTCTTTTTCCAACACCATAAGGACCACCTGTCCAACCTGTATTTACTAAATATACATTTACATTATGCTCATCTATTTTTTTACCTAAAAGTTCAGCATAAACTGTAGGATTTAAAGGTAAGAAAGCCTCTCCAAAACATGAAGAGAATGTTGCGATTGGCTCTGTAATTCCTCTTTCAGTTCCAGCAACTTTTGCAGTATAACCACTTAAAAAGTAGTACATAGCTTGTTGTTTATCAAGTTTTGCAACTGGAGGTAAAACACCAAAAGCATCAGCACATAGGAATATAATATTTTTTGGATGACCACCTCTCATTGTTGGAGCATGATTTTCAATATGTTCAATTGGATAAGAGACTCTAGTATTTTCTGTTTTTGATTTATCAGAGTAATCTACAACTCCATTCTCATCTGCAACAACATTTTCTAAAATAGCACCCTTTTTAATAGCACCAAAGATTTCAGGCTCACTTTCTGGGTCAAGGTTAATTACTTTTGCGTAACAACCACCCTCAAAGTTAAATACACCTTTATCATCCCAACCATGCTCATCATCACCAATTAAAGCTCTGTTTGGATCTGTTGAAAGTGTAGTTTTTCCTGTTCCACTAAGTCCAAAAAATAGTGCTGTATCACCATCTTTTCCAATATTAGCAGAGCAGTGCATTGGAAGCTTTCCTTCTAATGGAAGCCAGTAGTTCATCATAGAGAAGACACCTTTTTTCATCTCTCCAGCATACCAAGTACCACCAATAATAGCTTGATTCTCTTCCACATTAAATATAACATAAACTTCAGAGTGTAAACCATGACTAACATAAGACATATCTACTGTTTTACATGCATTATAGATTGTAAAATCAGGTTTAAAGTTTTCAAGCTCTTCTTGTGTTGGAAGAATAAACATATTTTGAATAAAATGAGCTTGCCAAGCAACTTCAGTTACAAATCTAACAGCTCTTCTTGAATCTAGTGAAGAACCACAGTAAACATCTGTTATAAAAATATCTTTATTGCTAAGTTGTTTTTTTGAAAGTTTTAATAAATCTTCATATACATCTTTAGAAACTTTTCTATTAATATCACCCCAAGCTATATATTTATTTGATGGGTCTTGATTAACAAAGAATTTATCTTTTGGACTTCTACCAGTAAAAATACCAGTATCAATCATCAAAGCACCAGTTGAAGATATTTTAGCACCCTCATTTTTAACCGCAAAATCAATTAAAAAATCAATATCTGAATTCCTAAATATAGTACCAACGTTCTCTAAACCTAATGAGTCTTTAATATTAGACATAACTTATATTCCTATTCTAATTTTTAATGAGAAATTTTATCCAAAAAAAGATAAAACTTTCTTTTACGCTATAACTGCTAAAACTTGTCCTTCATCAACCGCTTTATTAGGCTCTGTAAGGATTTTACTAATAGTTCCATTTGCAGTTGCAACGACATCGATTTCCATTTTCATAGCCTCTAAAATCATTATTTGTTGATCTTTTTGAACTATATCTCCCTCTTTTACAAGAATTTTCCATACATTTCCATTTACTGGAGCTGTAACTTCATTTCCAGAATAAGTAGGTTTTGAAGCCACTACTTCAGTTTTTTGAACAGTTTGTTGTTGAACAGCAGGTTGAGCTACTTGAATGTTTTGAACATTGCCATCAAAAACAGATACATTAAATCTTTGACCATCTACAACAACTGTATAGTTACCATTTGACATTTTTTCTCCTTTATTACTAGATTCATCTTTTGTTGAATTTTTTCTAACATTTAAAGGAGCTTCTCCTTTTAAATATGTAATACCCTTTTCATCACAAGCAGCAGCAATAAAAATATTCTCTTCAGTTGCTTCTATACCTTCAATCTCTAATCTTTGTTTCCAAACACTAACTCTTTTTTTAGGATCAGCATCAGCAATATCCAAAGGATTTAGTGTTGTTGGTTCTAGTTTTAGTTTTTCACTTGCTAATTTAATAATCTCTTTATCAGCAGGAACTGGAGTTTTACCAAAATATCCTAAAACCATTCTTCCATAACCTGGAGCTATTTGTTTCCAAGGTCCAAACATAACATTTGCATATGCTTGTTGCCAATAAAATTGAGATACAGGAGTTACGCTTGTACCAAATCCACCTTTTACAACTACTTCTTGCATAGCTTTAATAACTTCAGAGAATTTATCAAGTGTTCCATTGTCTCTCATCATTTGAGTGTTTGCAGTTAGTGCACCACCTGGCATTGGTGAAAATGGTATAAGAGGTGAAACTTGAGTAGCTTCAGGTGGAAGGAAGTAATCTTTTAAACAATCTGCAAGTACTTCTTCATATTTTAGAATCTTATCAATTTCTAATCCACCTAAATCATAGTTCATACCTTTAGTCGCATGAAGCATTGTAAGAATATCAGGTTGGCTTGTTCCTCCACTTACTGGCGATGCAGCTAAATCAATACCATCAGCACCAGCTTCTAAAGCAGCCAAATAACAAGCAACTGAAACTCCAGCAGTTTCATGAGTATGAAGTCTAATATGGGTGTTTGCTGGTAAGATTTTACGTGCTTTTTTGATAGTTTCATAAACTTTTTTAGGACTGCTTGTTCCGCTGGCATCTTTAAAACATACACTATCAAAAGGTATTTCATTATCTAGAATTTTCTTTAAAACTCCTTCGTAAAATTCTGCATCATGAGCTCCTTTACAGCCTGGTGGCAGATCCATCATGGTTACAACTACTTCATGTTTTAAACCGTGGCGAACTAAGCTTTCACCGCTGTAACGTAAGTTTTCTACATCGTTTAAAGCATCAAAATTTCTAACAGTTGTTGTGCCATGTTTTTTAAAGAGCTTGGAGTGTAAATCGATCATCTCTTTGCTTCCTGTATCAAGAGTTACTGTATTTACGCCACGGCAAAGAGTTTGTAGATTTGCATCAACGCCAACTATTTCGCGAAAGTTATCCATCATGTCAAAAGCGTTCTCATTTAGGTAGAAAAAAAGACTTTGAAATCTAGCACCTCCACCAAATTCAAAATGAGTGATACCAGCTTCTTTTGCTGCAGCAACAGCAGGTAGGAAGTCATTCATTAAAACTCTAGCTCCAAAGACACTTTGAAAACCATCTCTGAAAGTTGTATCCATTACGTCTATAAATTTTTTAGCCATTTTTTATCCTTTGAGTATGAATTTTATCAAATTTATACATTAAATTAGCTGAAAATTTATTTAATACGTTTAGGTGTTACGAATTTATACAAATTTTTAGTTGCATTAGGTTATACTTAACCAAATAATAGAATTTAGGAGAGGTAAGATGCAAGAGAAACATTATGAAGTTATCGTTATAGGGGCAGGTATAAGTGGGTGCGCTCTTACTTATATGTTGGCTAGATATACTGATATTAAAAATATCGCTTTGGTTGAAAAATATGCAGGTTTTTCTACACTAAATTCAAAATCAACCTCAAATTCTCAGACCATTCATTGTGGTGATATCGAAACAAACTATACTTATGAAAAAGCAGCTATAGTAAAGCAAAGCGCTGATATGGTGGTAAATTATTGTATTAGAAATGGTTATATTGATAAATTTATATTTCCGACTCAAAAGATAGCTATGGGTGTTGGAGATAAAGAAGTTGATGAGATAAAAGAGCGTTTTAGTAAATTTAGATCACTATTTCCTTATCTTGAACTTTATGATAAACATGCATTAAAAGAGATAGAGCCAAGAGTTGTTTTTGATGAAAATGCAAAACCTCGTCCTGAAAATATTGTAGCTATGGGGATTAAAGAGGGTGTTTATACGAGTATTGATTATGGTGCGATGAGTGTTAGTTTGGTGGAAAATGCCAAAAAAGAGAGTAAAATTTGTGATACTTATCTAAATTCTGAAGTTATTAGCATCGAGCAAGTAGGAGATAAATTTTTTCTTGAAACTAAAAACAAAATTTCACTTAGTGCGGATTATGTAGTGGTAAATGCAGGTGCACACTCTTTATGGTTAGCACATAAAATGGGATATGGCAAACATTTAAGCTCAATATGTGTTGCGGGAAGTTTTTATATGTCAAAAGAGAAGATATTAAACGGTAAAGTATATATGGTCCAAGATCCAAAACTTCCATTTGCAGCCCTTCATGGAGATCCTGACCTTGAAGCAGGCGGTATGACCAGGTTTGGGCCGACTGCTTTAGTAATGCCAAAATTAGAGAGATATAAAGGGCTTAAAAGCGTTTCCGAGTTTTTTACTACTTTAAATTTTGATAAAGATGTTTTTATGTTTTCTAAAAAGGTACTTAGCGATAAAACTATGAGAGATTATATCTTTAGAAATTTGCTTTTTGAAATTCCTATATACAACAAAAAACTTTTTGTTAAAGATGCTAAAAAGATAGTTCCATCACTAAAAACAGAAGATATATATTATGCTAAAGGTTTTGGCGGTATTAGGCCACAAGCTATCGATAAAAATAAAAAAGAGTTACTTTTTGGCGAGACAAGCATCAGAACAGATGAAGGTGTAGTTTTTAACATGACTCCAAGTCCAGGAGCAACAAGTTGTCTTGGAAATGCTAAAGAAGATGCTTTATTAGCTTGTAAGTTTTTAGGTAAAAATTTTAATGATGCTAAATTTACTTTGGAGCTTTGTTGATGAATGAGCTTGATTTTTATGCTAAGGTAGAGGAAATTTTAGGTTTTGATGAGGCTAAATATGAGTTGTATAAGATTTTTTTAACTGAAATTTCTAATCTTGAGTTTAGTGGTTTTGATGCACTTGATTATGGGTGTGGGAGTGGGGAGTTTGCTAAGCTTTTAACGCAACATTTTAACGTAAAATGTATAGATAAAAGTAAAGAGATGGTTAAAATTTGCACTTCTAAAGGACTTGATGCATACACAAAAAGGCTAGATGAGATTAACTATAAATTCGATCTTATTACCTCAAGCTTTGATGTGCTTAACTATATGGATAAATTTGAACTTGCAGAGTTTCTTAAAAGTGCAGAAGCTAGGTTAAAAGAGGGTGGGTATTTAATGTTTGATCTAAATACACTATATGGATTTAAGAGCATAGCACAAGGTTTGCTCCATGAAGTAGATGAGGAAGATCACTTGATAGTTGATGCAAATTTTAAAGATGATGTTTTGACTACACAGATGATATATTTTTCTAAAAATGGTGATATGTTTTCTAAATTTGATGGTATTATAACTCAGTACTATCATGATGAGATGGGATTTGATAGATTAGAAAATTTGACATTAGTTAAAAGGGTGGATATAAATTTATATAGTGATGAAGAGGCTGATAAGGTACTTTTAATTTTTCAAAAAGTACCTAAAAAACAATAAATTGTTGGTAAAATACCTTATATTTAAAGGAGAAAAAATGGGAAAGAGAACTAAAATCTTAGCTACAATGGGTCCAGCAAGCGATGATATAGAGATTATTGAAGATCTTGTTAGATCTGGGGTTAATGCATTTCGTATGAACTTTAGTCATGGTGATCACGCTTATCATAAAGCTAACTTAGAAAAGATTAAAGAAGTTGAAAAAAAGCTTAAAAGGCGAGTAGGTATATTTCAAGATATAAGTGGTCCAAAAGTTCGAGTAGGAAAGCTTGAATATATATTTAGACTCAATGCTGGTGATAAACTTATCTTTATAAAAGATGAAATTTTAGGAACTAAAAAAGATGATAAAACTTATGAACTTTGTATCAATCACCCTGAAATTTTATCTCTTATGAAAGAGGGTGAGTTTATATATCTTTGTGATGGCGCGATAAGGGCTAAAGTAGTAAGTACAAGCGGAGAAAAAGTAGAAGCTGTACTTGAAAATAGCGGAATTCTTACTTCCAATAAAGGCGTAAATTTCCCAAATACAAGGATAGATATCGATGTTATCACTGAAAAAGATAGACTTGATTTGGAGTGGGGCGCTAAAAACGGAGTTCATTTTGTAGCAGTATCTCTGTCTCTTATACACATCTGACGCTGCCGACGAAGGC
>LSQX01024553.1_pt1 | contig 10336 bp, 9 predicted proteins | sample 654561 | NCBI WGS metagenome assembly LSQX01 (sample SAMN04489861, study PRJNA283612) | anaerobic digester metagenome | isolation source: 4 biogas reactors fed with cattle manure at either 37C or 55C with and... | place: Denmark: Kongens Lyngby | collected 2014
CCTGGATGCGGGTGTTCATCTCCATGAAATAGAAGCGTTTTCCTGCGTCCACCAGGAATTCGACCGTCCCGGCGCTGTGGTAGCCAGACTGCCGGGCCAACCGCACGGCGGCCTGCCCCATCGCGTCGCGCAGGGCAGCGTCTGTGAAAGGCGAAACCGCTTCTTCGAGGATCTTCTGGTTGCGCCGCTGGATCGAGCAGTCGCGGTCGCCCAAATGGATCACCTGGCCATGGCGGTCGGCCAGCAGTTGGATCTCGATGTGGCGCGGCTTGTCGATAAACCGCTCCAGGTAGACCCGGTCGTCACCGAAGCAGGCCAGAGCTTCGGCGCGCGCAGTCTGCCAGGCCTGGGGCAGCTCATCGTCGCTTGCTGACAGGCGCATGCCGCGTCCGCCGCCGCCGGCCGCAGCCTTGATCAGGACCGGGTAGCCGATGATGCGGGCTTCGCGCAGTGCGTCCGTCAGGCTGCCCACCACGCCGGCAGTTCCAGGGATGACGGGCACACCGGACGCCTGGGCCATCTGGCGGGCGGCCGCCTTGTCGCCCATGCGGCTGATCACATCGGCGTCGGGACCGATGAACGTGATGTTGCACTTGGCGCACATGCGGGCAAACGCCGCGTTCTCCGATAGGAACCCGAAACCGGGGTGGATCGCTTCCGCCCCGCTGAGCAGGCAGGCGGTCAGGATGGCCTGCGGGTTGAGGTAGCTGTCGCGGGAGGCGGCCGGCCCGATGCAGATGCATTCGTCGGCCAGTTGGGCGTGCAGGGCCGTCCGGTCGATCTCCGAGCAGACCGCAACCGACCGGATCCCCATGTCGCGGCAGGCCCGGATGATGGTTACGGCGATTTCACCGCGGTTGGCAACCAGGATGGTCTTGAACATGCGTCAGCCTCCGATGGCGAATATGAGATCCGCTGAAGCCGCCAGATCGTCGCCGACATAGGCCTTGCCGCTGGCAAAGCCCACCGATCCGCGCAGCTGATTCAGCTGCACGACCAGGCGCAGAGTGTCGCCGGGCAGGACCTTGCGCTTGAAGCGCACCTTGTCCATGCCGCCAAAAAAGGCCAGGCGGCCGTGGAACTCCTCGCGATTCAGCACGCAGACGGCTCCGGCCTGGGCCATCGCCTCGATAATCAGGACCCCCGGCATGACCGGCAAGGCCGGAAAATGGCCTCGGAAATAGTCCTCGTCCGGCTTGACGTGCTTGAGCGCCACAACCCGGTCGTCCGTCAGTTCCGTCACCGCGTCGACGAGCAGGAACGGCTCGCGATGGGGGATGATGCGCTCGATATCCGAACGCTCCAGAATAATCCGGCTCATAAGGCATCTCCGATCCGCAGCAGCGGCTGGCCGTATTCGACCCGTTGGCCGTCGTGGACCAGGATTTCGCAGACAACGCCGCCCACCTGGCAAGTCACTTCGTTCATCAGCTTCATCGCTTCGATAATGCAGACCGTCATCCCTGGCTCAACCGCCGAACCGACCTGGACAAAGGGGTCGTCGTCCGGGGATGGGGCTGCGTAAAAGACGCCGACGACCGGGGCGGTGACCCACTGGCCGTCCTGACCGGGCGCGAGATCGGCCGGGCCGTCGGCCGGGATGGCCGTTCTTTGCCTGTCCCCGAGCCCATCAGATGGTTCGGCCGCAACGGGTTTTTCCAGGCGCAGGCGGCTGCCTTCGCTTTCGATTTCCACCAGGCTGATGCCGTTTTGCTTCATCTGCTTCATCAGTTCGATCATGTCCTGGATCTGCATCTCTAGACCACCTTTCTGAAGCACAGGCTGCCGTTGTGGCCGCCGAATCCGAGCGAATTGCTCAGCGCCAGCGCGACCGGCTGCCGGACGGCCCGGCCCGGCACATAGTCGAGATCGCAGTCCGGATCGGCTTCGCGCAGGTTGATGGTCGGCGGGATCAGGCCCTCGCGGACCGCCAGCGCCGTGGCGACGGCCTCAACGGCTCCCGCGGCACCCAGCAGGTGTCCGGTCATGGACTTGGTCGAACTGACCTTGACCCGGGCGGCGTCCGCACCCAGCAGCTTGCGAATGGCCAGAGTCTCGTACTTGTCATTCAGGGGGGTGCTGGTGCCATGGGCGTTGATGTACGCGACGTGCTCCGGACTCTCGTCCGCGTCTTCCAGGGCCAGGCGCATCGCCATGGCGGCGCCTTCGCCCTCGGGATCCGGGCTGGTGACATGGTAGGCGTCGGCGGTCGACCCGTAGCCGGCCAGTTCGCAAAGCGGTTCGGCACCGCGGGCCAGGGCATGTTCCAGGGATTCGAGGACGAGGATGCCGGCGCCTTCACCGATGACGAAGCCGTCCCGCTCGCGGTCGAAAGGAATCGAAGCGCGGTTCAGATCCGCGGACCGGCTGAGCGCCCGCATGTTGTCGAAACCGGCCAGCGCGATCGGCGTGATCGGGGCCTCGGCCCCGCCGGCCAGGCAGACATCGAGGTAACCGTGCCGGATGGCGCGGAAGGCTTCGCCGATGGCGTGGGTGCCGGAGGCGCAGGCCGTGGTCACGCACAGGTTGCTGCCCTTGGCGCCGTAGATCATGGATACCTTGCCGGCGGCCATGTTGGCGATCATCATCGGGATGAACAGGGGCGAGATCCGCTCCGGACCGCCGCCTAGGTAAAGCTTCCTGTATTCCGCCGCCATTGTCTCGAGGCCGCCGACGCCGCTGCCGATGATGACGCCTGCGCGCCACGGGTCGAGGGTGGAAAAGTCAAGTCGGCTTTGCCGGACCGCTTCGGCTGATGCCGCGACCGCGAAATGGCAGAAACGGTCCAGCCGGCGCGCTTCTTTGCGGTCGAGAACCTGGAGCGGGTCAAAATCGCGGACCTGGGCGGCTGTTTTGACGGGGACGTTTTCGACACCCGCCAGATCCAGTTCGCTGATCCCGGACCGGCCGTCGACCAGGCTCCTCCAGAAGGTCGGCACATCGAGACCGACCGGGCTGATCACACCCATGCCGGTGATCACGACCCGGCGGGTGTTGCCGGTATTGGCTTGACGCGTTTTATTCACAGTTTGAGACCTCCTGAAATTTCAATCACCTGTCCGGTGATGTAGGCTGCGGCGGCGGACGCCAGGAATGCGGTCAGTTTCGCGACATCCTCCGGCTGGCCGAACCGGCCCAGGGCGATCGCCTCCAGGGCCGCGTCACGGACTTTCTGCGCTAAAACAGCGGTCATATCGGTTTCGATGAAGCCTGGCGCAACCGCGTTGACCGTGATCTGACGCGACGCCACTTCTTTGGCCAGGGACAAGGTCAGCCCGATCACGCCGGCTTTGGAAGCCGCGTAGTTGACCTGGCCGGCGTTGCCGTGCACACCGGCCGCCGAAGTCATGTTGATGATCCGTCCTGAGCGGGCCTTGACCATGTCGGGCAAAACGGCGCGGCACATCAGGAAGGTGCCGGTCAGATTGGCGTCGAGTACGGCGGTGAACTGGTCGCGGCTCATGCGCATGCAAAGCCCGTCTCGCGTGATGCCGGCGTTGTTGACCAGGACCTGGACCGGTCCGAGCTGTGCGCGAACCGCGCTGAGCAAGTCGCGGCAGCCGTCTTCGCCGGCGACGTCAGCCTGAAAGGCCAGCGATCGCACACCGGCTTGCCGGCAGGCCTCGGCAACCGTTTCCGCCTGCTCCTGCTCGCGCCGGTAGACGACGGCGACATCCATGCCGTCCGCGGCCAGCTGCCGGGCGATGGCGGCGCCGATGCCGCGCGACGCACCGGTCACCAGGGCGATCATCGGACACCTCCCGCAGGCAGTTCCTGCCTGAGTCCCGGAACAGCAACCGGCATCTGCCCGCCCAGGAGCGAGCAGGCCTGGCGGAACAATCCGGCGATGATCTGGGCGGCCGGCAGACAGTCGTTGACCAGGCCGGCCGCCTGCCCGGCCATGAAGGAGCCTTCCTCCAGGTTGCCGTCCTGGACGGCGCGGCGCAGCGACCCGACCGCGATGATCTCCATTTCCTCGAAGGACGCGCCTTGTTTTTCCAGTTCGATCAGGTGGCGGGCCAGCTTGTTCTTCAGCGTCCGAACAGGGTGACCGCCGCTCCGGCCGGTTACCATCGTATCGATGTCGCGGGCCTTGATGACCAGCTGCTTGTAGTTCTCATGGATACAGCATTCGTCACAGGCAAGAAAGCGCGTGCCGACCTGCACGCCGCTTGCACCCAGGATCAGGGCGGCGGCGACGCCGCGGCCGTCAGCGATACCGCCGGCGGCGACCACCGGAATCGAGACGGCGTCGGCAACCTGGGGAACCAGGACCATGGTGGTCAGTTCGCCAATATGACCGCCGGCCTCTGTCCCCTCCGCGATCACGGCATCGGCGCCCAGCTTTTCCATGCGCTTCGCATAGGCGACCGAGGCGACGACCGGCACGACGCGGATGCCGGCATCTTTCCAGGCCTGGATGAATTTGCCCGGCGAACCGGCACCGGTCGTCACGACCGACACGCGCTCCTCCAGGACGACCGCTGCCAGGGCGTCGACGTCCGGATTCATCAGCATGATGTTGACGCCGAACGGGCGGTCGGTCTGTTCCCGGGCGAGGCGGATCTCCCGGCGCAGCAGGTCGGCATTCATCGACCCGGCGGCGACCAGGCCAAGACCCCCGGCGTTGGAAACGGCGGAAGCCAGGCAGGCGTTGGCCACCCAGGCCATCCCGCCCTGGATCAGGGGATAGTCTGTCTGCAGCAAGTCACAAAGATCGGTTTTCGGCATGGTTGGTCCCTTCCTGTCGTTGGTGTTTGTGGAAACCGGGTCGCTTAATAGATGAATATGGCGGCGCCATAGGTCAAGCCGGCGCCAAAGCCGCAGATCGCCACTTTTTCGCCGCGCAGCAGTTTCCCGGCGCGCACCAGCTCATCCAGGCAGATGGGAATGCTGGCCGAAGAGGTGTTGCCGAAATCGGCGATCCGGGAAATGATCTGGGCCGGATTGGCTTTCATGCGGCGGGCGGCCGCTTCAACGATCCGGGCGTTGGCCTGGTGGGGGATGATGTAGCGCAGCTCGGTCAGGTTGACACCGGCCTGGGCGGCAGCTTCGAGGACCGAATCGGCCAGGACACGCACTGCGAATTTGAAAACTTCCTGCCCTTCCATGGTCAGGGTATGATCGGAGTGCTCGCCGAAACGGTCCGGCCAGACCGCACCGTCAGCCAAAAAGGGATGGCGCACCTTCAGGGCACGGCTGACCAGCACATGGCCGGTCCGCCCCTCGGAACCCAGCTTGGTGGCCAGCAGGGCGCTGGGGTCTTCGTCGGTCCCGCGGCTGCAAACCACGGCGCTCGCCCCATCACCGAACAGCACGCAGGTCGAACGGTCGCTGTAGTCGACCAGCTTGCTGATGTTTTCGCTGGCGACGATCAGGATGTTGTGGATTTGGGGGTCGAGCAGGTAGCGCGCGGCCATGTCGAGGGCATAGACGAAGCCGGTGCAGGCCGCGTTGAGATCGAAACAGAACGCGCGCTCGGCACCCAGTTCGGCCTGGACAATGCAGGCGGCAGACGGCAGATAATAGTCTGGCGTGCAGGTCGTGACCATGATGATGTCGAGCTGGGCCGGCTCCAGCCGGGCTTCGGCCAGGGCTTTCCGGGCCGCCTCGGCGGCCATGAACCAGGTTGGTTCGCCTGACGACAGCCGCCGCTCCGAGATGCCGGTCCGGGTCGTGATCCACTCGTCGCTGGTATCGACAATCCGGGTCATCATCTGGTTGGTGACAACCAGCTCTGGCAGGAAACTGCCCGTGCCGGCTATTTTCATTTTTGTCATGTTTGCCTCCACTTGCGTCTGCGGCCTTGATTTCTTTCCATCCGTGCGTTATCGTATGGGCATACGATTTGTTGTTCAAATTATTTGATAATCAAAGCATATGATCATGATAGACAACCTGCCTGCGCTTGTCAAGCGCGTCGGCAAACAGAGAGGAAACAGCATGCACAGCATCATCTTTTCAGGACAAGGCGCCCATTACGCCGGCATGGGCGTTGCGCTCTGCCAGGCCAGCCCGGCGGCCCGCTCGCTTTACCAGACAGCTTCTGGCTGCCTGGGGCTGGACCTGCTCACGTTAACCGCCGATCAGCTGTCCCAGACCCGCTTCGCCCAACCCGCCATCGTCGCCTACAGCATGGCCTGCCTGGCGGCGCTGCGTGAACAGGTCGGCAGCCTGCCGGACGAAGCTTGCCTGGCGGGTTTCTCGCTCGGTGAATACACGGCCCTGGGGGCTTCCGGCATTCTGGACATCCCCAACTTGCTGCGCCTGGTCCAGGCGCGGGCGGATTTCATGCAGCAAGCCGCCGAACAAAACCCGGGCGCGATGGCTGCGGTCATCGGCCTGGATGATGAGATCATCGCCGCTTTGCTGGCTGAGCCGGCCTGGCGCGGCCGCGTATTCGCCGTCAATTTCAACGCACCCGGCCAGGTGGTTGTCTCGGGTGAACAGGCCGTCATGGACGATTGCCTGGCGGCCTGCCGGGCGTCAGGAGCGCGCAAAACGATCCCCCTGGATGTCAGCGGGGCCTTTCATACGCCCCTGATGCAGCCGGCAGCCGACCGGTTATTCACGTATGCCCGCAACCTCTGTTTCAAAGCCACCGCGTCCTGCCTGTACAGCAACCTGTCGGGAGCCAGACTGCCGGAAACGGTCGACTGGCCGGATTACCTGGCTCGCCATTTGTGCGGTCCGGTCCTCTGGACCGCCGAAGTCCGCCAAATGGCAAAGGACGGAACAACCTGTTTTCTGGAAGCCGGACCCGGCAAGGTGCTGTGCGGCCTGGTCCGCCGGATTTTGCCCGGCGCGGTCGCCCAGCCGCTCGATCTGCCGGATGGCCTGGAGCCGGCCGGCCGTTTGCTGACAATCGGCTGAAAGCCGCGCCAAAACCCGGTTCAAAGCAGCGGCGAGGAAATTCCTTCTTGCCGGCGTGTTCTGCTATAATGGGAGCAGGCAAACGCAGGCAGGAGGATTTCATGCGCGATTCAAGACTGGCATCACTGGCCAAACTCATGCTGTACCACTCGATGAAGATCCAAAAAGGGGACGCTTTTCACATCACGGCGGATATCACCGCCCGGCCGCTGGTGCAGGAACTGCTGCGCGAAGCGGCTCAGGCCGGCGCGTTGGCCCAGGTGGACTGGACCGATGCCGAAATCACGCGCCAGCTGCTGGAGCTTTACGATCCGGACGACGGCGGTCGGACAGAGGCCTTTCTCAAGGATAAGGCGGCGGCAGACTTGAGGCGCTTTGAAAACCTGGTCGGTGATATCGTCATCCGCGCCTACGTGAACGACGCCGAACTCGGCCGCATCGATCCGGCGGTCCGCCAGCTGGAAGCATCCTGTGCCAGGCCTTTCAAGGACCTGGTGATCAACCAGCGGCGCTGGGTCCTGTTCGAATACCCGACCCAGGCCAGGGCCCAGCGGGCCGACATGCCCTACGGCCAATACGAGGATTTCGTCCTGCAGACCGCCTCACTCGACTACGTGGCGATGCAGCGCGCGGTTCAGCCGCTCAAGGCCCTGATGGAAAAGACCGATCGGGTCCGCATCCTGGCTCCGGGAACAGACTTGTCGTTTTCCATCCTGGGCATCCCGGCTGTTCCCTGCTGCGGCGAATACAACCTGCCTGACGGCGAATGCTTTACGGCCCCTGTCCGCAACTCGGCCAACGGCACCATCTCCTTCAACACGCCTTCATTATTCTGGGGGCAGCTTTACCACAACATCCGCCTGACGTTTTCCGAGGGGCGCATCGTCGAGGCGGCGGCAGATGAAAACACCAGTCAGCTGAACCAGATTCTGGATACTGATGCGGGTGCCCGCTATCTCGGCGAATTCGCCCTGGGCTTCAATCCCCTGATTCACGATGCGACCTGCAACACGCTTTTCGATGAAAAAATCGCCGGTTCCCTCCATCTGACGCCCGGCGCCTGCTATGACGACGCGCCCAACGGCAACTCGTCCGCCATTCACTGGGATCTGGTCCAGATCCAGCGTTCCGGCAACGGCGGCGGCGAGATCTGGTTTGACGATCGGCTGGTCCGCAAGGATGGCCTGTTTGTGCCGCCGGAACTGGCTGCACTGAACCCCTGAAAAACGAGGAGGTCTGTTCCATGGCTCTTGTCATCCTGGAAATTGCCAACCTGCATATCCTGCACTGGTTGATCTCAGTGCTGGTCCCGCTCCTGATGATCGCCCTGGCGATCGTCAGCTGGCTGTTCGCGGTGCGCCTCAGGCGCAGCTTCCTGGTGCCGCTGGCCGAACTGACAGACCAGATCGAAGACTTGCCGGGTCGGAGCCTTGACCATTTTCCAGCGGTTGTCGCGGCGGCCCGCCGAACCTGGCCGCAAGCCGTTGTCCGGCCGCTCGAGCGCATGAAGGAAGACAGTGTCCAGCTGTACCAGGGGCGCTGGCTGCCAGATCCGCGCCAGGCGCTGCCGGTCCGCGTCTGGCTGTCGCCCGCGCAGCGCAGCTCGATCAGCCTGATGCCGGCGGCCCGCATCCTGACCATCGGCATCCTGGCCTCCCTGGCCGCCTGGCTGATCCAGCAGCCCCTGCCGCTGCCGGACCCTCGTTTCGGCCTGCTGCTCATCCTGCTCCCCGTGCTGACCGCCGTGGGCGCCGCTTTGCCGGCTGCGGCGACCGCCTGGCACATGAACCAGCTGGTCAACGAAGAGACCGAGGCCTTTTACCAAACATTTTGCCGCCATCTGCCGGTTTTCAACGATTCCATCGGCACGGCTGAGCTCGTCGACGCGTACCTGCAATACGATCACAAGATGCAAGATGGCCTCAACAATTTCACCGAGGTGACCTCGCGGCTGGCGGAAAGCGATATGGCGGACGGAATCCGGCGCAGTGTCGAACAAGTTCTGACGGAAAGCGTCGCGCCTTCTTTGCAGCAATCCACATCCATGCTGGGTCAGCTCGCCCAGACCCTGACTGAACGCCAGGAACAGGGCATGCAGGATCTGGCTGAACGCTTTGCCGGCGCGCTGTCTGCCCAGCTGGCCGCGCACATGCACCCGATCAACCGCGAGATTGCCCAGATGGGCACCTTGATGGCTGACGTCAAAAACTATGTCGAGCTGGCCATGCGCGCCATGGAGACAACCCGGCAGCAGACGGCAGACATCCAAAACGCGATCAGTCAGTCGGTTCAGGGGCAGCAGGCGACACACGAAACATTGAGCACCGACCTGTCCCGTCTGCAGGAAGCGACCCGGGCCCTGGCGGATACCAGCCAGAAGCTGACCGATGCGTTCCAGGGCAACGAGCAGAACCTGGCCCAGTCACTCAGCTATTTTGCCAAGCAACTCCAGGATGGCACCCATGGTCTGACGGACACCACCCGGCAGGCGCTTCAGATGGCCGGCGATATCCGCGACGCGGCCGCCGCGCAGCAGGAAGGGGCCCGCCAGCAGGGCGTCAATTTGCAGGAGCAAGCCGAGCAGTTCAGCCAGCAGCTGCACGGCACGATCGATATGCTGCTGCAGCAAGTTCACAAGGAAACAGCCGCGGTGGCCGCCAACACGGCCAGCATCGGCAGCCAGCTGCAGAATGTCAACACGACATTAGGTCAAACGGTCGACCGGTTCGCGCAAGGTTCTGATGCGTATGTACAGCAGACGCTGGACCGCTTCGACGAGAGTCTGTCCGAAATCGTGAACCGTCTGGTGCAGACCGCCGCGGAAATCCAGGATGCCGTCGATGCCTTGCCGTCTGCCATCCAGCGCGGCGCCCACTTCGGGTCATGAGCGAGCTGTCCCACAGCGCGCCAGCCCCGGCAGGGCGGTTAGCCGAGAGCCTGGAAGCGGTCCGCCGTCAGCTTCCGCTGCCGGAAGAACTGCTTAGGCCCGCGGATACGGAGGACAGGGACCGGTTGGCGGTGATCATCGAGACATCGGCAAGGGGCGAGGCAATTATTGATTTGGCCCGCCAGCTGACCAGCCGCGATCTGCGCCATATCTTCCCGCTTTTGTCTGAACCGGTTCCGGCCGATGCCCGTTTTGAGCATTACCATGAAAAGCTGTACTTGATTATCCGCGAACGCGCCTGCCCGTCTCTCTACCGCTACGGCTGGTCTGTCTTCCAGCAGGTCTACCCGTCTGCACCAGTTGCTCGCGGTCTGGCGATCCTGTGCAGTATTCTCGACATCAAGCAGCACAGTCAGAAGACATCGGTGCGGTCCAGGCGCGGCCAGAACCAGCCACCCCTGATCTCGAACCTGGTCGCCCCGGACGCCCGTCAGTTCGAGGACAGGCTCTTGAAAGTCCTGGTGCAGCGCAACGTGCCCCTGGAGCAGTTCATGACCAGCTTCGCCGTCCGGTCGG
>LSQX01087932.1_pt1 | contig 10336 bp, 9 predicted proteins | sample 654561 | NCBI WGS metagenome assembly LSQX01 (sample SAMN04489861, study PRJNA283612) | anaerobic digester metagenome | isolation source: 4 biogas reactors fed with cattle manure at either 37C or 55C with and... | place: Denmark: Kongens Lyngby | collected 2014
GATACGACGTTCGCCTTCATTGGCATTCTTGGCTGCCTTGATAGCTTTTGATCCCATCCCTCTGGACATGTTCATAAAATCTTCCTGGCGGGTGACAAAAAGCACCACCCCGAGGTAGCCTAACAAAACCAACCCAACAAAGGGAAGGATCTGACCAAATGCTCCTGGCAGGAGACTGAGGGGGTAAGCCATGATCGCGGCTGTGATCAATCCAATGACCAAACCGACCAATCCGCTGATCAGTGCCTGGGGGGTTGCTTTCTTAAATAACTTAGCCAGCCCTTGAAGGGGTTTAATCGTAATGTAAGGTGTAATTAAAAAGCCGATAAGGGCGAATACTGTTGTAACGATCGCGACTGCAGCACCCTGGGTAAGCGATAAATTCGGAATAAAGCCAGTAATATAAGCATAAATTGGTAATCCGGTTAAAGCACCGATAAGACCAAAAACCAAAGCGCCGATAATGCGAGAAATGATGATCGCATTCATATGAAGACCTCCTTTTTAATGTGCAAATAAACGAATAATGAACTTATTAAGATAATAGCATTCTACGACATCAAAGTCAACGAAAAAAGGTAAAGATTAACAGAACTCGTATAAACGTATTTCTGGAAACTACACGATTACTCTTATTTATTCAGCTGGAGCGGCACGCACCAGGTTTGGCAAACTCAGCAGCCCAATGGCATCCAGGGGATAATAGATCAGTACCGCTTTCCCTACTACCCAGTCTTCATGGACAAAACCCCATTGGTGTGAATCAGAGGAATGGTTACGGTTATCTCCCAGCACAAAAAACTCATCTTCGGGTACAACCCAGCTGCCCGAGTAATTGGGCACTTCCATAATATAGGGTTCGGTCAATGCGATGCCGTTAATCCGGACAACACCACCCATAATGTCCACCTGGTCGCCAGGCAGCCCGACGATGCGTTTGATATAATCTTCCTGCTTGTCTCCCTGGTAGTGGAAGACGACGATGTCGCCATGGTCAGGTTCACCCAATTTGTAAGCGAGCTTATTAACCAGCAGGAGATAGCCTTGTTTCAAGGTTGGCTGCATGCTGATGTTGAAGACCTTGACACGTGAAGTGATTGCATTGAGCAAGACAAACAAAACCAGCGCCATGACCACGGTTTCGAGGAGATCGCGCCAGAACCCCTTGGTTTTTGGTTTTTCTTCTGAGGCAGGAGCGGACTCCTGGTTAATTGTTGTTGGTTCAACCGTTATGATCGGTTGAGTATCTTCTTTTGCTTTTTGGTTGAGTTCCATATTTTTCCCATACGGTCTGTTTGACCGTTACAATATTATACACTGCCTCGTTTGGGTTGTATTTTTAACATTACACCAGGAATCTTGAAGGGCATGGTAACCCTCCGGTTCGAAAGAAGCACGCGCATTGCAGGCTCTCTACTCGCGGCGCTCGCGTTTTTTCAAAACCAATTTCATTGGCGTACCTTTGAATGGAAATGTTTCTCTGATCTGGTTTTCGAGGAAGCGCATATAAGTGAAATGAGCGAGGGTGGGGTCATTGCAATAAAGCATGAAAGTTGGCGGCGCGGTGTTAACCTGCGTGCCATAATAAATCCTGAAAGGTTTGCCGGCGCCCGAAGGAGATTGGTGTCGGTCTTGCGCGTTTATTAAGACCTTGTTTAGCTGTGCGGTCGAAATTTTACGAATGCGCTCCTGGTGAATTTCATAAACCAGGGGCATAACCTGGTGAACACGTTGCCCGGTTTCGGCGGAAATAAATAATACCGGAACGTAAGGCAGAAAGTTCAGCTCATGTCTCAGACGTCTTTCGAATTCGAGAGCAGTGTTCTGATCTTTTTCAATCAGGTCCCATTTGTTGATAACCACTAAAACGCTCTTCCAAGCATCCTTAATATAACCGGCAATGTGAGTGTCCTGGGCGGTGATGCCGCTAACTGCGTCAATCACCAAAACGGTGACATCGCAGCGTTCGATCGCTTGCATTGCACGCAGCACCGAATATTTTTCAACGCCAGGAATTACCGACCCGCGTTTGCGGATGCCAGCGGTGTCGATCAGGGTGTATTCCTGCTCGTCAAAAAACAATTGCAGGTCGATCGCGTCACGGGTGGTGCCAGGGATATTGCTGACAATAGAGCGCTGTTGTCCGGTCAGTTTATTGAGCAAGCTGCTTTTTCCGGCATTTGGTTTGCCAACAATTGCGACCTTAATGCTGGAATCTTCCTCTTCATCTTCAACCTGATGAGGGAATAGAGCAACCACGGCATCGAGCAAATCACCAGTGCCGGTGCCGTGAATAGCCGAGATGGCGTAAGGTTCTCCCAATCCGAGCGAATAGAAATCCAACGCGTTCAAACGAGCAGTCGGACCATCGGCTTTATTCACCGCGAGAAGAATTGGCGGGGTTTCGCGTTCGTCTGTTTTCCGACGCCGGCGCAGCATATCGACCACTTCACGGTCAGACTGGGTAAGCCCTTCAAGCGCGTCTGTGACCAATACGATCACGTCTGCTTCTTCCAGGGCGATCTCTGCCTGGGCGCGAATGTCTGTAATGAAATCTGCCGATCCGATTGAAAGCGGGTTTTGAGTTCGTTGCTTGCTGGGATCCAACCCTCCGGTATCAACCACGAAAAAGTCGTGCCCAGCCCAGTCGCTTTCGGCTACCAGGCGGTCGCGGGTGGTGCCGGGGACTTCATCGACAATTGCCAGGCGCTGCCCAACCAGGCGATTAAACAGCGTGCTTTTTCCAACATTAGGTCTTCCTACCAGGACAACAACAGGTTTATGCATGAATTTTCCTTGAAATTATTTACGTTAACGCCAGAGGACGACCTCAATCGTTCCAGGCAAAATCGAATCCAGGCGCAGATCGGGATCGTTGAGTGTGATCTCCAGTGAAAGCTGGTATGTTCCCGGGCTGCGACCTTCCAGGTCCAGCACCACGCTGATATCGTCAGAGGAAAGAATTTCAAGCAGGTTCATCGGACCGGAGATGTACAGGTCAACGAATTCGGGTGAAATATTGACTGTCAAACCGACCCCCAGGTTGATAATTTCAACAGGAACGCCAACGAGCTGGGTGGAAGACTGGATCGCGTCGATACCGACTTCAACTGTAACTTGCTGGTTGCCGACCACCACGATACCGTCTTGTAACTGGAGGGCGACATTGACGCTGAAATCCTCATAGGCACCGCTCAGATTGATCGGCGCCGTGTCCAGAAAAGCAGGCATATTATCAGCAAGGTCTGGATCTGAGGCATAGATGGTCACATTGGGTGGGTCAACGAGCAAACCGGTAAGGTGATAGCCTTGCGCAATTGTACCGGTGGTGACAATTTTGATAAAGACGTTGCGATAGCCTACCAACTGCCTGACCGGCAGCTCAACGGTGATGTGGGTGGGGTTCATACTGACGCCATCGACGATATTCCCTCGCCGGTCAATCGGATGCAATTCAACGATGCGGGTGATCGAGCTGATGGCATTGCTGATGTCAACATTGGCAATAACATCGACAACTTCATCTACAACAGACTGCGGACCCAACAGCTCGACTGTCTCGCTGCTTAAAACGGCTTCCCCGGCTTCATAACTGATGGGTAAGTTGCCGGTTTGAAGCATGGTAATATCCAACGTTTTGGTTGCGATTTGTTCGAGGGTGATGTCGATTTCGGCTGGACTGACCTGAACAATCTGCACAGGTCTGAAGCTGTTTAGATTGACTTCCGGTTCCAGGTTGTAGGTGCCGGCAGAGAGCCCTGAAAGATTGATCCGCGCTGTGATTTGGTTAAAATTGCGTGAAATCTGCTCGTGTACTGATCGTGGGGCACGCAATGTGATCTCCACGTTAGTGGTGCTTTGCTCAGTAATCAGCATATCGGGGTTTTGCCCTAAAATCGTGACTGCGACCGGGTTCGGATAAGTGATGACCTGGTTAGGGTCGCTTGAGGAAACAGATGAGACCCAAACGATAATTGCCAGCACAAGCGCTGTTAAAAAGATCGGCACCAATTTAATCAGTTTTTTGAAGAGGTTGATCATTCGAGCTCCTCTACCGGTTCTTCCACCGAATCTCCCTTGAAAATGCGCTTCAAGCGGTTCGTTCTTTCAGGCTTGTGGGTGACCATAATGGCACGCATGCTATTGTGCAAACGATCACCGTCGAGGCGGCGTATAAGCCTGCCGCGGTGAGCGATCGAGATCGTTCCGGATTCTTCAGAGACGACCACGGCAAGGGCGTCACTGACCTCGCTGATACCCAAAGCGGCACGGTGGCGCAGCCCCAGTGAGCGGTCGGCAGTGCTGTTGAGTACGCCGCTGCTCGAAAGCGGCATTACACAGGCGGCGGCTTTGATTTGATTATCAGAAATGATCACAGCACCATCATGCAAGGGAGTATTCGGGTAAAAAATTTGCAGTAACACCTGGGGGCTGACGTCTGAATTCATCATTACCCCGTTCTTGTAAAAGCGGTCCAGCATTTCGCGGCGGCTGATGACAATCAGGGCGCCATGCCGTCTTTCTGCCAGCTGCACAGCCGCCCTGCTGACTGAGGTGAGGGTTTCTTCCATTTCTACGTTGCCCTTGGAGCCCAGGCTAAATTTCCAGAACTGCAGGGCACCGACACTGCCCATGCGCTCGAGCCCACGCCGAATTTCGGGAGCGAATATCACCGGTACAGCAATGATCAGGGCAGGAGAAATGGTTTGCACCAGCCACGAAAAAGCCGGCAGATTTACCAGGGAGGTCAGTAGAAATACCAGGATAACAATCAGGAAGACGCCTCGCAAAAGTGTCTGGGCGTCGGTGTCACGCAGCAAATACAGCAGCAAGCTGAAAAAAATGGTAACCAGGAAAATGTCGAGCACACTCGACCAGGTGAACCGTTCCAGAATGAATACGAGATTGTTCCACAGTTCTTGCATAATCTATACCTGTTGTAGAGCATTAATTATAACCTCATTCGCCGTAGAATTCGCCTTTTTTTAAACGGTTGAGATGTTTTGATGAATCAAATTGATTGTTGGAGATCCCGGAATGCGAGAAAATATTTATTGATCAAAGTGTAAACAATCACCCCAAACAAAAGGGAGTCTAATTCGGTCTTGACACAAGCCCCCTTCGAACGGGTCACAAATTATCAATCATGCTACCCTGATCAGGTAAATGTGGGTGATTTTCTTGTTTATTTAGCAGACTCTTTACCCAAACCTCGCCGGGCATCAAACCGTTCTCTTTTAAAAACGAAGCATAGATTAGTTCGGGTATGCCATCCGGAGTGTCTTCTCCAGGTGAATAATTACCGTCCCAAGCTTCCTTGACAGATAAAACCTGCTTTGAGACTGCCAGGTGAGTGTACGCGCCGTGCAGCCAATCTTCCAAAAGGGGCTGGAGGACTGAATTGCTGGTGTGCTCTGTTCTCAGCGGGGCTTGGTGGGTGAGCAATGCCAGGTTTTGGCGATTGCTCAGCCGCCGTACTTGGATCATCTCTTCACCAAAGTAAATTACCGGAATCAACTTTCCGCCCAAAATGCGATAAATTCGGTCGCATGTCCATCCCTGACCACCGATGCGGGCGGAGATGAGATCACAGGAGCGCTGCATGTCTGCCTCGGTCATCGAACGGACACAGAGTGGCTGCCGTTCAACTTTGCGCACCAGTGGTAAGCGAAGTTTTTGAACCGCCAGCTCTGTCTGTTGATAGGTTTCTTCAAAACCATGGTTGCTCCAGATCACTTCATTAGAACGGGCAAGCTTATCTTCCTGCGGAGGCTGTTTCTTGATCTTCTCCCAAGCAAGTTTCTGGCTGTGACCGCGTAACTCAACCAGGCGCTGGAGACGGATCTCTTCATCCGCAGCGACCGTCCAGATTTGATCGCAAACTGCCGCCACTTCTGACTCGAGCAGCTTAATCGCTTCCACCGCAAAAACAGGTCGCGTGCATTGTTCAATTTCGCCAATGATTGCCTGGGTGACATAGGGGTGAACGATTTCCTCCAACCTTCTCAGTTCAAGAGGGTCGTTCAAGACGATCATGCCGAGTTTGCTGCGATTGATCTGCCCATCTGCCATGCACAGATCTTCCCCGAAATGATCCAGGATTGCGCGCCAGGCGGGAGTGCCAGGCAGGTAGCTGTCTTTGGCTGTCAGATCAGCATCAATCGTGAAGGCACCGAAGTTCGCGAGGAAATTGCGCACCACGCTTTTACCGGAGGCAATATTGCCTGTTATTCCTATAATGAAGGGTTTACCACGCATACAAAAAGTATAATGCAAGGTTTTTGCAGGCGATACAGACAATCATACAAGCTTGCTTAAGCTATAATTTTTATATGGAACCAGCACAGTTTCTGACAGATTTTCATCAATATTTCAAACCCGTCAAAGATGTCCCGATTGTCATCGGAGTTTCTGGCGGGGCGGACAGCCTCAGCCTGGTACATCTGCTGTCGAATTCTGGTTTAGAGCTGATTCCAGCGCACTTTGACCACCAGCTAAGAATTGTCTCTGCCGCCCAGGCGGCAGAAGTGGCGGCACTGATGAATCGTTGGGGTCTGCCAATCGAACCCGGCTCCGGAGATGTGCGTGAATTTGCTACAAATCATAAGATGGGGGTCGAGGAAGCCGCGCGTGTTTGTCGTTATGAATTCCTGTTTTCGGTGGCTCAGAAATATAAAGCACAGGCAGTCTTAACCGCTCATCACCTGGACGATCAGGTTGAGACCGTGCTGATGCATTTCCTGCGCGGAAGCGGAATTAACGGTCTGTCTGGCATGCGCCTTTGCGAATCACTGAAACAATTCTCAGAAGAAATTCCGCTCTGGCGCCCACTTCTGTCCACCAGCAAGGAAGAGATCCTTGATTACTGCCAATGTCATGACATTGAGCCAATCGAAGATGAGTCGAACCAGGAGCTGCGTTATTTTCGCAACCGCCTGCGGCACGAGTTGATTCCCCAAATTGAAAAGATTCAACCTTCCTTTCGAACCATTGCGGCAAGAAACGCCAGGGTGGTAGAGCTGGACCGCCAGGCGCTTGAACGCGTGACCGAGCAAGCCTGGAGAGACAGTGTGTCAGAAGCGCATCCAGGCAAGGCATTGGTTTTTGACCGGGAAATATGGCAGCGCCTTGATGAAGCCATCCAATACCGCCTGCTCATGAAAGCCGCCAACACGCTTGTCCCTGGTCTGCGGGATCTGGGGTTTGCTGAACTGCAGCGGGCTAAAGAAACCATCGAATCACGCGTTCCCGGCAAAGATTTTAAAGCGGGTATCCTGATAAGCAATCAAGCCGAGTGCTTCATCCTGTCACTGGGAAGGTTTGACCTGCCCCAACCCGAATTTCCTCAGCTGCCGGATGGAATCAGCATTACACTCACGCTTAAAAAACCAGCAAAACTGCAGCACGGTTGGCAGATTAGTGCTAATCTGGTTGATCGGGAGGAGTACGAAAACCTGTCAACCGAAGCCAAACAAGCAAAAGATCACGCCTGGCTAAACCCAGCCGATGTAGAATGGCCGTTGGAGGTTAGGCGGTCGGTTGTGGGTGAGCGTTGGTCTCCGCTCGGGATGGTACACAAACGCCAAAAGATGAGTGACTTTCTGGTTAATAGCAAAATCCCCCGTGCTGTCCGGCAAGCCTGGCCGGTAGTCAGCAGTGGGGGGGCTGTATTATGGGTTGCCGGTCTGCGCATCGCGCAAGCCTGGCGCCTGACCGGGGATGAGACTGAGGTTTTACACCTGCAGCTTATTCCACCAGCGGTAATCTAATCAATCCACAACGCTTGCCTGATAATCGCCTGGATCGCTCCGAAATCCGGGTAGAGCACTGAGGCTCCGCCATCTGTCATACCGGGAACGGCTTCGTTGGGTGTGATCTGATATGAGGTGATATCCGCCCCATCGAAAAACTTCGAAAGCGGAAAGACGTACAAAAAACCGTCAGAAATTTTCAGATCAGTTTCAATGGTTTCATCGATTGCGGCGATCACATTTGGAAGATTCGCAATCTCAGAAGGACGCAAGGCTTTACTGACCATTGCCCGAAGGACCTCCTGCTGCCGACGGTTGCGGTCAAAATCTGAGGTGTTCTTGCGGGCGCGCACGTACCAAAAAGCATCTCCTGCGGTCATGTGCTGCCTGCCAGGCTGGACCACGCACCAACCGGTGTCGTTTATCCAGCATTCGTCTTCCATATATTTTTCGACATCTACATCGATGCCGTCCAGCACGTCGATGATATGTTTGAAACCGTCGAAGTCGACCATGGCAAAATTATCCGGTCTGAAGCCAAAATTAAGCGCCAGCGTATCACTGAGCAGTTCAGCACCACCAAACGGTAAGGCGGTGTTGAGACGCTGTGGACCGACACCAGGGATATCCACCCACAAGTCGCGGGGGAATGAGAGCAGGTGAAACTCGCTGGTTTTGGTATTCATCGCCACCAGCAGCATCACATCGGTGCGGAACCCGATTGTTGGCTGGTAGTCGGAACCCAGCAGCATGACGGTCTTCACATAACCTGGCACCGGCAAGGCAAGCGCGCTGCCATCCAGGTAGGGGTCCGGTTCAGTATTGGCATCGCCTTCCCACAGGTTAGTCATGAATCCGTTCTGACCGTTACGAATTTTGTTGATGCTGATACCGGCTAAAGCCACAAAGATTATTGCGACAATCAGCAGTATCCAGCCAAACGGAAAACCGCGTTTGTGTTGATTACGAGTTGAATATTCCATTTTAGTCCTATAACGGGGCGCGTTTAGCCCTGATCCTCTTCCTCTTCAGGCAGTGAATAGTCATTTTGCTCAGCCAAACTGCGCAATTTACTTTTGACCTCGCGCCATTGAATTTTTGAAATCCCCAGCTTTTGACGAATTTTGTCCTGCTCAACACCGTTAGCCAGATCATTCAGAGAGCTGGTCCAGCGCAGCATGTCAAAACTGATGTGTTTGTCCATTTTACCGGCGTTGGTGACATCTTCGAGCAGGTATTCGAGACGGCGCTGAGACCAGGGGAAAACCTGGTCACTGATCTGATATTTTTCAGCATATTGATTGTAGGCATCCACCCATTCAGGCGAAACCCCAATTTTTCGTTCTTTAAAACGATAACGTTGGTTTGGATAGCGAACGAAAACGTATGCTTCTTCTGAGTTTGCGAGTTCGAGGTGGTTGGTTTTCAGATTGAGAACCTCACCTTTTTTCATTGCTGTTTCCAGAACCAACCGCAATAAAACGTAAGGTCGTGGGTCTTCACCGGCAGAAGTGCGGATGGAATCGGCAGCTTCAACGGCAGTCTGAAGCTCCTGGGGGGTCAACACGGTGGGCAGCGGGCTGGTAACAGTCTTCTGCACAATTTTTTCCGCAGGGTCAACCGAGATAACCGCGTTTTGAGTTAACCATCGGAAGAAAGATTTCAACGATGTGATTCTGCGGGAAAGTGTTTTCGGGCTGCAGGGGATGCCGCGATCCTTTTCGAGCCAGGTCAGGTAATCTTCAAGATCTTTGGTTGAGATCTTGCCAATTGGTTTATCGGTAGGCAGAAATTCTTCCAACAACATCAGGTCGGCTTCAAAAGCTTTGAGTGTATGATGAGAACGACCCTGGTCGCGTAAGAAAAACTTCCACGATTGAATGGCAGGCTGCAGCAGCGTGCTCTCGTTGATATGTGCGCTGATTGCTTCATCTTTACGGTTCATAAGGACTCCCACGTTTCGTATAGTCGAATAAACATGACTAAGTTTAGTCTCTATGTGGCGGTTTGTCAAACCCGTGCACCACAAAACTCAACTTGACGAATAAAAGTGCTTATGTTAATATGACACTATCCCCATCACACCTTGTGATGACCTCAAAATGGAGAAGGATGCTGCAGACTCAACTCAACGGGCAAGTGGAGTGACCGAAATGTTGATATGTAAGCACGCCCGCACCCAAACCCAATCGAAAAAATATATAGGAGGCTGTTAGTATGAAGAGAAAGTTTTTGTTTCTGTTAAGCATGGTCTTGGTGTTGTCAATGGTGCTTGCCGCCTGTTCGACACCAGCACCCATCGAACCCACTGAACCCCCGGTTGAAGTACCAATTGAAGAACCAGTGGAAGAACCAGTTGAAGAACCAATTGAAGAACCGGTAGAAGAACCGGTAGAAGAACCTGTAGAAGAGCCTGTTGAAGAGCCTGTAGTCAGGACCGAACGCAAGGGCGGCTGGCTGGATGAGATTGTCTATACCGTCGCTGATCCTGCTGCAGTATTGACCCAAATTCAGGCAGGAGATATTGACATCTACGCTGAAGGTCTCGCACCAGCATTCGCACAGGAAGTCAGGGACTCTGGATT
>LSQX01169068.1_pt1 | contig 10336 bp, 8 predicted proteins | sample 654561 | NCBI WGS metagenome assembly LSQX01 (sample SAMN04489861, study PRJNA283612) | anaerobic digester metagenome | isolation source: 4 biogas reactors fed with cattle manure at either 37C or 55C with and... | place: Denmark: Kongens Lyngby | collected 2014
AATGAATAAAAGCCTTTCCTAGATGGAAGAATTTAAGTATTGGTATAAAACAATAGCTTTAGGAAAAAATATTGCACATTTTTTAGTTTAATAGCAGGAATTCCCGTTTTTTTGGGGAAAGTTAACTATGGTTTTAATTTCACTGAAAAGGGAGGACTATCTAGTGAACAAATCGGAACTTGTCAAAGCGTTAGCGGAGAAGGCTGAGATCACTCAAAAGGATGCAGCCAAAGCACTTGATGCCGTGGTGGAAACCGTTCAGCAGGCTCTTGCCAAGGGTGACAAGGTGCAAATTATTGGGTTCGGTAGCTTTGAGGTTCGTGACCGGAAAGAAAGAAAGGTCATCAGCCCGGCCACTGGACAGGAAATCAAAGTTCCTGCCACAAAAGTCCCCGCTTTTAAACCCGGCAAATCCTTAAAGGAAGCTGTTGCAGCTGGACAAAAAGCAGCTCCTAAAGCGGCTGCTAAGAAAAAGGCCGCCAAGAAAAAATAGGTTTGTTGACCCAAAGGTAAAGGGAGGTATGGAATTACATACCTCCTATTTCTTTTGGGTAAGCTGTGAGCGGCAAGCGTTTTACTTGATTAGCTACAATTGTTAAGCCCCGGCCTCTCCTATTTAACTTTCCTCTGACAATCATTATCCCCTCGGAGGGGATAAACACCTCGCCTCCACACCTTTTATAAGCCTCTTCAAACATGGTGACATCAGTCAATCCAAACTCGTCCTCCAGAGCAAAGAAAACAGTTATGCGACCACTGCGAGTAGGAGGACGATGAGGGTGCAAGAGCAGACCAGCGACCTGTACATGACAGCCAGATTTCAGGGCGGGTAGCTCTTGTGATGATAGTATTCCCCGCTGTTGCAGCCAGGGACGCCAAAAGGCCAAAAAGTGCTCCCCTACATCCAATCCCAGTAGGTTTCGCTCCATATAACGCTTCTGCGGTGCAGAAAAGTCGGTAATAGTATTGGAGAGTTGGTCGGCAAACAGACTGCTTTCGGCTGATCCCAGCTGGGGAAGAAGAGACAAAAGCTCACGCCGGTTGCTATACAAGCTGTCCAAAGCACCACATTTTACCATATTCTCAGCCTCATCCTGGGGAGGAGCAATTCTTTTTATAAAATCAGCCGCCGAAGCAAAGGGATGCAGACCTTGCTGCTGATGAATTGAATTCAGAGTGGAGCGGCTGACACCTTTAACTAATTTTAGGCCGATCCTAATTACATCAGATGATTCTGCCCGGCAGTCAGTTGGGCTTTCATTCACATCGGCGGGCAGCAGCTTGAGGCCGCGCCGTCGTGCCTCGGTGGCAATTACATAGGAAGGATAATATCCCATAGGCTGGTGATTTAACAAGGCCGCGAAATACTGGGCCGGATGATGTTTGACCAAATAGGCGGTCTTGTAGCTAGTAGTAGCAAAAGCGGCCGCATGAGCTTCGCAGAACCCATAACTGGCATAGCCTATCATACAGGCAAATATGGACTCCGCCACTTGAGTCTCAATACCATTGAGGATGGCCTTTTGTACAAAACGATGACCGATTTCTTCCATTACCTTTTGAGAACGGGCATGGGTCATGACCCGCCGCAGTTGGTCAGCTTCCCCGGGAGTGAATCCGGCAATAGCAATGGCGATCTCGATCACCTGCTCTTGAAAAAGAATTACCCCATAAGTTTTCTCTAGAATTGGTTTTAGCAACGGGTGCAGGTAAGTTACTTCTTCTTGGCCTTGACGGCGGCGCACATAGGGGTCGACCATATTGCCTTTGATAGGGCCAGGCCGTATCAGGGCCATGCTGGCCACTATATCTTCCATCTGGCTGGCTCCCAGACGGGTTTGTAGAGCGCGCTGAGCCGGACTTTCCAGCTGAAAGACTCCGATGGTCTCACCCTGACTGATCATATCATAAGTAGCGCTATCATCCAGATCAATGCGATCATAGTCAAAAGAAGTACCCCTCTCCTGGATCTGTTGGACAGCATCCTGGACCACCGACAGAGTTCGCAGGGATAAAAGATCCAGTTTCACCAGTCCTAATGTCTCTATATCATCTTTATCAAATTGGGTAATAACCGGCCCCAGAGCCGACTTCTGCAGGGGAGTTAGGTCGGTCAAAGGAACATCGCTGATCACCAGGCCTCCCAGATGGGTGCCGAGAAAACGCGGAAAACCAGCCAGGTGTTCACATGCATCCAGGAGCAGCTGAAAACGCTGCTCTTTTAGAGGGCTATCCTGCAGTTCGGGCAGACAATTGAGCAGACCACGAATGCGGTCAGCGTAAGTATGGGGCAGGCTTTTAGCGATCTTGCCTAATTCGGCCTCATCAAAACCAAGCACCTTGCCGATATCCCTTACCGCTGAGCGAGCCTTAAAAGTATTATATGTAGCTACCCGGGCTACTTTTTTGGCTCCGTACTTTTTATAAACATAGTCAATGACCCGATCACGATAGCGGGCTTCAAAATCAATATCAATGTCAGGCAACTGGGAACGCTCCGGGCTCATAAAACGTTCGAACAAAAGGCCTCTTTTTAAGGCGTCCACCTCACAGATAAAAAGGCAGTAGGAAACCAGAGAATCAGCAGCCGAGCCCCGACCCGCATAACGGATGCCCTCCCGGCGGGCAAACTTAGCCACATCCCATACCACAAGAAAATAGTCGGCAAATCCCATCTGTTCAATGATTCCCAGCTCATAATCCAGACGTTGCTGTACCGGAGGAGTGATCTTGCCGTAGCGCTCCCGGGCTCCGGCATAACTAAGCAAGCGCAGGTAAGCGGCCGCATTTCCTCCTGGTGGGGAGGCAAAACGGGGAAAATGCACCGGGGATCCATTTAAAAATCCCTGACATTGCTCGGCGATAAGTGCTGTATTAGCAAGGGCCCGGGGGCAAAAGCTAAAGCGTTCTTCCATAGATGCAGTGGATTTTATATACTGTTCAGCATTGAGAGGACGGGCGGGATGAACGGCGTCTACTCGCAACAGGTGCTTGACACAGGTCAGCAAATCATGAAATGCAAAATCTTGGCGGTCAGCATAGTGAACGTTATTAGTGGCTACTGGTTCCAGATCCAGACAGTCGGCTAGCTGGATAAGTTTCTGGTTGAGACGCTGATTAGCGGGCAGCAAAGTGTCTTGTATTTCTATATAAAAATTGTCTTTGCCCAGTATATCCCGATAGTGGCGGGCACACTCTAGAGCATGCTGATAGTGTCCTTTTAAGATAAGGGTGGCGATTTGTCCCTGGCGGCATCCAGATAGCACCACGACATCTTCCAATTCGATCATCCACTGGGGGTCAATGCAGGGATTCCCGCGGGGATTAGCAAGATGGCTGCGGGTAAGCAGACGGCACAGGGAAGCGTATCCCCGGGCACTGCGAGCGATCAGAGTCAGGTGGTACCCTCCGCTGAGCTCTATTTCGGTTCCCTGAATAGGTTTGATACCGGCCCGGGAGGCGGCTTGATGGAATTTGACGGCTGCGGAAACATTATTATGATCGGTAACTGCCAGAGCCGGCATATCAAGCTGGGCAGCTCGTTCTATCAGGGTCTCAATAGAACTGGCACCATCCAGGAATGAAAAAGGAGTATGAGTATGCAGGTGAATGAAGGCCATCTTTTCACCTCCGGGTGTTAGCACGAAAATACCTCTGTTAGTAAACTGCCATCAATCATAAATCTTATATAACATCCAGACTTGGGAGCGGTGATCCCAATAGATCTCTACGATAGCCTGGTTATCCAGAGATAAGCGATAAAAAAGCTTTTCACTCTCTCCTTCCCACCAGCACCCGGTATCACGCCAGCAATCCAGAACCTGTTCTACTTGGGCGGTCTGCTGACCCTTTTGCAGGCGAAGGGGTAAGCCCTGATTATTACAGCTCACCTGCACAGCTTGATGCTGCAGCTTACTCATGGGTATACGACCTCCAGGGATCCCATAGGGACAGTACCTGCTCCCGCCGGGCGATGGGTATTCCCCGGGTCAGAAAGCCGGGAAAGCGCTCTTCCAGGCGAAGTAAAGCCTGATTCAGGCGGGCTTTTTCTTCCCGGGGAGTAGATATAAAACGTTGGCTGAATAAGTCGGGCTGCGACCAGGACAGGGGGGCAAGCTGGTTTAGAGCGATGGTGAGCCCGCTTATCTGGTATTCCTGGTCAGGTGCATTCATTATATGTTTAGCCAGTCTCTTGAAAACGTGTTCCAGAACTTGTTCGTCCTGACTGCCTATCTGTAGATGGCGTTCGCCTTGTTCTTTGTGGCTGTCCTGATGCAGTTCCAGAGAAATTTGTTGACAGGTAGAATTCTTTTGTCGTAGCTGAGCGGCTAGTTGTACTGCTGCTTGCTTAAGAATCTGCTGTAAAGAGCATTCATTATCCAATTCAGATGCAAAATTAAGCTGATAGAATATCCGGGAAGGGGGATAAAGCCCCATAACTGGGCCAGGGTCGACCCCCCGGGCCTGCTCAGAGATCAACAAGCCTTTTCCCCCCAGCAGTCGCACTAACTCATAAGGAGGGAGATTGGCTATTTCTTCAACATAATTAAAACCGGAGCGGCGCAGTTTTTTTAGCTGAGAGTGATCCAGGGAAAGGAAAGATTCCAAAGGCAGAGAGCCCAGGAAAGCGGAATCCCGTTGGGGGAGAATTTCTATCATTTCTGCATTGCCCCATCGGTGGAGTTGATAGTTCTTAGGTCGGGTGGGGGAGGGCAGACAAGTAGTGATTGCTGCGGTATGAGCAACCAGACGGCTGGCAGCCATCCCTATTCTGATATGAGCACCGGTGTAAGAAGTCAGCTTTTTTATTTGCCCCCTTTTTATCTTACAGCCGGTTAAATCTAAATAAACAGCCCTGTTTCCGCTAGGTTCCACTAACGGGGTCAGGTCAAGGCAGGCGTTATAAAAATTATGGTTGAGTGCTTTTGAACAAGACCAAAAAATAATGCGGCGCATTTCCATCCCCCGAACATTTGTTCTGTGTAGTTATCCTACACCAGAACGAACGTTCTGGTCAACTGGGAAAACTAGGTGTAACTGGATAGAGACATGGGTAAACGGTCAAAATATAGAAAACGTTTTTGGGGGAAGCAAAGTATGGCGTCGATTTTTAACCGCCTGCGGGGCAGGCACAAGGTACCTGCCCACAAACCTTTAAATAACCACAGCGAAAAACTGACGATCAGTTTTGACAGCAAGAAAAAATTACTGGATCCTTATGTACAGAAAAATAGAGATGTTATTTTTCGGCAGATCACTCTAAAAAGTGACCCCCGGCGACGGGCAGCGGTGGTCTACCTGGAGGGGAGAGTAGACAAGCAGGCCCTTTATGAGGAAATATTCAAAAGTCTAATGCTGGTAAGCGATGCTGCAACTTTGCAGCAGGGAACGGCTAATCAACTTATTGACAAGATCTCCGAGACCTCATTGACCATCGGTGAAATTAAGAAGATAAATCTGGTGCAGGATATGGTGTATGCCTTGTTTGATGGTAATACGCTGGTGATGGTGGAGGGGATCGCTGAAGTACTGGCTATAAATATCATCGGAGGAGTGCAGCGTAATCCTGACGAACCACCGGTAGAGAGAACCTTGCGAGGATCCCGGGAGGGATTCATCGAAGATCTACCCTCCAACATATCCATGATTCGCCGCCGACTGCGGGATCCCAACCTGGTAATAGAAAAAAGTATCGTCGGAAAAAGAACCCGCACCGAATTAGCGATCCTGTATATTGAAGATATTGCTGATCCGGAGATTGTCCGCAATATCAAAGGAAAAATCGACCAAATCGATATTGATGGTATTTCTGCAGTTGGTTATATTGAACAATTTATCGAAGACAACCACCTTTCGCCTTTTCCCCAGTTCAAATCCAGTGAGCGTCCTGACAAAATAGTTATGGAACTGCTGGAAGGAAGGGTAGCCATAATGGCAGGGGGAACCCCCTGGGTATTGGTGGCTCCCACTCTGTTTGTCAGTTTCCTGCAGGCTTCTGAGGATTACTATGATCGTCCAATGGTAGCTACCATCAATCGTTGGGCACGTTATCTGGCCTTCGCTCTGGCGATATCCTTACCGGCCCTTTACGTATCTTTATTAAGTTTCCAACCGGAATTGATACCTTATGAACTATTCGTTATATTGACCCGGGCTCGCTCGGAGGTACCCTTTCCAGTATTGATTGAGGTTTTGATCCAGGAAATTATTATTCAGCTGGTAGTGGAAACGGGGCTGCGTTTGCCCACTAATATCGGGCAAACCGTAGGGGTGGTAGCTGGAATTGTGCTGGGTCAGGCTGCCATCAGTGCCAATATTGCTAGCCCGGCTATTATTATGGTGAATATCATTAGCACCATTTCTGCCTTTGCTATGCCTAACTACAGTATGGTTTTAGCCACCCGTGTGTTACGCATTTTATTCATATTGGCAACTGCGGTTTTTGGTTTATTCGGCTTCTCCCTGGGCTGGTTTATTTTAATAACTCACCTGATCAGTTTGGAAAGTGTCGGGGTTCCTTATTTTGCTCCCCTTGGCCCAGTGCGCTTTGGTGATCTGAAAGATGCCTTCTTAACAAATTTACATCGATTCAAATATCGTCCCCAGTCTATTCCTATCCTAGACCGGCAGCGCCAGGGGGATCGGAATGGATAGGACCCGATTCGAAATAACCAGCAAACAATTGATATTCATCATTGTAGGGACGATGGTAGCCACGGCTGTACTAGGTCTTCCCCGGGTAGCAGCGGCAGAAGCGCAGCAGCATGCTTGGTTGGCAGTCATCATCGGAGCAGTAGTTCCTCTGGCTTCAATTTTGTTAACGGTAGCTTTATTGGATCGGTTTCAGGATCCGGACTTTGTGAATATCAGCCGTCGTCTATTCGGAAAGATTCTGGGCACTCTGTTGATTTTGGCTTTTGTGGGCTATGTGGTCATGTTTCAGTCTGTTGTGATAAGGCTATTCTCGGAAATAACCTGCGTATTTATGCTGCCTAGGACCCCTGTTTGGGCGGTATCTCTGGCGTGTACTATTAGCGTTGTCTATGCTGTCAGCCAAGGGGGCAAAGTAGTTGGCCGGCTCAATGAATTTTTCTTCTATCTGTTACTAGTTGACTTACTAATCATTGCCATTCCCGCTTTACAAGGTACCTATTTAAACCTGCTGCCCTTGGGTGAAATTGATATCAACGGATTGATGCAGGGAAGTTTGAACACGATGTACGCTTATGGAGGAGTCGAAGTGCTGCTGATCACTTATGCTATGGTCCAGCAACGTAGCGAGATTTTGAAAGCGGCTGTAATCGGGCTAGGCCTTACGGTATTGATTTATTTAATAGTGGTGGTGGCGGGGCTGATGGTTTTTGGCAGTATCGGACTGCACTTTATCACCTGGCCATTACTAACGCTTCTTAAGATTCCTTATGCTTCGACTCTGGGCAGGTTGGAATTGGTTTTCCTATTACTCTGGGTCGGCCTGGGGGTCAGGCCTGCCATAAACCTGGGCATGTCAGCCAGTTATGCTGCGGTTCGAGCCTTTAATCTAGATTTTAATCGCTATTATATTTGGATAGTTATGGGAATAGGAGTAAGCCTATACCTTCTATCATTGCAAGCGGATAACCTGTTTCAGATCTTTACCTGGGCTGAATATCAAGGTTATATATTTGTGGCGGTTTCCCTTGGATATCCCCTGCTTTATCTTATAACGGCTGTACTGAGGAGGATGAAAGATAGATGAAGCTGAGATGGATAAAAATCGGCTTGATCCTAGCCATGGGCACCATGCTGTGCGGCTGCTGGGACACTATCGATGTGGAGGAGTTTGAGATCGCTGTGGCAGGCGGTTATGATACTCCTCGCTCGGGGGAAGAAGGAAAGGTATCTGTTAGTGCTCTACTGGCGGCGGTGGAACAGAAAAACGAAAGGCTGGGAACCTATTCTGCTTCTACCATAGGAGAGACCCGAGCCCGGCGGGCCTACAGTGAATCTCGCCATTATTCTCTGGCGCAACTGCAGGCTATATTGATCGGTCAGGATTTGGCCCAACAGGGGGTAAGAAGTGTTCTGGATACTAACTTGCGTGAACCCCGGGCTAAAATATCTATACCAGTAGCGGTGGTAAACGGGCGAACGGAAGAACTGCTAGGGTCCATGATTGAGAAGGACGGCGGTAAAGTCAGCGAAAACCTGATTAGCTTACTGCAGACCATTAAGAAACGGGCTTTTGTGCCTCAGACATCCTTGCACCGTTTTGCAGTTGGTTCCTATACGACAGGTATAGCTGCAGCAGTCCCAGTTCTAAAGACCAGTAACAATCAACTGGGGGTGGAAGTAACGGGTTGTGCATTATTTAGTCAGGAACGGATGATCGCTGAACTGGATCGGATCGAGACCAGATCATTGGTATTGTTAAGCGGAAATGCTGCTCAGGGATGGATACCGTTTTTTCTGTACAAAGATGGGGAAATGGTTGACAGTGGGACAGTTTTTGCTGCCAATCAACGGAAGGTAAATGTCAGCAGAGAAGGCGACGTGATTACTTTTGACATAAAGGTTTTCTTAACAGGAAGACTGGTGGAACATGGTGTTTTTGGTCATAGCGAAAGTCTGCATGAGGAACAGCATCTGGGGGAAATTGAGCAGGTGGTGGCTGGTGATTTGCGGCAGGAGTTATTGGATTTTGTCAGGTTTATGCAAGAAGAACTCCGGGTTGATGCCATCGATATAACTCCCTATGCTCTGGCTAGATGGCGCCAGGAGATCACTCCCCAGCTGGGAAATGGCTTTATTGAAGATGTGATAATAAATGTAGAGGTTGATGTTAGCATCAAGAATACAGGAGAAATTGGGTAAAGTACTTGGACGCCATCCCTCCTTGCTCCATCGAATCCTTTCACGCGCGCCCAGTTAGTATTTGGTCTGGGTGAAGGGCGCTTCATGAAAGGTTCGATTCCGTTGTCGCCGGTCTGTAGGGGACGATGCCCACATCGTCCCGGATTCCTGGCAATCATAAAATCATCATATGGGTGTGGCTGGGGGCATAGACACTCGTGCCATATCTGATGTACGAAAGCGCGGGGCGATGTAGGCATCACCCCCTACCATGTCAGCCAGCAATTCCTACTCTTGCGAAAAATTTAGGTCTTATTGGCCATCCCTCCTTGCTCCACCGAATCCTTTCACGCGCGCCCAGTGGTATTTGGTCTGGGTGGAGAGCGCTTCATGAAAGGTTCGATTCCGCTGTCGCTGGTCTGTAGGGGACGATGCCCACATCGTCCCGTCTTCTCGGGAATATATAAAATCATAATATGAGTAGAATTTGGCAGTAACTTAGCTGCCTGAAGCAATTTTGCGGCTATAATGGATCCTCTAAAGTTGCTCTTTTGGGTAGAGTAGCAGCAAAGTTAATATACTCCAGATAGGTAACCTTTTGCCATCATCTCCAATATTGTGTACTAAAGAAGGAAAGGAGGGTGAAAAATGTCTGCAAGAAGGGATAATCATGGAGAAGGGTTTAATGGTCTCTGTTGTACAGAAATCTGCTTTTCCCCTGCTAAGGAAGCATATATTGCAGAGTTCTACCCTGACCAAAATTTTGGCCCGGTACCGTTTTTATATGTAAGTCAGTATGACTGCCCAACCGTACCTTGTGCCTGCCCTTGTCGGGATGACTACCGCAGTCTGGTGCAGTTTGACCTGTGTAGTCTGTGCTGCAACTTTATTCCACCCAATAGTGATATTTGCTTCGCCTATTTGGTATTAAGCATTTACCGTAATGAAGTGCCCTGCGACATTGAAGTTTGTGCTCATCGAATCCTGCAGCCCTGGAGAGAATTTGGAGTAACCTGGAATGATCAGCCTTTATTCGATCCGGCGCCACTGGATTGTACTACAGTTTCTCCGGGACAGTTTGGAGAGTTATACTTTGATGTCTGTGATCTGGTTAAGGAATGGTATTCGGGCTGTGCCGCTAATAATGGTATTCTTTTAATTGGGAATGAAGAGATTAATAGTCTGGTTGGTTTTTATAGTAGTGAATATCCTGATAGTAGATTATGGCCGCGGTTGGTGGTAGGTTACCGGCAGGATTGCTGTTCCCCATTCCCACCAAGATAATTAAATTAGTAGACACCCGTGAGCATCCAAAACTCGCGGGTGTTCTTCTTTGTGCTAGCATATAAAGCTTGGTCTGATATGGGGGGGGGAGGGCGCTTTATGAAAGGTTAGATTCCGCTGTCGCTGGTCTCCACTGAGTAGTACCAGTTAGATTGATGATGTTCTGCTAGCTTGACTGCAGCCGTGCCAGGTGAGAATGGCTGCTTATTCGCCATCCCTC
>LSQX01173071.1_pt1 | contig 10335 bp, 7 predicted proteins | sample 654561 | NCBI WGS metagenome assembly LSQX01 (sample SAMN04489861, study PRJNA283612) | anaerobic digester metagenome | isolation source: 4 biogas reactors fed with cattle manure at either 37C or 55C with and... | place: Denmark: Kongens Lyngby | collected 2014
TTCTCATACCGGTAAGAGGCTTTTCCCAAAAGACGCTGCATGGAAGCTTTGTCGATCTGCTTTCCGATCTCCCGCTGTTTCAAAGACCTCAGAACGTTTTCGGCCAATTGATCGATTTCAATTTTTTCGAGGAAATTTTCCTTAAACGACACGAAAACTCCTAACCTGTTAAAATCGCTGAGACACTATCATAGCAAAAAAGATATGTAAAGAAAGCTGGATTAGACATAAACAGATCAAGAAAAACAGGAGCAAAACGGCTAACCGACACGTTTTTTATCAGCTAACGGAGGCAAGAAACAGGTAGAAGAAAGGCACCACAGCTATAAGAAATGGTTTTAAAGACAAATTGTTTTCGTGGATTGTGTTAGGAAACCGTTAAACGAAAATGTACTTTCGGCAAGGCGGTTTCGGATTAAATCAAGAACGGGCCCCGAACTCCCCGGAAGAGGAGTTAAGCAGATTCTTAGTGAGAGCTTCCGGGGAGCGGTTTTTCGAGAAAAGCAAACGGAATTGGCGGTAACCTTTGGTGAGGCAACCAGGTGGCCATCACTCATAAAGATGTTACAATTCTCCCAGCGGGCGGGCAAAGGTATATTTGACTGGTGCGACCATGAGACTATTTAAGGCTTCACCCGGATTACCCCCCAAGAGTGAAAAAGGCAAAGAGGCTACGAAAACAGCACTGCCGAAAACGGTTGCCACGATGCCGAGTGGGCGAATTAAAATAAGATCGGCTGCCATCTTTTCGCCGCTGTTATCCGATTCTGAAAATGGGTCTTGCGCTAAAGCTTCCGCAGCAAATGGTATCAGGATCAGGGCAGCCAATGTAAAAAAAACAATCGGAATTTTTAAATGGTTAGGCATACAGACCTCCTATGACGTACAAATTCGAATAAGTGAAAGTTTTACGTATGCAAAAAACGTATCCTAAAATCACCATGTCGGATTAAACAATTTTGACTTTACATTTTATACTCGATCTTCAGATAAATTTCAATAAGTAATTGAATTAAAGCAAAAACGGGATTTTACTCATCAAAATATCGGAAATAAAATGATCTGGGTTGGACCATTTTGATTGCACCTGGACCAAGCTTGAATCATTGTGAAATTAACGCTATAAGTTACCGATTATGACGTCTGATTGCACTTTAATAGAAGTGGCCGTCGCGTTGCCGGTATCCGGAACGTTTACCTATCAGATTTCTGGAAATCTCCGCGATACGATTTCAGTGGGAAAACGGGTGCTGGTCCCTTTTGGGCGCCGTCGTGTTACCGGTTACGTGCTGGGTTCAGGGAACAACTGCGACCATAAAGAGATGAAGCCGGTTGAAACCGTGCTGGATCCCCGCCCGCTTTTTCCGGCGGACCTTGTTTCTTTTTTTCGCTGGATTTCTGATTACTATTTTTACCCGATTGGAGAGGTCATTAAAAGTGCGCTTCCCGGAGGATTGAACCTTTACGAATATTCCGTGTTCGAACTGACCGACGAAGGGAAACAGGTGCTTCAGGCGGGTAATTCTGCCGGTGACATGAACGTGGTGCTCTCGCGGTTGGAAAAGGGACCGGTACGCACTCGGGATTTAAATCGTGTTTTGAAAAAGAGCAATACCTCCGCTGTTTTGGCGGAAGCGGTTAAAGCTGGCTGGATCCGTCAAAAAAGTGAACTCATCGGTGCCCGGACACGGGCGCGCCTGGAACCATTTGTTTCATTACAGCGTCAAGATACGCTGTCAGGGCGTATTTCAGAACGGAAACGAAAAATTATCGAATCCCTTTCAGCAGAACAGGAAATCTCACTTAAAAATCTGAAATTGCTGGTACCCAGNNCCTCCCTGGTGCGGTCCCTGCAAAAATCCGGTCATGTTCACATTGAATACAAACAGGTGTTTCGGGATCCACTGGGAGAATCCATACTGCCGGATAAGGCGCCGATACTCACTTCGGAACAAAATGCGGTTCTTGCAAAGCTTTTAGCCTCCCTGGATCATGGGTTTTCTACTTTTCTTCTGGACGGTGTCACGGGAAGCGGAAAAACAGAAGTCTATCTTCACTTGGCGGATGCTGTTTTATCCAGCGGGCGTACCGCCTTGGTGCTGGTACCGGAGATCGTTTTGATTTCTCAAATGGAACGTCGTTTCCGGGCTCGTTTTGGACAGCGGGTTGCGGTTCTTCACAGCGGGCTTTCTCCGGGGGAGCGTTTTGATCAATGGGGCCGGATTTTAAATGGAGATACTCCAATCGTAATCGGCGTGCGATCGGCTGTTTTTGCACCTTTGGACCGGCTTGGCCTGATTATCGTAGATGAAGAGCATGACCCATCCTATAAACAGGATAGCGGGCTTCGCTACAATGCGCGGGACCTGGCCGTGGTCCGGGCAAAAGTGCATGGTTGTTTGGCTCTTTTAGGTTCTGCCACGCCATCGATTCAATCTGCTTACAATGCGGAAAGCAAAAAATTTATCGAACTTACTTTAAAAAACCGTGTCGAAAAACAGCCTCTTCCAAAGATCCAGATCGTCGACCTTGCGGAAAGCCGGGACTTACGCGGGATACGCCGTTTCATAACCCCCGAGCTTCAGGAAGCCATGAAGAGAGCGCTGGCCCGGCATGAACAGATTCTCCTGTTTCTCAACCGGCGCGGTTTTGCCGGGCTTCCGGTATGCTCCGCCTGCGGAACTTCTGTCCGTTGCAAAAACTGTGATATCGCGATGACGCTGCACCGTCGGGATAATGCTTACAAATGCCATTACTGTGACTTTTCAAAAACATTTTCATTGACCTGTGATCAGTGTGGTTCTGACAAGATCAAACTTTTAGGGTTGGGAACGGAAAAAGTGGAAGAGGCGGTTCAAGCTCTTTTCCCGTTGGCCCGCGTCGCCCGGATGGACAGGGACACGACCAGTCGACGAGGAGCCATCCTGAACCTTTTAAAGGGTCTTCATAATGGCACGATCGACATTCTGGTGGGTACCCAAATGATCGCCAAGGGCCACGATTTTCCGAACATCACCCTGGTCGGCATTATCTGTGCCGACCTTTCGCTCAGTTTCCCGGATTTCAGAGCCGGTGAACGGACCTTTCAACTGCTGGCCCAGGTGGCTGGAAGGGCCGGCCGTGGAAGCGTTCCCGGCCAAGTGATCCTGCAGACCTATAACTCGAAACATTTCAGTATCCTGGCAGCCCGTGATCAGGATGCCAAACGATTTTATGAAAAAGAAATCACCTTTCGCAAGGCCCTCAATTACCCGCCGTTTTCAAGGATCATCCAACTGAAAATTTCTGGACAGGATAAACGGAAAACCGGACAGGCCGCCACGGAGCTGGGGAAAAGGTGTTGTACACTATTACAAAAATCAAGAACCTTTGAGCGGACACTCGAAGTTCTGGGGCCGATTCCAGCACCACTTGCACGAATCGCGCAGGAGTACCGTTGGCAGATTTTGATTAAAGGCAAAAGAGTTGAAACACTTCATGAGTTTGTTCGCCAGTTGATGCAGGAACAGGGGACATTGCTCAACCAGCGTAAAGTCAAGGTGCAGATTGATGTGGATCCTTTTTTTATGATGTAGCCTCGACACTAGGCTAGAGTCCTTGTCATCGACCTGTTTGAGCTGATACTTACCCGTTAAAAAGTGAAAAAATGGGGTCCTGGCCTCGTGGTCATCGGGCAGAGAAGAGCAAAGAGGAGTTTGTATGAAGGTTAAAACGTTTTTGGGGTTGATCGTGTGTGTCATCTTGTTGTCAACCGTTTCCAGGGGGGACGATGCTTCGGTAGCTCAATTTCCAAAAGCAGCCCTGCCGGTTACTTCCTTTAGATTTCAGGAAGCCGTTGAGGGAACCGAGATCGCTCATGATTTTGTGATTCTAAACAAAGGTACTGCACCACTGAATATCAAAAAGATTGATACGGGCTGAGGGTGTACCGCCCTTTTTTCTACGCGGCAAATCCCCCCCGGCGGGGAGGGAAAAATTACCCTCAAGGTTGGAACCAGTTATTTAGGTGGTTCGCGGCTGCGCGAAACCGTTGTCATCCATACCGATGATCCGGACAATCCCAGGCTGTTTCTGACGCTATCCGGACCGGTGATAAATTTCGCAACAATTATGCCCAAAAGGATTGTTTTACGTGGCGCCGCAGGGGCTGTTGTCAAAGGTGCTGCAACGATTATCCCCAAGGAAAAATATCCATTTAAAATTATCGATGCCAGAGCATGGCATGACGGTAAAATCAGTTTTAAATATGAAGAAATTCAGAATTCAACTTCAAAGGGATACTTGTTGACTGTTGAGAATCGGGTGATGGAAAAAGAGCGTTATGTCGATGCGGTCATTCTAAAAACGGACAGTCCAGTTCGTCCGGAGATAACGATCCAGGTGTATGGAGATATTGTCGAAGCCGTTCAAAAAGGAGAATCGCCCAAATGAAAAATATCAAGGTAGTCGTCTTTGACTGCGACGGGGTCATGTTCGATTCGGTTAAAGCCAACACGGATTTTTACAACTACATTTTAATCCATTTCGGGCGGCCGGTTATGACACCGGAACAGTTTGAATATGCCAATATGCATACCGCAGAAAAAGTGTTGGCCTATCTGTTCAAGGACCCGGACACGCTGGAATCGGCGCTGGCCTATCGCAGCCGGATGAGCTACCGACCGTTTGTCGGGAAAATGGAAATCGAGCCCTACCTCAAGCCCCTGTTGCATGCAATCCGGTCTAATTATAAAACCGCTGTTGCCACCAATCGGGCCGATAGCATGGATTGGGTCATCAGTGATCACGGTTTAGAAGGGCTTTTTGACCTGGTAATCAATGCCCTGGATGTGAGTTTCCCAAAGCCGGATCCCGAACCGCTTCAAAAAATTTTGTCGCATTTCCAGATAACCCCACAAGAGGCGTTGTTCGTCGGAGATTCACAGTTGGATGAGATTGCAGCACGTCGCGCCGGGGTTCCATTGGTGGCGTACAACAACCAGGCTCTCCAGGCCGCTTACCATATCAGCAGTTTGAAAGAACTCGAATCCATGCTGATCAATGGTTAGGGGCTATTCTGCAGCAAGTCCTTTCACCCGATAATTAAATTCAAAGACAAGACTGCGGCTCCAGTCGCTGTCAAATATGGTTTTATAACGGGTGCCGTCCAGGGGGCCGACGGGTTTTCCAAAAGAAAAGAACCAGTTGATGATTGGACTGCCGGCAAATCCAAGTGCCGCCCAATACCTGCCCGGAGGAAGATGCATCGGGGCTTTTTCAAAAGAAAAATCGATCCAGTCGTAGCCGGGCGCATAATCAATTTGATCGAGATCCCAGATGTCACTGGTGGCAATGTAGTTGCCAGGCTTGTCTCCCTCATCTTCAAACAGGTCCAGCCAAATTTGCCCCTCGCCGCCGAACTTATATAGAGCCAGCGCAATGGATTGAAGCTGCAAGGGACGATCCAAAATAAATATCTGGGCGTATTGCCGACCTTGAGTGGTTACATATTCAGCGGTTTCAACCATGAAGTTTTTACGTAACTCCATGGCGCCGGACTTACCAGGTTGGGCTGTTTCGCGGGCGCTCAGAAAATCGACATGCCTCGGAAATTCAAGATTGCCGAACTCAAAGGGTCTCGTATAACTTGGCTCCTTTATTTCTAATACAGGCCCAGGCAGCTCGGAGGTCTCCGGGACCGCTGCCGGGGTTTGGGCCGATACCTTTGCAAAAACAGATTCAACATTCGGGCATAGAAGTAATTTACGCGGGCCGTAATTTTCTTTTTCAGCCAGCAACTGGATGTGGTCGGAGATAAATTCAGCCTCAATCGTTTCCTGGTATTGGGGCCAGCCGGATATCCCGGGTTCGCTAACCCATTGGATCAAGCCGTCTTGCTTAGCCTCGTCATTGTCGATGCCGATTTCCACACGTATAAAGCGGTTACTGACAAACATTTCGGTTCCAGACGGGTCAAACGGGATCCACCCGAGGTCGGGGAAATAGACTTCAATCCAGGCATGCCGTCCCAACGCCATTCGAGATGTCAGTATCGTTTCTCCCATATCAATATCATAAGATTTTGAGTGAGTAAGCCCATTGACAATCCGAACCGGAATTTTGATGGAACGTAAAAGGGCGGCAGCCAAGTGTGAATAATTCTGGCAGTTGCCGCTGCCGTTTTGAAATGCGTACAAGGCACCGTAATCGGATGGATTGGCCTCATAATGCATATGATCCACCAGCCAGGTTAAAATCTGTTGAATTGCATCAAACAGGGTTGTGGAAAATCGTGTCAGCTGCTCGGCCTTGGAGCGGATGTCCTCATGATCCGATGCCACGAGAGGGGTCGCTTTTAAAAAGGTTTTGTCCGGTTGATTCTCAGGAGGTATTGGAAAACGTGCATGTGATTTCAGGCTTTGCAGGGAAACGCGATTGTCCGCTTGAAATTTCACCACACTTTTAATTGGGCCATTCGGATTACGCCAGATCGCCTGAATAATTTTATGGCCGTGATGGTCTGTCCGTTCCGTTCTTTGTACTGGGGGAGGATCAAAATTAAAATCAACGTTTTTAATTTTTTGTGAATAAGTTGGAGAAGTAAAAGATGCGGGTGCAACAAAGCTCAACAGCAATCGCGATGTACCAGGCATCGTTTCAATTTTTTGAAGAATTTGAAAATCGATTTGGGAACTTTGATCTCCTCTGATGCTGTAATTTTCAGAAGCCGCCGGAGATGCGATCAACCAGGCTGCAAGGGATAAAAGAATCCAGTTTTTTTTCATGCGTTCAATCCTTCTTTAGGAACAGCTTTGACGGTCGACTTTCACCAAAAATCAGTTTACGGGAAAAGGAAGTACTGGGAACAGCAGGAATGGCGCGGCTTTATGCCTGCTTCAAATCCGGGGGCATCTGTTCCCGGTAATGCAGGTAGTATTTAAAGACGTTGTTGATGTAATACCGGGTAGCTTTAAAGGGGGGGACTCCCTGGTACATCTGTACTTTTCTAAAACCGGCATTGTAAGCAGCGAGAGCAAGTTTGATGTCGCCGTCAAAAAGTCCGATCAGTCGTTTGAAATAGGCAACTCCACCGCTGATATTGTGCTCCGGATTAAAAATATCTTCCACACCCAGTGATTCCGCCGTTCCGGGCATGAGTTGCATCAGCCCCATGGCACCCTTTCGGGAAACAGCCTTGGGATTATATCCAGATTCGGCCATGATGATTGCCTTGATGAGTGCCGGATCGATTTCATGCTCTATAGCGATACGATCGATAATGGGGTTAAAAAGGCGTTCTCTTTTAATCAGGCGTGCGCTTGCCAGATGCAGTGGTTCGGAGGACGATTTGGTTTTGAGTTCAGCAGCCAGCAGATCTTCAGGTATGGTGATGAGGGTGCTGGCTGAATTTTCAGGAACCGGATGAGCTGAATTCTGCCCGTTATTAAGGGAGGATATGAAAATATGCTGGCACAGGAGCAGCAGCGTGGACCAGAACACCAGACGCCCCATGCTGCGACGGTTCCGGGACATACCGTAAGTTTCTATGTGACACGAACTGTTCATAACAAAACCATTAAGTATTTTTTTAAAATACTTGATAAATTTTAATATCTTGTCTGTTGTGATTCAATTAAAAAGGTACAATAGCATATGGGTTAACAAGCGAATAATCTGTTTGGCTCGCTATAAATCGAAAATCATTTTTTCTTATAATCAATAATACAGATTTTCTTTAAATCAATACCCGCTGCCGCTGTCGCTTGTCACATATTCAAAGTGGAATCGTCGGGGCATCTTTTAACGATACAGCTAAATGAGATTTCAGGGGTTAAAGCAGACTTCCACAGAGGTTGTCAACAAAAAATTAATAACCGTTCCATTGGCCGCAATCCGGGCATTGCCAGGTAACTCCATTACAAGACATGCCCCAAAAATTATCCTGCATGCAGGTCTGACAGATTTGAAAACCGCAACGACAAGTCCAGCAGAAAATATACTCGCCTTTGCAGCAGGCACAGTAATATTTTTTAGGACGTCTTTTGTTCTTCGTGTTTGACATTTCAATAGAAGCGTCTTTCATACTGACCTTGTTGTTTTTTTGGATCCATGCTAAATGCGACAAGCATGCTGGAATAGCAATTGGGAACCCTAGTGCNNGACGGCAGCGCTTACATTTACCGAGCTTATCACGCGATCCCGTCGCTGTCCAATTCAAAAGGTTTTCCTACCAACGCGGTTTTTGGTTTTACGCGAATGCTAATAAAGCTGATGCAGGAACGCTCTCCTGATTATGCTGTGATGTGCTTTGATGCAAAGGGCCCTACGTTTCGTCATGAAATCTATAAAGACTATAAGGCCAACCGGCCACCGATGCCCGAAGACCTGGCAGTCCAAATCCCTTATATCAAGGATGTGACCGCTGGTTATAATCTGGCGATCTATGAGGAGCCGGGATATGAAGCCGATGATCTGATCGGTACGCTCGCTCGGGCCGCGGAACAACTTGGATTTCACGTCGTCATGGTGACTGGCGATAAAGACTTTATGCAGCTGGTTACGGACCGTGCAATCATATGGGATCCGATGAAGGATGAAATCATCGATGTTGAAAAAATCCAATCCTCAAAAGGGGTTCATCCCGATCAGATTGTGGATGAGATGGGTCTTTCCGGCGACTCCTCCGACAACATACCCGGCGTTCCCGGGATCGGGCCTAAAACCGCACTGGACCTGATCAGAACCTTCGGAAGCATGGAAGGATTGTATGAACACGTAGAGACAATATCCAGAAAGAAGCAACGAGAAAACCTAATCCAATTTCGGGATCAGGCCTTTTTAAGCAGACGGCTTGCGGCCATTGATACTCGGGTGCCGCTTTCTTTTGATATCGAGTCCTTTAAGGCCAAAGAAAAGGACTGCGACAGGCTTTCCCGCCTTTTCCAGGAGATGGAATTCTCCCAGTTACAGCAGAGTGTCTCCGATGTCGGCGATCGTGGTACAAAAAAATACAGTGCTATTCGGGATCGATCAGCCCTGGACCAGCTGGTTCAACTCCTTCAAAGCGTTAAACGATTTGCACTGGATACGGAAACGACCTCTGAAAATCCCATGAAAGCGAAACTGGTCGGCCTTTCTGTTGCTGTAGATCCGGATGAAGCCTTTTATATTCCCTGCGCCCATGATTACCCAGGGGTGCCGGTTCAGCTTGGACTTGAAGAAACGCTGGAACGGCTGAAACCGGTATTGGAGAGCAGTGCCATTCGCAAAGTGGGGCAGAATATCAAATATGACTGGATGGTGCTGGAACGCCATGGCATCAAGCTTGCCGGGGTTGAGTTTGACACCATGCTGGCCTCTTATCTGCTGAATCCTACCAAAAGAGCTCATAACCTGGACCAGATCGCTTTAGACTTTTTAAATTATCGCAAAATAAAATTTAAAGACCTTGTCGGCAAAGAAAAAGGGGTTGAAGGATTTGCCCAGGTTCCTCTGGAAGCGGCCACCGGCTATGCCTGTAAGGATGCCGACATCACCTTGTCGGCCTATACCCTGTTAAAGGAACAGTTGGAAACAGTCGGTCTGCTGCAGTTGATGGAAACCGTGGAAATGCCGTTGATCCCGGTCCTGATGGATATGGAACTAAGAGGGATCTGCGTAGATCAGGACCGGCTGCGGATTCTTTCAAAAACATTTGAGCAACAACTGGAAGAGATCCAGGATACCGTGTATCAAATGGCGGGCGAAAAATTTAACATCAACTCCTCCCAGCAGTTGGGCCGCATCCTTTTCGAAAAACTGAATCTCCCGGTTCAAAAAAAGACACTTAAAAAAACCGGTTATTCGACCGATGTCGATGTGCTGACGACCCTGGCGCTGTACCACGAGCTCCCCGCTCAGGTCCTGAGACATCGGACCTTGTCGAAACTTAAATCGACTTACACTGATGCACTCCTAGAGCTTGTCGATTTCCGTACCGGCCGAATCCATACCTCGTTTAACCAGACTGTGACGGCTACGGGGCGGCTCAGCAGTTCGGATCCGAATCTTCAAAATATCCCGGTGCGTACCGAAGAGGGAAGAGAAATCCGCAGCGCGTTTGTGCCTCAAAAAGGATGGCAACTGGTATCTGCCGACTATTCACAGATCGAGCTACGCATTCTCGCGCATTATTCGGAGGACCCGATCCTGCTGAAAGCCTTTGCTGAAGATGAAGATATCCATGCGCGTACGGCGGCGGAGGTGTTCCAGGCGCCCCCATCCCTTGTGACCGAAGAGCTGCGGCGGCAGGCCAAGGCAATCAACTTCGGTATCATCTATGGAATGAGCCCCTTTGGCCTTTCCAAACAGTTGAGT
>LSQX01331074.1_pt1 | contig 10335 bp, 5 predicted proteins | sample 654561 | NCBI WGS metagenome assembly LSQX01 (sample SAMN04489861, study PRJNA283612) | anaerobic digester metagenome | isolation source: 4 biogas reactors fed with cattle manure at either 37C or 55C with and... | place: Denmark: Kongens Lyngby | collected 2014
CGTCCTTCTGGAGCAAAACAAGTTGCCCTCTGTCTCCTGTGGTTTGCTACTATGGTCGGAGCCAAAGCCGTGTTGATTTTGAGCCGTAAAACAGGGGAGAGCATCAGAATCGGCCCCGACGTCGAGATTCGTGTCTTGGCTGTCCATGGAAAAAAGGTCCGCTTGGGGATCTCGGCCCCAAGCGACCGGAGCATTTGGCGAGCCGAGTTGATTCGGGACGGTGAGGGGGCGCCTGCGAAACACTGCGAGGCTGAGCTGAACGCTGTTTGCTGAGATGGCTGGGCCGGAATAGAGAAGGCAGTTCATCCACGTTATCCCATTCAGTTCCGCTGCGTCATCATCTTGCCCGGAGATGTGGTTCATACCCGATTGGAGAATCGCAGCATTCTCCAAGTTCTCAACCTCGCCGATCGCCGGGCATGGGCGGGCATTTCATCACGCTGCAAGATACCGCTGGCCGGGATGCAGGGGCAGGCATCCCGGCTGGCATTTTTTCTTGCGGCATGCGAACGGTTTCAGCCCTGCTGCTATCCACGCCGGTTCTGTTGGCAAAACAGAAACCAATCCACGTCATTACCCCACAGAAGGGCGCGGGTCTTGTTATCGGTGACGACATCATCGTCACCGTTGTCGAGATCTAGATCGAGGGAAAGATTCCATGACCCCGACGTTGAACCATACTCGTCCTTTCTCGGAAGAAGAACGAAAGCCTTGTCATCCGTGACGATCTCGTCGTCACCGTGATCGATGTTCGGGGCGACAAAGTGCGGCTGGGGATCGAGGCTCCCGAAGAAACGTCTCTGCACGCTGCCTCACGTCAGGGGGGACACGCAAGGCAGGAAACCTCGTGTGACGCATCGCCAGCAAGTTGGCGACAAATTCGTTGCCCAGCGCTGTGACCTGCCGAACGTGTGAGGCGGATCAGGCAGTCTTGATCGTCGCTTTCGGTTTTGACCGAAGCGGCCTCTGCTTGGCAGTTGTGATTTCCGGAAGCGCGTGGCTTGCTGGACCGCCATCGACGCTTCGCATAGGAATCGGGCTGACGGGCGCCTTGGTGTGGCGTTGGATATTGCCCCGCAGGAGGCGCCAGCACCAGCCCAGCGTACGGGAGGCGGTATGGGCCAGGGCCCACATTCCGAATAGCTGCACAGCGGCATCGGCAAAGTGTGCTCGCAGTCTTCGGCGAGCCCACCGGCGGAAGCTCTTCCAACGAGCAAGGCGTTGCTTTCCTGCCTCTGGCGGCGAGGTTTCCGCATCCACCAAGGGGATCTTGGTCTTGGGGCAGACCATCGCCACCAGCAGCCTCAACGGGTTGTAGAAATAGAAATACGCCGCCAGGAGATTCATCTGTCTGGTCCAGGGACGTGGATGGCGCGAGGCGACGACATGATTTCCGTCGACGATCCGCGGTTCGACCGGAATGCCGTTGACGCGTTGGAACGCAAGGCCGGAAGAGTAAGCCTCCTCGTACGATCTCGAACCGGGCGCGGGGGTCAGCATCATGATTTGCACGTGCACGGCTCCGGCCTTTCGCAGTTGTCTCACCTGATTGAGCAGGCCAGCCTCGCTGTTCCACGTGTATAGCGGCTGCGAATCGTGGTGCATCAACATGGGGATAGGGAATATGCCGTTTTGCCGCAAGAGACGGAATGCCTCCAACGTCTTGTCAGTACTTTGGCCCTTTTTGACCAGCGCCCCGGTCATATCTTCTACGCCCAGCCACAAAGCCCAGAGGCCCGCCTTTCGCACGACCGGCAGATGCTCTTTGATTGCCAGGGTGTCATGGATCGTGGCTTCGGTTCCCCAGCGGATCTTGCAGTGCGGGCGCGATCCGGCCGCTACGTTTCGCGCCAGGGTTTCGGTGATGTCCAGTGTCCGCTGCCTGTCGTTGAAGAAGTTGTCATCCGCACCGAAGAAGAAACTGATACCGTAGTCGTTGTAGATGCGCTCCATTTCGTCACTGATCCGCTCACCGCTCTTCACGCGGTACTGCCGTTGATTATAGGCGGGGATCGGACAATAGGGGCAGCCAAATTTGCATCCCAAGGTCATAATCAGCGATGCAATCCGACAGTGTTTGCGGACCTGGCCAGGAGGCAACGCGTGTGGGCCCAATGCAGTACCGTCGCTAGGCGGTTCCAGAAGCCGATATCCCAAGGCTGGATGCGGCAACTCGTCCAGATCGCCCAGAAGACGCTGGACTCCTGTATCGATCAGTTCCTCGGTCACACCCGTGGCGCCGTTTCGCGCATAGACCAGTCCCGGAATGGCGTCTAAATCTCCACAATCGCGGGCCCGGATGAACGCCGAGCGGATGGATTCTCCGTTCGCGCGAATCGATAACAACACCTCCAGCAAGCTGAGCAGTACATACTCTTCGCCAGTCACGGCCACGTCGGCCCCCCAAGGGCACGTTGAGTCGCTGGCGAAGACTTCCCACGGCTGATAGATCACGCGGGGCCCGCCGGCTATGATCAGAGGCCGATCTGCCAGATCGATACGACAGGCGTCTCGAATCAAGGCATCGCAAGGGGCCGAGTGCAATTGCATGCTCGACACCATGAAGAGATCCGGGATTCTTCCGTCCAGACGCATCTGCGACGGTCGGAAGTTCTTGTTCCACTGCTGGAGAACGATGCGAGTCTTGTAGAACCCGGCGTCGACCATGGCGGCCCCGATGGCCCGCACGCCGCCCGGTGCCATTCTCCGGTCGGTATGGATGAACGGCAACATCCTTGTGCGGTCATCAAACGCGTGGACGATTACGGTTGCCAGATCGTGCTTGGCTGCAAGGTTCCGTAGACGCAGTCTAATGTCGGCCAGTTCGCCCGGTCTGAGCAACTCATCGCCGGGATCGCGACGAGGAAGTTCCATTTCCAGTTACTCCCAAGGAAAACAGGATACGCCTTCTGCAGTTTCGGAAGGCAGTTCGGTGGTCGCTCAAGAGACCGTCACCCGGGGTGTCTATGGTCTCTCTCTGTGTAACGCAGGACGAGCGAACCAGATGTTGTTTGGCCTATGGTACCGGCTTCATCTCTGAGAGTCTGCGCGAGTCTGGCACGTACAGGCGGACACGACAGATGAGGCCCACGTAGACCTTCGGGCTCAAACGCGCCTCCTATACTGCCCAGCTTGCCTGGGCGGTCTCTCGGCCGTGAGTCCTTTCTTGGTGGACTCTCTTCCGCAGCCGCGTTGCATCGCGTTGTCTTTCATGTGAGAATCCTGCAAGGTTGGTGAGAAATTCCCTCCGAGGAAACGCGCGATGAGAACCGAGTGTCTGGCAGCTTTGCTCCCCTGCCGTCGCCGCACGTATGTGGTTTTGGCAGCAGTCGGCGTTGCTGCCATCTTGATGTTTGACGTGCTGTATGTATTGAACTTCACATACCTGAGCCAGTTGACCACAAACCAGTCGGTAGAGGCCTTCGATCTGGACGCCGAGGGCAGTCTCGGCACGTGGTTCAACACCGTGCTTCTCTTTCTCTGCGGGCAAGTAACGCTGCTTCTGTGGCGTTCGCTTCGTACCGCCGGAAATTCTCCCACCACTCCGTGCCAGACGGGAATGCCACCGCAAACGCCTTTGCTGCTCAGCGCAATTGTCTGGTTCGTGATGAGCGCCGACGAAGGGGGCAGCTTGCACGAAGGATTCAAAGAGATGCTCGTCCTGGTCTGCGGCACACGGCTCTACGGGGACGGATCTCTTTATTGGATCGTGCCGTATTTTGTCGTCCTTGCCGCGGCGGGGACTTTTCTGCTGTCTCAGATGGGCCGAACCGCAGCCGGCGCGCTGTTGATTACAGCGGGCATACTGTGGGGAGTGGCGGTCCTGAATCAACTCGAACTGTTTCTCTCAAATCCTCGGATCAGTATCCTTCTCGAAGAAACCTGCGAAATGCTCGGGACTCTGTGTCTTCTCGGTTCACTCTGCCTCTTCGCGCGGCAGACCATCGAAAGACTCGGGCGCAGGATTTCGGTAAAACCGGATGCTCGCACCGGGAAGCTGTGATCGATGCCGCGAGTCGACGAGAGAGTCGCGTTGGCTGTCGCTGCCAGCAGACGATTATTTGCGGCACGAGACGGCCAGTCGAGCGATTCGCGTCCCGTCCATTTCCACCACTTCCAACGTAAGATCGCCCCACGCGACGCGATCGCCGGCGGCCGGCAATCGGTCAAGCGCCGCCTGGGCGAGGAACTTCTGCAAAATCGGCGTGGCCTGTTCGAGCGACCAGCCTTCGGACCAGCGATCGACGTCGTGTTTCTTGCACAAGGCAAGCAGCTTTCGCAGGTAGGGTTCTTTCTTGGCGATCTCGTCCGGGTTCATTGTGGGGAAGTCATCCAGCGTGACTTCTCCGCGGTTCCATTGATCGCGGATTCCTGCCGAGAGCCGTTTCGGCAGGTCTCCGATGGCCGCCCTGAGGGCCCAAATCGAGGCCTTCTCGACCCGGAGGCGGACGGTGTCCGATTCCGCCAGCGCGGCCGCCTCGTCGATCGCCGCCAGGGCCGCCCGGCCGATCGTCTCGTCGATCGCGTAGTCCCGCGCGTGGGCGAAGCAATTCGCATCGGCCCCCTTGGCCCTCGCGTGATCGCAGAAGAGATCGAGGAAGCGGCGGATCGGTGGCGCGGCCTCGGCGTAATGGAGGCGGAGGAATTCGTCCCTGAGCGACTCGCCGCTCAAGTTGGGATTCCAGAGCAGCCGGCTGGTCATGTAGTTCCGCAGCCCGGAGAAATCACCACCGACGGCATTTCCGGGGCCCTGCATGAAGACACCCTTGGCGCCGTGCCGGACGAAGAGGCGGATATTCGGCTCGATGTTCCGCAGATTGGGGCAGGGCAGGAGGTAATTGTGGAAATTAGTGTTGTAGGTCCAAATGCAGATGTCGTCGCAGAGCTTGCCCCAGCCGATCAAGTCCTCGCAGAACTCTCTGTTTCGCCGGCTCATGCGGTCATCGATCGGGTAGACCTGGCTGCATTCGATGCTGCAAAGCTGGATTTGCACGTTCTTGCGCGGCCGGATTCCCTTGGGCGGCTTCCGTGTATAGACGTAGGCCAGGGTCCCCACGTCGACGCCGGGGTACTTCCGGGCGACCGCATCGGCGACGGCGTTGACCAGCGCCAGGTGCGAGCCCATGTGGCTTTCCGCCTCCGCGTCGAGGGCGGCGCACGCATTGCACTGGCAGTAGAGATGATTGTCGTTCTGGCTGACCGAGATGTTGGATCGCCCCGGATGCTCGGCGAGCTCGGCCAGCACGCTCTCGGTAATGATGCGGATGACCTCAGGATTGCTCTTGCACGGTTCGGTCTGGCGCGAGTCATTCTTGACGTCCGAAAGCCGCTTTCCGTCGCGGAGCGTGAAGTACTCCGGATGGTCCTTCCCGTAACGGGATGTCGGGAGTTGCCGGTGGAAGGAATGGCTGATCAAGCGACGGGGCGTAACACCGCCGAATTTCGGGTCCTTGGGAATCGTGTTGCACCGCATCCGCGCGGCAAACGTCGGATTGCGGTTCGTCTCGCCGTGTTTTGCTCCACCGGAACGACAGCGGCGGACGGTACGAATAGTCGATTTCGTCGAGCGGGTGCTCCTCGGTGATCTTCGGCACGTGCGTATGATCCGGCGTAAGAAACCGCACGCCGAGATAATCCTCCAGAAACGCGTACACCCCGTAGAGCGTCCCCCGCGGGCGGCCTCCGGCAATCGCGAGGTTTTCACCGCGGACGAGGATGCGGAGGTCCTCGTCGCCCATCATCGACGTGTCGAAACCGACGTTGCTGGCGAGCATTGCGTCCGACTGGCCAACGAAGAAATGACGCTCATCCGCCTCGGCCTTCCGGCGGAGAGGCAATTCGCATCCGGTGGCTTCAGCCAGGAAGTGTTGCAGCTCTTCGGCCGCGTAGATTTCGCTTTCGATCGGTTCACTGGGAATCACGATATCCCAGCCAGACAAGTCCGCCAGGTTGACGGCACCGGCTGGGGTGGTAAGGTATCCGAGGAGGAATAGTCCGCATCGAGCGGCGAAGAATCTGCTTCTGGTCATCGTTCAGCTCTTTCAAGGCGACAGGCGCGTCCGTCAACGGCGAGGAGGTGAGGGCGCATTGTCCGCCGTCGAGCATAACAGATGAAATGCCGGTTGGCTTGCGCCCGCAATCGACCAGCAACGCTTGGGCGGTTCGCCACCCAGATTGCCAGTTGCCGCACGCATTCTAATCAGCACTGCTCGGAGTCGGCAAGCCGCCCGGGAGCGGCCGCGACTTGTGTGATACAATCCGCGAGCGAGTTCCCTGTTCCCGGCCGAGCGGGGAACGCGAGTCCGGATTGAGTTCCCCGTGGACCACTACTCGATCAGGAGGGCCGCCATGCCTGAGATACGAAAGACGACCATCGCGACAGGACTGCTTGCCGTTCTCCTTTTCAGTACGGCGAGGGCCGAGACGGCCGACGCGCTGCTGAGGGTCCACGGTGGTTGGGAAGAAGTCGACGCGGGCAGGGTGCTGAAGCAGGAGTTTCGCTTCGCCAATGACCTGGTCACGTACGGACTGGACTACTCGGTAGAAATCCCCGAAGGAACGCCGTTGGGAAAATGCGTGCCGCGCGGGGATCAGGCCCGTGGGAAGCTGATCGCGCTGGGCATGTCGTCGCCAGCCAAGCCGAACTGGTACTACCAGTCGTTCATCGGCATTACGTTAGATGGAACGAGCCTCCACGACATACCGGGCGAGTTCCGCGAGGTCCGCCAATTCGGCCCCGATACGCTGCTGGAAGGCATGTGGGTCACGCCCAAGGGGCCGGTCTACCTGCGGCTCCTGCTGCGCAGCCGCGACGACAAGCTGCTTGTGCAGGTGGCACTCGGTCCGGAAACCGCAGCCGATCGGTTGGAAGTCAGTCTGAGCGCTTACCCCCAGGGGTTCGACCAGCCTCGCAAGCGACGGCTGGCGACCGCCGTGCGCGATGTCGAGGCGCCCGCCAGCGTCGTCTTGGACAAAGCCAAGGAGCGTTGGGCGCTGCTCTACGACGAACTGCTGCAAAGGCGGAAGACGGCGGCCGGCCCTTGCGGAGTCGTCTACGTGCCCGACGAGCTCGATGCAGCCGTCCTCGGCCTGGGGCCTTACAACGTGCGCACGACGTTCCGAGGCAAGCCGGGCGGCCGCCAGATTACGTTGGGCGTGTGGGACTTCACGCCGCAGCATGAAGCGGAGCCGGTCCGTCGCTATCTCGTCGAGTCAGGCCCCACAATCGCCGCCGACCTGGCTCTCCTGGCCAAAACCGATTGGCTGGCGGGCCCGGTTCCCGTGACTCGGCTCACGGCGTCGCGCGCCGAGCAGCTCGCCAAGGCGGCCCAGGCCCGGCGCCGGCCGACGCCGTTCGACGAGATGACCAACACGGTGGTCACGCCACACGTCGCGTGGGCCAAGCCGCTGCCCGCCGGCCCGGTACGACTGCTGGTGATCGCACCGCGATGGGAACAGCGCGAGACGGTCGAGCTGGCCCAGCGGCTCGACGTGGAGTATCAAACCGTTTCCGTCTCGCGGCCCGACAGCCTGCTGGACCCCGGCTCACTCTACCTGTACGGCTCCTACGACACCTACGGCTACCCGCGGAAGAATGAGACCGACGTGCTCTTCGAGATGGCCGAAAAGCTCCGCACCGCAAACGACTGTGTGATCCTCAGCGGATTTCAGCCGGAGCTGATGCCGGGGTACGAGCGCCGCGAGTTGGCCGAGAAGGTCTGCGGCGGGGCGGGGCTGATCCTGCTGGGCGCTGCCAAGGGCTTCCTCGCCGAGTTGAAGGACCAACTGGAACCGGCCGATTGGACGGTCGACGTTGTGCCGACCGCAAATCTGCCGGTGCTGGATCGGATGGTTGCCGAGAATCGGCCCATCGCCAGTGCCTACCAATGCGGCAAGGGGCGAGTGCTTGCATTGCACTACGCCGGGGGACGTCTCTGCCTCACGCCCGGTCTTAGTCACGAGGAGCCCGACGTGCTCAGCTATTACGACTATTATCATAGTCTCGTTGCCTCGGCCGTTCTGTGGGCGGCCAACCGCGAGTCGGCCGTGCAGATTCGCTTTACCGACAAGCCGGGCGAGGTGATGATCCACGCCGGGGAGGCACGGCCGGACGCCGTGATTGAGGTAATGGACCATGATCCGGCGCGTGGGTTTCGCGAGCAGGCCGACCGAAAAATCGACCTGCCTGGGGGCGAGAGCCGGCACGGGCTGGCGCTGCCGGGCCCGGCCACCGGGCCGAGGTTGGTAAGCGTCTGGGTCAAACAGGACGGCAAGACGCTCGGGTGGGCAACCGGCCACGTCGACCTGGGGGCCGACGCACCGCAGATTGAATCACTCACGCTCAACGAGCCGGCCGTTTCGCCGAGTGGGACCGTGTCGGGCAGCGTCGCGTTGAGTGCTCTGCCAACCGGCGGCCGGATCGACCTGGAACTGTCCGACGCGCTTGGCCGGCTGATCGCGGAAGTTCGCCTGACTCCCACCGGCGCCACTTCGGCGTTCCAGGTCAAGCTGCCCCAGACGGTTGCTCTGCTTCACGAAGTGCGCGCCCGGCTCCGGCAGGCCGACCGCCTGCTGGACCAGCAGATCGCCACCTTCGCCGTGCCCGACCGGACGGTCGACGACTTCCACTTCCTTGCCTGGAGCGATGGCGGAAACCACGCGGTGCGGCACCTGATCAACCGCGAATTGGCTGCCGGCGGCGTCGATTGGATCGACAACACGGGCATGACCGGCGGTGATGCGATCCGCGCGGCGGCGGCGTGCCGCAACGCCGCGCGGTGGGGATTGCGCAGCATCCCCTACATCACGCGAATCGCCTCGCAGCAGGCCAGCGCCGGCCCGCGCAGGCCTTGCCTCACCGACCCGAAACACCTGGAAAGCTGGATCGCCGGCCTGGCCGATCGGGCCGCCGGAGCGGCAGCATTCGGTCCGCCCGCCTACACGCTTGGTGACGAGAACTACCTGGTTCATGGGCAGGTCGACGTTTGCACGTCGCCCACCTGCCTGGCCGCATTCCGCGCCGAACTCGAAAACCGTTACGGGTCGCTCGACCGCCTGAATGCCGCCTGGGCAGCCGCGTTTGCCGCCTGGGCCGACGTCGTGCCGGCCATGTTCGACGAAGTCAAGGACCAGCCCCAGCACTGGCCGCGCTGGGCCGATCATCGAATGTACATGGACCGCGTGCTCACCCAGACGCACGCCATCGGCCGCGAGGCGATCCGCCGCACCGATTCCGGGGCCCGAGTCGGGTTCGACGGCGTGTTTGATCTGAACAGTTGGCACGGGTACGACTTCTACCAGCTTTGCCGGGCGTGCGACCTGGTGCAGGTCTACGCGTGCCGCCCGCCGCAAATCGAGTATCTCCGCAGTTGGAAACAGCCCGACGCGATTGTCGGCGCCTGGTACAACCATACGGGCAACTACGACGAGGTCTCGGCCAAGCGGCTGGGCTGGGACCTGCTGCTGCACGGCTTCAACAGCAGTTGGTATTGGACCAGCTACAACACGGGCCCCGCGCTGCTGTTCCCCGACCTGCGCGCCGCGCCGCAATTCAGCTGGATGCAGGAGTCGCACGCTGAAATCATGGGCGGCATCGGCAAGCTGTTGCTGCACGTCCGGCGCGAGCAGGACGGAGTCGCCGTCCACTACAGCCAGGCCAGCGTCCACGCCGGGACACTCACCGGACGGAGCCATTCGCGTGCCCAGTTGGGTTTCGCCCGCCTGGTCGAGGACCTGGGCCTGCAATTCGACATGCTCTCCTATGAGCAGATCGAGCAGGGCCAACTTGGCAAGTATAAGGCCCTGCTGATGCCCGCCTCGACGGCAGTTAGCCCGGCCGAAGCCGAAGCCATCCGGGAATTCGTTGAATCCGGCGGCCTGGTGATTGCCGACACCGCGCCCGGCATCCTCGACGACCATTGCCGGCTTGTCGAGTCCGGCCTGCTGGACGGGTTGTTCGGCGTCGCGCCAAGCGGCTTGCCCGAGAAGGCCGGCGAGGAGCCGATCCGCATCGATACCGGAGGACTTCAGGCCGAGTTGCCAATGCCGGCGTTTGCCAGCAACATTGAGCCGGCCGGGGCCAGGCCGTGGGCCGTGGCCGGAACCGCGCCTGCCGTGCTGGTCCATCGGGCAGGCAGGGGGTGGACCGTCGTGCTCAACACGGCCATCGAACGATATGAAAGCCTGCATGCCGGGGGCGACACCCGAGCGATCCGCCAGCTCGCCGCACGCCTGCTGGATCTTGTCGGCATCCGGCCGCGCGTTCGCATCACGGCCGATGGGGACGACGTCGACGCCTGCGAAGTCGTCCGCTTCACCGACGGCGAGAACGACAAG
>LSQX01054287.1_pt1 | contig 10334 bp, 5 predicted proteins | sample 654561 | NCBI WGS metagenome assembly LSQX01 (sample SAMN04489861, study PRJNA283612) | anaerobic digester metagenome | isolation source: 4 biogas reactors fed with cattle manure at either 37C or 55C with and... | place: Denmark: Kongens Lyngby | collected 2014
GGCTCATCACCTGCTGTGCGGCCACATCGCCATACTCGGCGACAGTGTCGGTAAGCCACTGGTAAGTATTGCTGCCTTCCCCAAACAGGATCTGCAACAGTGCTGACATCAGGATCCCGATAGGCCCCAGGCAGATGATCGCGTAAAACGCGATTGCGGCGGCCATCAGAGGGGTGCCGGTATGCCCAAAGCGGTTGTAGGCTGTCCATATGGTGCGCCCCAGCAGTTTCGTAGAGCGCCACACACCGCGCCTTTTCTGCCCGCGTTGCTCCGATATGTTCATCCTCGGTGACATCCCTCCGCACTGGGGCACATGCTCACTGCGCGACGCCCTGTGTGCCGACCACTGATGACACTCTTCCCCTCCGCACTGAGACACGTGCCTTTTGCAGGCGGGGCAGAACACCATCTGCCGGTCGCAGGACATGGCAAGAGTGGAGACAGGCTCACACTAAATCGATATGAGCCTGTCTGCTTCAGTCATATGATGAGACTTCGCAACCGGTGATGTAGCTATCTCTATCTTCGTGGCCCTATTCAGCAGCGGGCTCTTCAGCGATTGTCTCGATAGTCTTGATAGTCACCGGCTCCAGAGGGCGGTCCTGCATCCCGGTGGGTACGGAAGCTATGGCGCGCACCACATCCATGCCTTCAGTGACCTGCCCAAACGCTGTGTGCCTGCCGTCCAGATGCGGCTGCGGGCTCTCTGTGACGATGAAGAACTGGCTACCGTTGGTGTTGGGCCCGGCGTTTGCCATCGCCAGAGTGCCTGCGATTATCTTGTGCTGGTTGAACTCATCCTCGAAGTTGTAGCCTGGCCCCCCCGTGCCGTCGCCTCGGGGACAACCGGCCTGGATCATGAACGGCCTGATCACTCGATGGAAAGTCAGACCGTCATAGAAGCCCTTTTTGGATAGCGAGACAAAATTGGCCACGGTCTTGGGCGCATCGTTTGCATACAGCTTCACTCTGATATCGCCCTTCGAAGTCTTGATAACCGCTGCAGATGCAGTTTCGGTACCGGTCGGGGTCTCAGTCACCTGTTCCAACTCCTTTTCGTCTTTTGCACCGTCGAATTGCGCTGGCTTATGGTCGCCTGGCTCGTCTCCCACAGGCTTTTCAGCCTCCACCGCCTGGGCCTGCGACGCCGGATGTCGCGCTTTGCCCTCCACGCTCTTTTGTAGCCCTGCATAAGCGACGATGGCTACAAACATCAGCGCCCAAACCCACAGGTTGTGTCTCTTCCAGAATGGCGGCGCCTCGGAAGGAGCCGATCCACCAGTCGCCGGCTGCCTGTCTTTTCCGGCCATAATACATGCACTCCCTTCGTTCTGACGCTTGTCATGCGCTGTGCATCTACATCTAAGACTCGGGCGCAGGCGCCGGGGATTAGCGCTTGCAGCCCGTGTAGTCAACTATGGGACCACTCTACACCACTGTTGGCTGATGTTATCTGGACGAACATGCCTTGCTAGCGTTCACTGCAGGCCGCCAAGCAGCTCCGCATAGCGGCCTATCGCCCAGTCTGCTATCTGCCGGTCAAACGGTAGAGCGAATTTGGTCAGGATGGTGCTGTGGCCTTCGTGGTAGGCGTGAACTCGCAACCACAAGCCCTCGTCTATCGCGGCTCGATGGAAGGCCAGAGCATCGTCCACACGGTGGAACTTCAGCCCCGACATGTGCCCCGCGCCACGCGCCTCCACAAGCAGCGCAGGATACTGTTCCGCCAGTTCGCTCATCCGAGCATGATAGTACTCCCCGATTTGGTGTATCTCATCAGCCTGCCGCTGTATCAACTCGATACATCCCAGTGCCAGATATGCGGCCAGTGCGGCGTTTCCGTTGGTGCTGATAGCGTCATACTGCTCCAGCAGGTCGTACTTGCCCCTGTATACCAGCGCCGACAGCGGATGCAGCCCTGCCGTCATGCCCTTGCCCAGCACCACCAGGTCGGGTTCGATGGCGAAGCGCTGGAACATGAGCACCTCAGGGAACCAGAAGCCGGTCTGGATTTCGTCTATCGCCAGCAGCGCTCCGGTTTCATCACACAGCCGACGGGCGAGCTGCATGTACGAGGGCTGTATGGGTATGGCCTCACGGTTCATCATGATCGGCTCGGCCCAGAAGCCCGCGACACGCTCACCGTACTGCGCGAAAACCTGCTGCAGCTCGGCGTCGTCGTTGGGCTGGACCATGACACACTCTACGTTGGTGAAGTACTGTGGCCACATGCCCCGCAGATACTGGGCGAACACATCGCTACCGTGGTAGTTGCCGTCCAGCGTGATGAAGACAGGTGCGCCCCGGTTAGACTTGGCCCGCTCATAGTGCCGCAAGCTGATCTTCATGGCGGCCGCGCATGCGACAGTACCGGTGGCAGTGCCCAGTAGCACAGTGTTGAGCCGCTCGCCATCAGCCTGCAGCGCACCGAGATCTGCGCCGGGATTTGCAAGCTCGATGAGTTTTTGGGACAGACGCTTGACCGGAGCAGCCGGTATGTTGCTGTGATTGTCCCACACCACACCCCGACGGATGCCGTCATAGAGCAGTGCCGTCAGGTCAGGGTGCTGATATCCCCAGGTGACCTGGTAGTGGCCCCCGGTGCAGTCCAGATACAGCTTTCGCTGCTCGGTGAGGTAGAAAAGCCCCCTGCCGACGAGAAAATCGTCAGGCGTTTCGGTCACCTCGCGCCCATAGGACTTCTGGAACCAGCGTTTGTCGGGAAACTCGGCGGATGGCAACTGCTCGACCACACTGCCCACATGGTCGAGCAGACATTCGGCAGTCGCACCGGTGAGAAAATCGCTGGCGGCTTCCATCGCACCTGCCATAGCGCCCGACGAGTCATGCATCAGACCCGTGAAATCGAGACTGCCCTGTCCACTGCAATTCTGCTGCATCGAAATCAAACTCCTGTGTTCATGTGTGCACTGTCGTATTTGGAAGCAGAGCGCAGAAGACCGTCTCTTGCCGAAGGACGTCACTTCCCTGACCGACAGATGCTATAGATCGAGCGTCAACCTGCCCTCGGGTAGCCACTGCTTCAGGTAGTCGGCGCTAATCTGCAGCTCTTCCAGCAGCGCTGTCTCAGTTTTGGTCGAGCCAGGGATGATCTCGGCGACCAGAAAGCTGCGCTCGACAGGCTGCAGGTACTCGCTCACCGGACTCTCGAAGGCAGTCCGATGGCCCTCCTCCAGTGCCTCCATGAGCGCCCCCATGCAGATATGGCCTCTTGCGTTGAATTCGTCAGTGAAAGGCCAGTGGTGTGAGCCGTCCGGAGTGGTCTGCTGCAGGTGGACTATCTCGGCAAATCCCGCCAGCCGCCGCAGCCATGCAATATAGTCGAGATCCTCGCCCTCGAGGCCGTAATGCATCCCTGCCATGTGCCCGACATCGAGCGTCACGTACACGGGGATCGCGGGCTTCTGGCGGTTTATGCCGATGAGTATATCCTCGGCCTGCCGAAGAGTCCACGGCACCTCGGAGGGTATGTACATCTGCTCGAGGTAGATCGCACCGATCCCCTTCTCGGCACCCACTGCGGCCATCTCCACGAAGGTGTCACATAGCCGGTCTATGGCCGCCTCGTACGCGTCATCGCCGGCATCCATCACCTCGACAGATATCGCGTCCCAGTGGCCACCGACCCGGTCAGTGCCCATCGCCAGCGCCAGGTCCATGGTGTCGTAAATCCACTGCATCATGCGCCGGCGGCAAGAGGGATCTGAGTGCGAAAGGCCGTGGAAACGGTGTGTCGCCACACCGGTGTATATGTCGGTGATGTGCACACCGTACTTTTCGGCAGCCGCCTTCACCTCGCCTGCCGTGCGCATCTGGTAGTCGCTATCGCCGGAAAAAAACGGGTCCAGCACATCTCCGCAGAACTCATGCGCAGGATAGCCAAGCTCTGCGGTCAGCCGCATCCAATTTTCTGGCTGCTCCCAGCGCCGGGTAAGAAATGCTCCGTTGATGCCCAATTCCAGTTGCACCTGTCGCGCCATGACTGTATCACCATATCGTCTGCTGATTTTCGTGTGAATGCAGATGCGCCACCTGCGCAGCATGACACGCGCAGCACCAGTACATGATAGCCGATTTTTGCACGCACACCATAGTGGCCGGGCAGGCCCGCAAGAGCAGCAAAGCCGTACTATAACCGACTTGCGTGATGCTGTACGAATACGGGCTGTCCCGGCGAGAAGACTCTTCGCCGGGACAGCAGCACTCACCTGCGTACAGCAGGGAAATGGCGCTCTCCGATCAAGCAGCCGCATAGAGCGAGCGTCTGACTACAGAGGCATGGTGCGCTCCGGCAATCAGCGGTGCCTATAGCTCATCTCATGGGCGGCTCCACGGGATGGTCTGAGTTGCTCCTGCGGCGGTGATGGTCACGTCATCGGTGGCCGTGACCTGCACCTGGCCAGTGTGGTCCACGAGTGCCGTGGCCCAGTTGCGGATCACGAAGCGGTCGCCTTCCTGCAGATCGTAGTAGTAGAACTGGTCGCCTTCAGAGAAGCCTGCCGATGACTCCACAGTGAGCATCATCGGTTGGGCATACTGGCTGCTCACTACGTGAGTACTCGCCACACCGTCGGCAGAACGCAGCATCTTCCCGGCCAAAAAGTTAGTGCTGCGCCTCGTCACGGCCAACCCATATTCGTGCGGCGTCAGGCTGCTCATCGTGTGGGCATCAAGCGGGTCCTGGTCCAGAGTACCCTGCCCCAGAACCAGTCTCTGACTACCCAGATGGATGACCGACAGGTCGCCCGCACGGGTGATGTCATGGATAGTGTAGGCCGTGTTACGGCTATAGACCGGGTTGCTGAACATCACGGTCTGGTACTGCAGCCGTCCATCGGTGGGCAGGTCTGCGTCCACATAGACCAGGTTCTGCTCGTAATCCAGCCGCACGATGCTGCCGGTGTATTCGTCATGCGCTAGTGCCATCTCGAAGCCAGGCACACTGATCGACTTGCCCACGACCCTGGCGGCAGTGACGGCGTCCGCCGAGGTGCGGATATGCCCGAAGCCTCCCTGAAGCTGCAGGTCTCCCGCGGTGACTCCATCACCGGCCGAGGGTGCGTAGACGAAGCGGTCTGTGATCCCGCTGCGATGCTCAACGGCCAGAGCGGTCACGCCCTCTGGTGCATCCAGCCGAGCGATACTGTCGATGAAGGGTTCAGCTTCGCCCTGCACATCGTCAGGCTTGTCGGTAGTAAGAGCAACCGATCGGATGGAAATCCACGGCTGGCCGCCTTCGTGCTGCACCGTCTCGACACTGACACGGTGCGCGCCTGCCGACAGAGCCATCGGGCCCCGAACCTGCAGTGGGCCATCCTGGCCTGCTGGACTGTGGGCATCAAACAGCTCGCCTACGGGCTCGCCATCAACCAGGAACTGCACTGAACCGTAGTTTGGCGACATGTACGGGTTGACCAGAATGTAGTACTGTCCGTCAGTGGGCACCTGGAGGTCGAAGTGCACCTGACCGCCGACTGCATGGGCCTGAAACAGCACCACTCCGGGGTCGGCGAGATACTTGACTGTGCCCTCGTCAGTACTTGCTACAGCCATCAACTCTGAGCCCTTGATGCCTCCTGAGGCTGTGACCTGCGGACCATACGGCTCACGCACAGAGACAAAAGTGCTGGCAAGCGGCCCCTGATCAGAGCTGCGTCGGGCGACAACGCAGCGGGTTTTGGCGTATGCAGGATACAGCCCCGGCGCCCAGGTGCTGATGACTTCAGTGCCCTCTTCGGGCAGCATGGTCATACGCATCCGGCTTGCACCATCGGGCAACGTCCAGGTGGTCGACCACGGGCCTGTGGGAGTACCTCGTTGCGGGTGCATCATAAAGCCAAGGCCGTTTCCAGGAGGTGGCAGCCAGTAGCCGCCTCTCTTGGGGTCAACATGGCCATCGTTTTGCTGGAGCTCACCCCACCTGACATCCGGTCCCGCAAGAGAGCCTTTTTCAGCGGCTCCCAATCTCACTCCCTCAAAGCTGGCTTCATCTGATAGCGCGTGTGCCATGTAGTCATGCTGAGTGCCGCCATGGACGGTGAAGACATCGAGCAGGAAGCTCTCAGGGCCGTCTCCGACCAGAGCCAGGAAGCGACGGTAGGTGTCCACCCCACGAGAGCGGTAGACTGCGTTCGCATCTGCGTCCACAACCTGCATGCCGGGCATGGCTGCGAACAGGTGCAGGTCGCCACCAGTCTCATCTTCTTTATCAGCAAGCTGACATGTCTCATCCACGACAACTAGCTGGTGCGCCGCAGTCTGCTTGGCCCAGCCGACTTGAGTATGAGTGGAGCCAAGGTTGTAGCCCAGTTCATAGGTAAGCTCATAGCCCAGCCCGAAGTAGTTGATGTTCAGATCATCATAGTGACCGTGGTTTAGCACCGGTCCATAGCGCAGCAGACATGCCTGAGCCTGTGGCGCCCGAGGTGTGCGCAAGATAGCAATCCCCTTTTGTCCCATCAGGGAAGGCTCGTTGACCATGCGCTGTAACCGCTGTGGCAGCGGCTCTCCGGCAGGCGGTAACTCTCGCCCATGAAACAGTAGCCACTGAGCATCACCTGAACCGGCTCGTGCGTTTTCCACCTGGTCGTCAGTTAGCCAGTTGAGCAGCGCGCCGAAGTCGCGACGCACCTGGGGATCGCTGGTGCGACTGTATATGCGCTCGGCAAAGCCGTAATCGGTGACATCGAACGGCTTTTCATCAGGAGAAGTCCATGTCGTGTCCGGGGCACTGTCGCCGTAGCGCGGCCACTTGCCCGCACAGTTCATCGCCAGGCGAGGTAGCGCATAAAAGGAGCGAAAGGCGGGATCATCGTACAGGTTGAGGCCGTCAGGGTAACGCTCGCTGCGGTAGTTGACCAGCGGCTCGGCAAACGTCAAATATAGAGCCCGTGCACTCATGGCATAACTGAGCGAGCTTTCGAAGTATCTGCCATCACGGTCGGCGTTGTTTTGCACAAGTGCGTATATCCCGTACGGACCGTTCACTGCCCAGTCCACGTATGAATCTATGCCCAGCAGGCAGCCGACAGACAACGCGCCCCGGATGTAGTCAGCCTCACCGTTGTTCAGGCCGCCACTGAGCGAGCACGTGTAGCAGTACCAGGCTCCGTTTTTCAGCATGTTTGTCTCGATGTTCTCGCGCCGAGTCATGCCATCTACAAAAGAGGCCTGCTCCAGTGCCGGGCTGTTGTAGATCTGGTCATAGTAGTCCACCAGCAGCACCAGTACGCGAGCAGTCTGGTAGTGGGGCCTACACAGCCTGCCACTGGGAGGGGTGGAAGGGTAGTCCCATGAGCCGGCATCGCAGGACGGGTAGATCTCGGCCAGCGCGTCCAGCACTACCGCGCAGGTCTCGGCATACTTCTCTTCCCCGGTAATCGTGTAGGCAAACGACAGCCAGTCAGCCCACTTCTGATAAGTCTCGGCCACCCATGCGTTGTACGAGCCGACAAAGTAGTGTATGCGGCCGTCGGGGGCTACGTACCCCGTGCCTTCATCGGGATGGTCGGCATCAGGCAGGATGTGGCCACCGCCACAGCGGACTGTACCGGGCCTGTCAAAGCTGCAGTTGGCACCTCCCCAACTGCCCCATCTTGCGCCGCAAATCGGACATCCGGTGAAGCCGTACGCAAATGCCGCACCCTCGGGCGGGCAGTGTTCCCGTATCCACTCCGGTGTCCTGTCCACCACACTGTCTGCATTTGCGATGATGCTGTCGGCCAGCGAACGCGCCCACTCATGCTCTTCGATATTGGCACGAGCACGCTGGACATCCTCCGGTGTGACGTACACAGTCGGATGCGATTGGCGTCCGGTCTCGGTCAGATCCACCTGCAACCATCTCTGCTTGGGCGTCAGCTTCACGGCAACTTGCTGTTCGGGGTCCTCGAAAACCATGATTTCGTCCACAGTGACATAGGTCTTGCTGTCATCCGCCTCGAGGATATCGAGTTGTAGCCACTCCACTTCTCTGGCGGGAAAGCGGATGAGAAAAGGCCCCGGATAGTCCTCAAGCTCCTGCCGTATCGTGCTCCCATCGGAGAACACAAGCTGCAGCAGACTGCAGTTGCCGTACAGGCGTGGGTCGTCACCCTGCAGGAATACCACTGTGTCTACTGTGCGTGGTGCATCGAAGTCCAGTCTGACCCACTGGGGCAGTACACTCGCCGAAGTCGCCCATCGAGTGTTCAACTGTTCATCGTTTATCCTGTACTTCGAGAACTTGTCATCAGGCTGCCCCGGTGCCGAAGAGACCTCGATGGTCGCCAGTGTTGCCAGATTGGTGAGACCCTCATGGTCCACCAGGCCACTTGCGGGCTGCCCCAAACAGGTGGCCGTTGCTAGCACCATGAGTACGAAAACGAACATGACCTGGACAAGAAAGCTGTTGCGCACAATAGACCCTCCGTTGTACTTAAGTCGTATCTGGTAGCGCTTAATCTGCGTTTCATACGGCTTTCCTGGCACAATTCACGTCGAACATCCTGCAATACTACTCTCTCTGCAGCCTACTGGCACTCTGGCATACCGGCTACCAGAGACCACAGCCTGTAGCTCATAGCAACCACCTGGCTTTGGCCCCGCTCATCTGCTGATGCAGTCGCTGTGGGCAGTTTGCCCACGCCATGCCAGGCCGTCTTCATGCCCAGGCGGCATGACAGCAGCCACACAGCGAGCTGGCACATGGGGCAGGACCGAAAAGTTCCGATGCGGCTGACGCAGAGTTCGGATCAGCCGCATCGCTATGCCCGCCAGTCAGTACACAGTTGAAACACGATTGCGACATAGCTGAGATATAGTCACATGCGTCTGCTGTCTGGAGACGTGTCATATCTGGCCGATCGCTAGATATCGTCAGGTGCTGATACGAGATACTTCGATAGGAGGTTACAGCATCACTCACCCCACGGGTAGGTGCCGCCCTGGAAGTACCAGTACTCGAGTTTTCGGGCCTCATCATACGATAGCCATTTGGCATGACCGTCTGCAAAGGCGTTGTTGAGACCTCCATTGTGTCGAGGCATCAGGGGGTAAGTCGGTGGCGTTCGGTTGAACCAGGCTGGCCTGGTGGCGTAGTACTCGCTCTCTGACAGGACTATGATGCTTGCGGGCTCTTTTACTTGCGCCATCGATACGGGATCTCTGCGATAGCCGAAGTTCTGGTTCATCGCGTAGGCATCTATCCACACATGCGGCACTGTTTCGCGGGTGATGCGAGTAACTCGCGTCGGCCGGGCGTTGCTGGGGCATACCAGGACCGACCAGTTGTTGACATATGGGAATACTAACTCCTGCCAGAAAGTCATCGTCGCACTGTACTGACCGGGGTAATCCAGAGCTGTGTGGCTATAGGTTTCATCGTAGTCCTGGGCATACATCACAATCGCGAGGGCGAGCTGCTTCATGTTGCTCAGACAGGCCGTCTGTCGGGCTTTTTCTCGAGCACGAGCAAAGACAGGGAACAAAATCGCCGCCAGAATCGCAATAATCGCTATCACAACTAGCAGTTCGATAAGCGTAAATCCGCGTCTTTTTCTCATGGTACTTCCTCCACAGAAATGGATACAATTGGCATGCTGGCAAGTGTCGCCAACGTCCTCTCATTCATACGAGAGAACGCATCACAAGTGTTGCATGAATCCACTTACAGCTCTCGACTATTCAGTTGTCAACATCGCCACCATGTTCACAGGCGCAATTGGGGCCGGCACAGGCCCAGGGCATGTCCGATGGCACCGGATAACCTTCTTCTCACCTCCTCGCCCACGTGCCAGGCTTCGTGGTGCGTGCTTTTGGGGCACAGTGGAACTCCCCCGAGCTTTGTCATCCGCTTTTCAGGCGCAGACCCATGGTCGCAGGGTGGCCATGAGACAGATCGGGCCGCCATAGCCACACATATGTCGGCAAAGCTATCTGGCAAAGCAGAATACAAAGCAGAAACCAAGAGGCGCCCTGAGGCGAACTGGCTGAGGATGAACTCACCGTAGTCACGCATGCCATGGTCACGCATATGGAAGCCCACTTCGTGATGCTGTCTTAAGTGCATCCCAGGCGTCTCGAATGCAGGTGTCCGAGCAAGAGAGGTCTATAGCGTACTCATTTCTGCATTTTGCGTCAACGGATGGCGACTAACGCCAAAACCACTACCACCCGCAGGTAACTGTTGCCCTCATCGGGAACGCGCACCACTAACGGATAACTATTTTACTACTTCCGAACAGGTGTTACTTGTAGGTAATCGCTGCACTTCCTCTCTAACGAATACCACTTGCAGGCAATCGCTGTACCGCCTCCCAAACGGGTATCATTTG
>LSQX01065849.1_pt1 | contig 10334 bp, 11 predicted proteins | sample 654561 | NCBI WGS metagenome assembly LSQX01 (sample SAMN04489861, study PRJNA283612) | anaerobic digester metagenome | isolation source: 4 biogas reactors fed with cattle manure at either 37C or 55C with and... | place: Denmark: Kongens Lyngby | collected 2014
TTTGAAAGGGATTATTATGGTATCAAATAAAGTAATATTTTATTTAGCACTTATTGCAATAATTGTTTTAATTGCAGTTCCAACCATTTCTAAAATTAATCAGACCCATACAGAACGCCTATTAAAAGTAGAAGTTTTAAATATGAAAGAAAAAGCAATGGCTTGTTATTTAAAAAATGAGTGTAAAGAAAAAGTAACTTTAAAAGAACTTGTTGAAAAGAAATATTTAACAAGAGGTATTGATCCAAGGACCAATGAATATTTTAAAGATGATGTATATGTAGTAATAAAAGATCATCAAACTTCATTGTTTATTGATGGGGTAGAGGAAAAATAATGGTATTTAAATAATTATTTTTATGATATAATATTTTTAAGAATAGGTGATTTTAATGAAGGATGCTAATTTTTTAAAAGATAATGGGGTTAATTTGGAAAAAAGTTTAGAATTGTTAGGAGATATGGAAACTTATAATGAAACATTAATTGATTTTCTTAATGCAGTATTTGATAAGATGACAAAAATTAAACTTTATAAAGAATCTAAAAATATGCCTGATTATGCTATTTTAGTTCATTCTTTAAAAAGTGATGCTAGATATTTAGGTTTTGATCTTTTAGCCGATATTGCGTATAAACATGAAATAGAAAGTAAAGCTAATAATCAATTATTTGTTAATGAAAACTTTAATGAATTAGTTAATGAAGCTGCAAAAATTGTTACATTGGTAAGACAATATTTAGGACAAACTCCTACTCCTAAACAAGAAGAAGTAAAAGAAGAGAGTAGCAAAGAATTAAATATTACTAACGATGCTTTATTAGTTGTTGATGACTCAAGTATCATGCAAAACTTCTTAGATAAAATATTTAGTGACCGTTATCAAATTATTATTGCTTCAGATGGTAAAGAAGCGTTAGATGTCTTAAATGCTGGTCATAATGATAAAATTAAATGTATGCTTTTAGACCTTAATATGCCAAATATAAATGGTTTTGAAGTATTAGAGTATTTAAAAGCCAATAACTTATTTGACGTTATTCCAGTTTCAATTATTACCGGAGCTGATTCAAGAGAAACAATAACTAAAGCATTTTCTTATCCAATCGTGGATATGTTAACAAAACCTTTTACTGAATTATCAGTTAAAACAATAGTAGAAAAAACAGTTGCTCAAAAAAAATAAACATAAAAAAATTCCTAAATTTAGGAATTTTTATTTGTCTAAAATTTTGGACTATGTTCTTCTTGAATATTTACTTGAGCAGGTATTTCATTTTGAGTTTTATTATCATATTGTCCACCTTTTTTAATGCCCGTAATAACAGTCTTTTTAGCGGTACTTAAATCACTATAACTACGACTAACATTTACATAACTAGCATTACCAATATTAACAGGTAAATTAAAATATTTATCAAATCCTAATGATGGCTCATGCATTTCACTTAAAACCAAGTCTTTCATTTCCATGTTTTTAGCAGTATCAAGTGGATATGGATAATAATCTCTATAAATACTATCACTCATTAATACTCCTTTTTCATCAAAATATTTAGCAGTATACTCAGTATTCAATAACATAATTCCTTTTTCATCATTTCTGACTGTAATACCTTCTGAACCTCTAATAATTAAGAAATCTTCATCTTTTAAACCTAGGTTGAAGTTAATTAAATGACGATCATTATTACTTTTTGGAACTTGATTTTTATCTTTAAATTCAGTACTAATAACAATTTCTTTACCATCTTTAGAAGTAGTGATACTTAATCCTTCTTCAAATTCAGGACTATCGATACTTACTCCTTTTCTTTGAGCAATCATTTTGAAAATTTCTGCTAGTTCATTATCTATAGCAGGATTATTTCTAAATTCCTCAACTAATTCGACAATAATCGGTCTTATTTTATTTCTAATAATTTCTTGCATAAATGTCATCTCCTTAATCATATAATAACAAATATTAGTACTTTTACCAATGTTTTTTTATTAATAATTATTTACTTTACATGGTATAATCTTATTATGGAAAGTATATATAATTTAAAATTAAATGATTTAGAAAATTTCTTGATAAACAATGGTGGTAAAAAATATCAAGCTGCTCAAGTTTTCGATTGGTTATATAAAAAAAGAATAACTAAATTTAAAGATATGACTAATTTAAATAAAGAAACAATTAAATTATTAGAATTAAATTTTCAAATAGATGAATTAGAAATAGTAAAAAAACAATCAGCTGAGCAAACCCATAAATATTTATTTAAACTTAGTGATGGTTCTTTAATCGAGGCTGTTTTAATGATGCATAATTATGGAAACAGTATTTGTGTTTCCTCGCAAGTAGGATGTAATATGGGTTGTTTATTTTGTGAGAGTGGTAAATTAAAAAAGGTCAGAAATCTTTTACCTAGTGAAATGATTTTACCTATTTTGATGATCGAGAAAGATTTAAATTTGAGAATATCTAGTGTGGTCATAATGGGTATTGGAGAACCATTTGATAATTATTTAAATGTAATCAAATTTATTGAAATAATTAATGAACCAAAATATTTAAGTATTGGAGCTAGACATATAACAGTTTCAACCTGTGGAGTAGTCCCGAAAATTAAAGAGTTTAGTGATTTTCCCCTGCAAGTTAATTTAGCAATTAGTTTTCATGCTCCTGATGATAAGTTAAGAAGTGAGTTAATGAAAATAAATAAGGTCTATAATATTGCTGAATTAATCGATTCCATAAAAGAGTATATCTTAAAAACTAATAGACGAGTTACTATAGAATATGTTATGATAGATAATGTAAATGATAAGGATGAACAAGCAAAAAGTTTGGCTAAGTTATTCAAAGGATTAAATGTTTATATAAACTTAATTCCCTATAATGAAACATCAGACCCATCATTTAAAAAATCAAAAAGAATTATGCAGTTTTATGATATTCTCAAAAAAGAAAACATCAATGTTACAGTAAGAAGAGAATTTGGAGGGGACATTGATGCTGCATGTGGACAACTAAAAGCCAAAGAGGTGAATGAGTGAAAACATATTATTTAACAGATCCTGGAAAATTACGAAGTCACAATGAAGATAGTGTAACAATTATTAAAAATTCTTCAAATGAATGTTTAATGGTAGTTGCAGATGGAATGGGTGGCCATCGAGCAGGAGAAGTAGCTTCATCTTTAGCGGTTACTCACCTAGGAACAAGATTTTCTAAGTTGGCAAGCGTTGGTGATGAAGTTGATGCTTTTAACTGGATTAAAGAAAATATTCAAGAAGTAAATAATAATATTATTAAATATGCTTCAGAAAGAGAAAATGCAACGGGGATGGGAACAACTGTTGTTTTAGCCTTGCTTACTAAAGATTTCTTAGTTTTTGGTAATATAGGTGATTCATCTGGTTATGTCTTAAAGAGTGGTAAACTACATAAAGTAACTAAAGATCATACTTTAGTTAACCTATTAGTTGAAGCAGGAGATTTAACTGAAGAAGAAGCAGCGTTTCATCCTAAGAAAAATGTACTTATGAAAGCACTGGGTGCTAGTCAAAAACAAGAAATAGATTTATTTAAAATAATTGACAAAGATATAGAAGGAATTTTACTATGTAGTGATGGATTAACAACAATGTTAACAAAAAACCAAATTGAAAAAGTTTTAGTAGATGAAGCTTTATCAATTGAAGAAAAAGTAGAAAAGTTAATCTTAAAAAGTAATGTCAGAGGAGGAACTGACAATATCTCAATCGCATACTTAGAAAAAGAAAGTGGTGAAACCCTATGATAATGAAGGGGCAAAAAATTAATGATCGATACCAAATTATAAAAAATATCGGTGAAGGTGGAATGGCTAATGTTTATTTAGCTTATGACACTATTTTAGATCGTAATGTCGCGGTTAAAGTTTTAAGAGGTGACTTAGCAAGTGATGAAAAATTTGTAAGAAGATTTCAAAGAGAAGCTTTGTCTGCATCGAACCTTTCTCATCAAAATATCGTTGAAGTATATGATGTTGGTGAAGATGATGGTCAATATTATATTGTTATGGAATATATAGAAGGTAGACATTTAAAACAACTTCTGAAAAAAAGAGAAAAATTAACTTTAACAGAAGTTATCGATATTATGTTACAAGTAACAGAAGGAATGGCGCAAGCCCATGATTCTTATATAATTCACAGAGATATTAAACCACAAAATATAATGATTTTAGAAAATGGGTTAGTTAAAGTAACTGATTTTGGGATTGCAACCGCTCTTAATGGTACACAATTAACTCAAACAAACTCAGTGATGGGTTCAGTTCATTATCTGCCTCCAGAACAAGCTGAAGGAAGAGGCGCGACAATTAGAAGTGATGTTTATTCGATGGGTATTTTAATGTATGAATTATTAACAGGAGAATTACCCTTTAAAGGAGATAATGCTGTTGAAATTGCTTTAAAACATTTAAAAGAGCCAGTACCAAATGTTAAAACAATCTTACCTAATATTCCTCAAGCAGTGGAAAATGCAATTATTCGTTCAACTGCAAAAAATCCAGATAATCGTTATGCTGATGCTAGGGAAATGTATGAAGATTTGAAAACCGTTTTAGATGAATCAAGAGCTAATGAACCAGTTTATGTTTTACCATACCCAGAACTTGAAAATAAAAACAATTATCAAGAATCAGATGTAAAATTAGATCAAATTGACTATGGTGATGATGAAGATGATGATCCAATCGCAGTTAAAGTAACTGAACAAGATATTAAAAAACAAAATAGAACTTTAATTATTTTAGGTTCGGTATTCACTGCTTTAGCAATTATTACAGCAATGTTAGTAATTTTACTACCACAAATCACTAAACAAAAGCCACTTACTGTTCCAGATGTTTCAGGTCTTTCAGTCGAAGCAGCAGAAAAAAAATTAATTGATGCTGGTTTTGCAATTGCTGATCAAACTCAAATGAAAGCAAGTGATACAGTTAAAGAAGGATTAGTTATTGAAACTAAACCTAAAGCTAAAAGTGTTAGAAAAGAAGGAACAATAATAACAATATATGAATCAACTGGTATGAACAGTGTAGTTTTAGAAGACTACAAAGGAAAAAACGTTATCGAGGTTAGAACAACTTTAGAAAAACTACATAAAATAAATGTAATTGTTGAGAAAAAAGATGTAGAAGAGGCAAGTGACTTATCGATTAATGATATTATTGAACAAGATCCAAAGGTAGGAACTAAACTAAAAGAAGGCGATACGGTTTATTTATATGTTCCAAATATAACTGAAAAATACCCAGATTTTACTAAAGGAAATTACTCATTAGAAGATATTGAAGCATTCGCTAAAAAATATGGTTTAGAATTAAAAGTAAATTATGTTGAAAGTGTAGAATATGTTCCAGGTTCAATCATGAGCCAAAGCAGAGCAGAAGGCACTACGATAATTTCAGGAATTACATTTACAATTACGATTGCCGAAGAAGTAAGTGTTGAAGATCCTGATCACTTAGAAAATACTGATTAAGGTTAATATGCAAGGTAAAATAATTAAACAAATATCTAATCAATATACAGTTTTAGTAAACAATGAAGAAATAGTTTGTTCATCAAGAGGAGTATTTCGAAATCAAAATATTACACCTTTAGTAGGTGATAATGTCAAGGTGGATATTTCTAAAAAATTAATCACCGATGTTTTACCAAGAAAAAATGAATTAAAAAGACCAGTAGTGGCAAATGTCGATATAACTCTAATTATTATGAGTGTTAAAGAACCCAAATTAAGTCTAAATTTATTAGATAAACTATTAGTTAATGTTATTCACAACAAGATTGAACCAATTATTTGTTTTACCAAACTAGATTTAATGAAAGAAAAAGAAATTCCTAAATTTACAGAAATTAAAAAATATTACCAAAGTATTGGGATAAAAGTATATAATAATCAAGAATTAAATAAATTATTAGAAGTTTTAAAAGAAAAAATAGTTGTTTTAACTGGTCAAACAGGTGCAGGTAAAACAACTATTCTAAACAAACTAGAACCAACTCTAAATTTAAAAACTGCAGCAATTTCTAAATCATTAGGAAGAGGTAAACATACAACTAGACATACTGAGATTCATTATGTTAAAGATGTCTACTTTATAGATACCCCAGGTTATTCTTACATTGATTTATCTGAACTAACGATAGAAGATTATCAAAATGCGTTTATTGAATTTAATAATTATCCCTGTCCATTTAACTCCTGTAAACATTTTAAAGAAAAAGACTGTGGGGTTAAAGAGGCAGTTAAGAACGAAAAAATCTTAAAATCAAGATATGAGAATTATTTAAAATTTGGAGGTTTAAAATGAAAGTTTCTGTTTCATTTATTACAAGTAATTACAAAGAAGAATTAACAATCAAAAAAATAGAAGAAACCGATGCCGATTATATCCATGTTGATTTAATGGATGGCAAATTTGTTGAAAATAAAAATTATACATTTAGTGAAATTGTTAAGTATTTAGGTAATGCTAAAAAAAAGTTAGATGTTCATTTAATGGTTAGTAATCCAAGTAAATATATTGAACAATATGCAACTCTAAATACTGAATATTTAACTTTCCATTATGAAGCTGTCACTGATCCAAAAAGTGTAATTACTGAAATAAAATCATATGGACTTAAGGTAGGAATGTCAATTAAACCAAGCACAAGTGTTGATAAAGTTGCTCACTTATTATGTCAGTTAGATCAAATTCTCGTCATGAGTGTTGAACCAGGTGCCGGTGGTCAAGAATTCATGTATGAAGTTGTTCCCAAACTGCAAGATCTTGATGCTATTCGCAAACAAAACAATTGTACCTATATTATAAGTGTTGATGGTGGTATTAATGAAGAAACAGTCGAATTATTAAAAGCAAACCATGTCGACCTTGTTGTCTCAGGTTCTTATATTTGTAAAAGTGATGACTATCAAGGACAAATAGACAAATTAAGAAAATAAATCTAAGGAAGTGAACCATGGATAAGATAATTAAAGATGTTTTAAGTAAAATTGAAAATAATGGTTTTGAAGCTTATATAGTTGGGGGCTATGTTAGAGATTTATATTTAGGTATTAAAAGTACTGATATTGATATTTCTACTAATGCCTTACCCAAAGAATTAATTAAAATATTTAAACAAGGTAAATTAAGTAAAGAATCTTATGGTTCATTTAAAATTAAAAAAAATAATTATCAATTTGATATTACTACTTACCGCAAGGAATCAAAATATATAAACAGAAGACCTACAGAAGTAGTTTACATCAATAATCTAATTGAAGATTTACAAAGAAGAGACTTCACTGTTAATAGTTTATGTATGAATTTAAAAGGTCAAATTATTGACCTTTTAGATGGCATTAAAGATATAGAACATAAATTAATTAGAACTATCGGTTCTCCTAAAGATAAATTCAAAGAAGATCCACTAAGAATACTAAGAGCTGTAAGATTTAGTATTGTCTTAGACTTTAATCTTGAACAAGAAACAAGCAAATGGCTTAAAAAATCTGCTAAACTAGTCAAAACATTATCCTATGATCGTAAAAAAGAAGAATTAGAAAAAATGTTTATTTCCTCAAATATCAATAAGGGTTTTGAGATGTTAAAAAAATATAATCTACTTAATTACTTAGAAATTAAATATAAAAAAATAACTCCTGTCAATGACTTATGTGGAATCTGGGCTCAGTTAGAAGTAAGCAATAAATACCCATTTACTAAAAAAGAAATAGAAAATATAACTATTATTAAAAAAATAATAAAATATGGTAAAATAGATAACACAACTTTATTTGATTATGGTTTATATTTAAATACAGTAGCTGGTAGTGTTTTAGGGTTAAAACAAGGTCTTATTTCTAAACAATACAGTGCTCTGCCAATTAAAAGTTTAAAAGATATCGATATAGAAACAAAAGAAATAATTAAATTATTAAATATTGAACCAAGTAATAAATTAAAAGAAATAATTAATGATTTAAAACTGAGAATTTTAAAATTAGAGTTAAAAAATGAACAAGTAGAGATTGAAAAATATTTAGTGGGGAAGTGGTAATATGACTAGGGGCTTGTTAAACCAATTTAAATTTGTTTTAACAGAAAGTGAACTAAGAGAAATTAAATCTTTGAATTTACCTAATAATTCATCTTTTTTGCTTATTTATTTTATCAATCAACAAAAACCAATTTTAAACTTAGATGATTTAAATAAATTATTAGACTTTACCTCTACTGAAGCCATGGACGCTCTAAATGATTTAATAAAAAATAATTTAGTTGAAATAAATATGCAAAAAAATATCAATGGTAAATTAGAAGAGGTAATAAGTTTAAATCCATTTTATACTGGAATTGAAATGAAACTAAAAGAAAATCATCAAGAACAACAAACAGTAAAAATATTTGAAATATTTGAAAGTGAATTTGGCAGAACTCTAAGTCCAATGGAATATGAACTTATCAATGGTTGGTTAAGTACTGGTGTAAGTGAAGAGTTATTAATCGCAGCTTTAAAAGAAGCAATTTATAATGGTGTAAGAAATTTCCGATACATCGATAAAATAATTTATGAATGGGGAAAAAAAGGTTTTAAATCAACAAAAGATATCGAAGATAATTTAAAAAGAAATAAAAAAGAAGATAATCAAGAATTATTTGATTATAATTGGTTAGATAATGACAAGTAATTATATAATGGAAAAATTAGACATCATGATTCCTAATCCCAAATGTGAGCTTAATTATGAAAAGGATTATGAACTTCTTTTAGCAACCATCTTAAGTGCTCAAGCAACAGATATAAGTGTTAATAAAGTAACAAGTGTCTTATTTAAAAAATATGATTTAAAAAGTTTAAGTAAAGCCCCAATAACTGATATAGAAAATATTATTCGCTCAGTCGGAACATATAAAAGAAAATCGATTTATTTAAAAGAAGTCGCAAATATTTTAATTAATGAATATGAAGGAAAAGTCCCAAATAATCGAACCATCTTAGAAAGCTTCCCTGGAGTAGGAAGAAAAACAACTAATGTTGTTTTATCTAATCTTTTTAATGAACCCCTAATTGCGGTTGATACTCATGTTAATAGAGTTTCCAAAAGATTAGAAATAGCTAAAATGGATGATGATCTTTATACAGTGGAAAAAAAATTAATGAAGTTCTTCCCCAAAGACAAATGGACAAGACTTCATCATCAACTTGTTTTATTTGGTAGATATATATGTAAAAGCCAAAAACCTGATTGTATAAATTGTTTATTCAATGATAAATGCAAATATTCAAATATAAAGAAGAGTTAATTACAAAATTAACTTTTTTGTTGTTATATTTTCCTTTTATTGCTAAAATATATATATATATAAATTCCTTGACAATTAGATTAAATATCTATATACTAACAAAATAACAAGGCCAAATATGGTTTTAAGATAAATATAGGGGAGGTGGAAGTTAATGATCAAAAAGGTACTTAATGTAGCATTTTGGGTCATTTTTTCTGTTGTGTTTGTCATCTGGGTAGTGGATTTTGTTTTAACACAAACTGGAAAAGACCCCGTGTTTTGTCTAAAAAAAGTAACTCATCAATATGATGATGGCAAAGTAGATGAGTGTACCGGTCTAGGCTATAGAATCTATAACTATGATCGCAAATCATTACCAAAGGGTGTTGATTTTGCCCCAATATTCGTAAAAATGCGAATTAAATAAGAAAGGAATTAATCTATATGAGAAGAAATAAAAAGAAAATCATTGCAATATTATTATTTTTATTTATGAGTTTGATTATGTTTGCCGCAGCTAATCCTTCTGGTGAAATTGAAGGTTTATTAGATGCAAAACCAACTATAAATTTAGATGATAATAACAAATATTCAATGGAAGTATTTGATGAAATACCTAAATTCAATGCTAGTGCTAAAGATGCTGCTGGTAATGATTTGAAAGTAGATATCACATATAATATTGATAATGAAATAATAGGTAAATATGAAGTTACATTTAAAACTGAAGATACAAATGGTAATGTAACAGAAGTTACTGAAGATTTTTTTGTTGAAGATACAACCCCACCAGTTATTACCTTAATTGGTCGTGCTTTAATAAAGAGATTACATGGTAAAGAAACCTATACTGATGAAAGAGCAAGAGTAACAGATAACTATGATCCAACAAGAATAATAGGTGGTACAGTTTCTGGTGATCCATTTGCAGTTGGTTATTATTATCTACTATATAATGCCCAAGACTCATCAGGTAATAGAGCAAGACAAGTAACTAGAACTATCAAGAT